>Ga0247609_10006640_pt1 | contig 11117 bp, 6 predicted proteins | sample 172DNAGHGlowgp2_FD_193487 | JGI IMG/M metagenome (GOLD analysis project Ga0247609, IMG submission 193487) | Sheep rumen microbial communities from Palmerston North, Manawatu-Wanganui, New Zealand - 1728 DNA GHGlow gp2 | ecosystem: Host-associated > Mammals > Digestive system > Stomach > Rumen ... | reverse complement strand
ATGCGTGGAATGCGAACCTGATGAGAAGCCGGTATTTCGAGCTCGACAGGCGCTTTCTCTACGACCCGCAGAAGGCGCTTGAATTCCGAGACAAAATGGCTATGCGCGGCTGGAGGAACAGGTTCATCACCTACCTCGGCTACCGCGGTGAGGACCTCTTCGACAGAGCTGTTATCGGAGATGATACGAAGGACATCACATCAGTGAAGATAGTCGGAAGCAGCAAGGGGATAATCACGCAGGTCGGATTCTATATCGACAAATTCGTCAATAACACCTGATGCCGCTGCTGCATACAATGATACCGGGAGAGCGCATACGTTTTCCCGGTATTATTTTTATGGGGAGTGAGAGCTATTGCACGAACAGAGCTGAGCTCCCTTCACGAGGGAGAAAGCTGCACCGTCTTGGAGCTCAGGGCTCACGGACGAATGCGGCAGCGGCTGAGCGAGCTCGGATTCATCGCCGGAGCACGGGTAACGTGCCTGCAAAGGAGCTTCACCGGCGACCCGGCTGCATATTTTGTCAGGGGAGCAGTCATTGCTCTCCGTGATTCCGACGCTTCAACGATATTGGCAGATGTTTTACAGTGACAATGGGGAGGGCATTGTTCAGTGCCCTCCCCATCTATTGTTGATGCTCAGCAAGGGAAGCCGCTTCAGCCGGCATCGCAGGACTTCAGATATGAGCCGCACCAATTTTGGCTGATCTCGTCCTTTTTGCCCTTGAAAGTTACTTGTATATGTGCTATTATTGTATATAAGAACTATAAGGAGGGATCCCAATGAAGAGAATAGCTGCCCTTATCTCGGCTGCGGCGCTGCTGACAGCACTTTGTGCCTGCGAGGACGATACTGACGTGAGCGGCGATGAGCGTCCCGAGGGCGATGTGACCGTCTCTGCACAGGAGGCTCCCACAGAGCCGGCTGTCCTTGAGCTTACCGAAGACGACTTCGCCAAGATAAGTGTGAAATCCAGCATCATACCCGATAAGATGCCGGACGCTGTGAAATGTATCGACCTCAGCACTCTCAGTTTCGGCGAGCGTGTTTCGCCGTGCAAGGAGCCGGAGGTGTTTGACAGGTATGCGGAATATTTCGATGATGAGACAAAGGAGCTTTACAGAGGCAAGCCGATGTCCGGATATATCTGGGACGAGGCAATGCTTGACGGAAAGGTGTATTTTGCGGTAAACTACGATGATCTCTGTGCACTTCATGACTCCTCGGTCTATTGCTTTGATGTGCATTCGGGTGAGGTGAAGGAGCTCGTTGCTCAGAGCGGGCTCGAATGCAGCGGCTGCTTCAACAGGCTTACTGCCAGCGGAGGCAAGCTGTGGTACGATGAGACGCTCCCGGACTGGCACAGCAGGGTGTGCACCCTCGATCCTGAGACCGGCGAGACATCGGTGTTCCTTGAGATAAATGCATCTATCGTGTATATGAACGTGTACGACGACTGCATAGTGTTAGGTGAATACACTGAGGATCATTCCTCGGCGGCTGTCACATACGACATAAGTACGGGCGCGGAGCTCAGCCGTGAGGAAGGAGACGGAGCAGCTGCCCCCGGGGAGGATCCGGTATACCTCTGCGACGGTCAGCCTGCGGAAGTCACGGGCGGCTTTGACGGCACGGGCTATCAGCCGATAACCATAAAAACGCAGTATTACACGCTTTCCTCCGAGCTGGACAGCTTCTCATCTCTCTTCCTGTGGAAGGACAAGGTGTGCATTATCTCCGACAATGATTTCGCCCACTGGATATACACCTACGACCTTAACTCCCGTGAGCGCCTGATGATGAATTTCAGCGGCTTCAAGACCGGTATACCTGTTCAGGCAGGCGATGGATTGATGTGCGGCACCAATACTGCGACAAACCTCTCAGGTGAGTGGCGCGACAGCGATACAAGCGTGCTGTATTACGTCCGTCCGGAGATCGGTACCATCTACCGCTATGCGACCTGCGAACACTTCGACCAGAGCGTCAGCGGAAGCTCCTGCTATTTCCTTACGATGAGGAACGTTGATAATGATATGTCTGGAAACGCCCTGATGCCTGATAAGCTGTATTACGTTGAATAGAGGCTGAACAGACATCCTCTGCGCACTGTCCTTAACGGACAATAGTCAGTTCACCGGGTCATAAACTAACGCATATACTCAGTGACAAAGGAATCAGCCTGAAGGGATACCCCTCAGGCTGATTCCTTTAAAGAAAAAAGCAGGCTGCCGATCCGTAAACCAACGGTAAATGATCGGCAGCCTGCCAAAACGGCTAAGGGGACACCCCTTGCGTTCATCCTATTATGTCCTTGTTGAACAGCCGCATAGTGTCGAGCTTGAGCGAGCGGTGCTGCGGCTTGCTGAGAGTCGGGTCATTCGCGAGGATACGTGCGGCACATTCCTGTGCCATTCCCGAGAGCTCCATACTGCACGCAACGTCCGCTATTTTCAGCGGCGGAAGTCCGTGCTGAGCGCTTCCGAAGAAATCGCCGGGACCTCGCATTTTGAGGTCCTCCTCCGCTATTTTGAAGCCGTCGGAGGTGTGGGTCATTATCTTCATACGGCGCAGGCAGTCCTCATTTGTATTGTCCGTTATGAGGATACAATAGCTCAGATATTCACCTCTGCCGACACGTCCGCGGAGCTGGTGGAGCTGCGAGAGACCGAATCTCTCGGCGTTCTCGATGACCATAACAGCAGCATTCGGCACATCTACCCCGACCTCAACGACCGTAGTGCAGATGAGCGCCTGTATCTCGCCGTCGCGGAATTTCTTCATCACCTTTTCCTTCTCAGCCGCACGCATCTTTCCGTGCAGCAGAGCCGTAGAATATCCCTTGAGGCTGCCGTTTGCGGCGTCCTCTGCGTAGGATTTGACGGCAAACAGGTCGCTCTCGCTGTCCTCTATCATCGGGCAGACTACATATGCCTGCCGCCCTTCATCTATCAGCTTGCGCACGAAGCCAAATGCATCCGCACGCTTTTTCCCTGTGACAGCGTAGGTCTTGACTGGCTGTCTGCCCTTGGGGAGCTGAGAAATGACCGAAATATCGAGGTCTCCGTATATCATCAGTGCGAGCGTCCGCGGTATCGGTGTCGCGGACATAACGAGCCTGTGCGGAGAATCGCCCTTTTCCGCGAGGGCTGCACGCTGAGCCACACCGAAGCGGTGCTGCTCGTCTGTGATGACGAGCCCGAGCGAGCGGTACTCCACGTCCTTCTGGATTATCGCGTGAGTGCCGACCATTACGTCTATCTCACCGGCGGAGAGACGTGCGCGGATGTCAGATTTTTTCTTAGCGGTCGCCGAGCCGGTGAGCAGGCAGACCTTCACGCCGAGCGGCTCAAGCAGCGCAGAGAGCGTGGTATAGTGCTGAGAAGCGAGTATTTCCGTCGGAGCCATAAGTGCCGACTGTACGCCGTTTTTCGCAGCAAAGCAGCAGGCGGCGGCTGCAACGGCGGTCTTTCCGCTTCCGACATCGCCCTGCAAGAGCCGGTTCATCGGGACTTTACGGCACAGGTCGCGGATAATATCCGCAACAGCGTTTTTCTGTCCCTCCGTGAATTCAAACGGCAGATTCTGCGCAAAATCGTCTATCGTGACGCTGCTGTCCATAGCGAAGGCGGTCTCTCTGCGGCTGCGGAGCTTCATCATCTTCATACCGAGCTGAAGCTTCAGCAGCTCATCGAATGCAAGTCTTCTTCGCGCGTCCTCGGCAGCCTTGTCACTTTCGGGGAAGTGGATATTCTCCAGCGACCACATCAGCGGCGGAAGCTGGTACCGCGCGAGTATCTCCTGCGGAAGAGTCTCAAACGGGAACTGCTCCATTATCCCGAGAGCCTGACGCATATTCGTGCGCACCATATTCACGGAAAGTCCCTGTGTGAGACGGTATATCGGCTGTATCAGCACGCTTTCGTCAGCCCTGATAAAGACGGGCGCAGCGATCTCGCGGCGCATAAGACTGCCGTTCACCTTGCCGTACATATAGTAGGTCTGACCGTCCTGCAAAGCCTGAAAGCCGTAGATGTTGTTGTAGATCACGATGACGATGTTGTCCGCACCGTCGGTCGCGATCGCGTTGCAGATGATGAGTCCGCCCCTCACTCGCTGTGGACGGTTCTTCTGCACGACAGTTAGACGGAGCACGTTGTAGTCGCCGATCTTAGCCTGACATATCGGGACGTGTGCCCGGAAATCGAGATAGGCGCGCGGAATGTGATATATTAAGTCATAGGGCGAGCATATCCCGAGCTTGCGGTATTTTTCGCCGCGAGCCTTGCCCACGCCCTTCAGGTATTCTATTTCAGAGAAAAGGTCTGCTGACATATCCTTCTCCTTTCGTTGACATCACATCAATTATAGCGCAATCCGGCGCGAAATGTCAAGCGGAGGGGTGTCCCCTCCGCCGGTTTCGCAGGTCACCGTATACGAGCCGGAGTTTTACGGCACGGTGACCGAACTTTCTCCGTCAGGGCAGCAGGTGAAGAGGGGTGTCCCCTCCGCCGGTTTCGCAGGTCACCGTATACGAGCCGGAGCTTTACGGCACGGTGACCGCACTTTCTCCGTCAGGCAGCAGGTGAAGAAGGGTGTCCCCTCCGCCGGTTTCGCAGGTCACTGAATATGAGCCGGAGCTTTACGGCACGGTGACCGAATTTTCCTCGTCAGGGCAGCAGGTGAAGAGGGGTGTCCAAAACTATTCCTCGATGAAATAGAGCTTGTCCGGACGGCTGACATGACTGAACCCAATGTAGGTCACGCCGTCCGATCTCACGCCTGATACTGTGTTTTCTTTCATAGTCATTATGACGTTGTTATTGTTTCTCATAGGATTGCTCGCGCCTTCACTCCTTGCAAAGCGATAGGCTGTACCAATCTCGGGCAGCACATAATACAGGACAGTGTAGTTATCATTCAAGCTGCTGGTGCCCCCGACGGCACAAAGCATTCCGTCGCCTGATCTTACGAGCGAACCGGAAAAGCCGTCAAAATTCGTCTTTATCCGCTCATTCCTGTCAAGGTCGTAGGTATAGAGGAGGGTTTTGCCTGTCTCCTCGGTGGTGATACAGACCTTGTTTTTCCACAGGAAAATATCATTGTAGTTGTTGAGCTCTGTCGAAAGCGAGTAATACTGCGTTTTTATCGTGACGGGCTGCCATCTTTCGCCGTCAAAGCCGCCTGTTATCTCAGCCGCTTCACCGTCGCAGAGATATGCGGTCTGATGCCCCGGGGTCACCACTCCCTCGCCTTCGCTGATGACATCGCCCGTATCAGCGTCATATTCGGTCGTATGGTTATCGAACTGGCTGCTCGTTTCGTATACTATGATGCCTTTTCTGCTCTCACTCAGCCAGTACACGGAGGAATCAAGCTCTTTGAACAGCGATATTTCGCCTGTTTCGGGGTCTATAGTATTTATCCTGCCCTTGTAGTCGCCTTCGGACTCATAGAAAAACAGCTTTCCGTGGGCGGAGATGAGACCGATAAATCCGCCATGATATTCAAGCCCGGTGCGCTGAGCGAGCTCCTTCAGCTCGCCTGTGTTGATGTTATAGCGGAATACCGAGGAATCGTGATCGCCGCAGAGGTCGTCATAGTTCACGGCGAAGAAGATGTCGTCACCGAGCATCGCATAGTTCCTGACGTCGCCCTCTGACGGTGTTTCTATCGCGTGCTGGCGTTCGGCGTCTATCTGCTTCTGAAAATCCTCATCTCCGACTTTCATACGCGGTCCGTACTGGTCACAGACGTCGGGTGCCTTGCACGGAGAAAGGCGGCTGCCGAAATCTATGCCGCTCAGGTCAATGCATTTCAGATTTTCGGGAGTCTTGTCCGGTACTATGTTCAGAGGCGCATCTATCTGCGCAAAATCGTCCTCGGTGAATTCGGCGAAGAGCGGCTCTGTGGTCGCTTCCTCACCGGAAACTGTGACATCTCCGGATATATCCTCGCTGTCGGTCTCCTTGCTGTCATCACAGCCGCACATAGCAGTGAGCATTGCGGCAGCTGTCAGGAATGCAGTCAGTTTTTTCATAAAAACTCCTCCTTCGGGTACTTTACCCTAATTTTACTATGTTTTCCTGCGAAAAGCAACAGGTGCAGTTTCGGGCTGCTCAAATATAAGTGACTTTCAGAGGCGATTTAGACGAAATTTTTTCAAACTTTGTACGAATGCACAAATCGCGGCTGCCTGTTATGTGCAAGCGTCACAAAAAACTGCCGGAGGGGAGCCCCTCGGGCAGCTCCGCAGCAAAGAAATACCGAGCCCAATTTTTCAGGCTCGGTAATCTTTTTTCTCTGTTAATGTCAGCGCGATAAGGGGTGTCCCTTTCCGTATCTGGTGAAGTCGTTATGCGAGGAAATCAATGAGGCTTTTTTCTCCGCCTGTCGAGAGGTAAGAGTAGTAAGCGAGGATAGCAGATGCGTCCTTTGCGTCGACCTTGCCGTCGGTGTTTACGTCGGCTGCGGTTTTCTGTGCGTCGGTGAGTCCGTCATCGCCGCCTGTCGAAGCCTTGCTGTATGCAGCGAGTATGAATGAAGCGTCCTTAGCATCGATGCTTCCGTCGCTGTTGGCGTCGCCGAGCACCACGGCGGGGACTACCTTCGCAAAGCGGAGAGTACCGTCCGATCTCAGGTATGTGAGCTCATTGTCGGCGTAATTGAACTCAAGTACCGCTTCTCCTTCTTCAAAGGTGATAAGAGCTGTCACCTTATCGTCCTCGCTCGACCAGGTAATATTTTGTATATCAGGTTCTTCGCCGGCTGAATAAGATTCCATTGTGCCGGTTCCGTCAGCGTTGAAAATAGCATACACTGCCACGCCGTTATATTCGTCGCTCGGCTGACCGTTGTTGTCTGTGAAGCCTGTAAGCTGCCACTTGCCGATGAATCTGCTGTCAAGTGAAGGAGCTGTTGTTGTTGTTGCTGTTGTTGTTGCAGAGGTCGTTGTTGTGACATCAGATGTGGTTGAAGTGGCTGATCCTGAAGCTGTAGAGGTGACTAATGCAGCGATCGTAGTTGTTGTACGGACCGGTGTATTTGAAGAGGTAGTTGTTGTAACTGCGGGAGCAGTATCTGTTGTTGTTGTGCTCACTTCGCGGTCTTTGATGGAAACAGTTCCGTCCTTGGCGATGTATATTTCCGGTGTAAGCTCTTTTATGTTCTCTGTCGTGAACGAAGGCGGATCAGCAGGCTGGTAGCCTTCCGGGAGACCAACTATAGTAAGCGTGAATCTGTTGCCATAGCCGCGGAGCGTAACAATGCCGTTCTCAGCGGTAACTATGCCGAAATCTTCATCTTCGTCATCATTGGTCTTGATAGTGAACTGGACGCCCTGGATAGAAGCATTCGTATCAGGGTCAAGGAATCTGATATAATAGATATACTTTAATTTGGAGGGGGCGTTGGTAGAAGTTGTGGTCGTTACAGCAGCAGATCCTGTTGTAGTTGTAGTAGTTGTTGTAATGGTAGTAGTTGTAGTAGTAGTAGTTGTTGTTGTTGTTGTTGCTTCGCCGCTTGCTGTTGTAGTCACAACGGGGAGCGGGTCGCCGATAAGAGCAAAGGTGTAGCCGTATTTTTCAGCGTAAGCCTGAGCTGTTGAGCCTGCATATCCGCGGACGACCGTGGTCCCTTTCACGCCGAGGGTCCTGTCTTCGTTTTTGATGACACAGTCGGGATTGTTGACTGTGATAACAGCAAGAGCGTCACACTCCATAAATGCGGCACTTCCTATTTCTTTTACCGAAGCAGGTATATCCACGCTTTCAAGAACGCGGCAGTTTGAGAATGCGTGCGATCCGATAGATTCAAGATTATCTGAGAGCTTTATGCTCTTCAGGAATTTGAGATAGGTCATACCGAAGCGCTCGATAGTTTTAACGGAATCGGGCAGCGTAAGGCTCTCGATCTCTGCTGTGTAAAGGGAATGGTCGCTTATTGTTTCAGTAGTGTCTGCGAAAGTAAAGTCCTTCTCGGGATGAGCCGGAGGGAATGCCCATACGGTCTTCTTGTCCTTGGTGTAAACAACGCCGTTTATCGAGCAGTAATTCGGGTTTGCAGGATCAACAGCGACATTTTCAAGACCGTGGCAGTAGGTGAACAGCTTGCTTCCGAGCATTGTTACAGACGCAGGTATCACGACAGATGTTATATCGTCGCAGAATTCAAATGCACCCGTTGATATCTCAGTGACCGGAAGTTCATTGACCTCGGACGGGACTATGACCTCGCCCTCAAGTTTTCCGTTGGCTTGATAGAGCTCAGCGTGGTCAGTGAACAGCTTGTATGTTATATTTCCGATCTCCTCGGTCACGGGGTCGATGGACACGGGTGTCTCCGGCACTTCGGTTATGGGAGAAGTACCGTCCTCAGCAAATGCGGACAACGGTGCATAGCCTGCCGATACCGCGGCTGTGCAGACCATAGTCAGCGAAAGAGCGGCAGCTAAAAGCTTTCTCAGTTTCATATTGTTCCTCCTGTGTAATGTAAGATATATGTTCACCGCAAAACGCAGAGCTTGCGGCGAATACCGGTTTTAGCTCTGGGCGTTTGCGATGCATACTGCGATGCTGTCTGTTCCGCCTGTTGATACGTATGAGTAGTAGGAGAGTATCAGGGAAGCGTCTCTTGCATCGACAGCGCCGTCTGTCAGCACGTCAGCAGCAGCTGTCTGGAGCTCTGACAGGGAAGCCGAGCCGCCGGTGGACGATCTTGTGTATGCGGAAAGTATGAACGAGGCGTCCTTTGCGTCAACAGAGCCGTCGCTGTTGGGATCGCCGGGGGTGTGGCGCGCGAAACACATCGTGATCCCGTTATCTGCTGTGATTGACAGAATATTGTTGTTTAAATATGCGGTATATGTATCCGAACCGCCTTCAAAGTAGTCTACGAAGGTCAGAGTGTTTCCGTTTAGAGACCATGTCACTTTGTCTGTCCGCGGCGCTTCTCCGTCGGAAGCTCCTGTGATCGTACCTGTTCCGTCGCTCTTCAGGTTGAGACAGAGTACCATATCAATATCGAATGCAACGTTTTCGCTTACAGCGTAGATTATATTCCATTCGCCGACGATGCCGACTCCGTCAGCCTGTTTCGGTGCAGCAGAGAGCGATACCTCAGAGGTAGCGGCGGCGCCGGCACAGAGCGCGGAAGGCGCAGCAGCTCCGCACATAACAGTGAGCGAAATGGCAGCTGAAATCAGTTTTCTCAGTTTCATCATATAAACCTCCTGAATGAATTGGATAAATACATTTTACCACAAAAATTGAAAAATGCAACCTATTAAAAGAAAATTCTGACTTTTGCACAATAATACATTGATGAAAGATTAACAATTTGCGTCCGGAACGTAAAATTTTCCCCTGTAGCTATTGCAAGTTGCGGAAAGCTGTGTTATAATAATAATGTGTGCTGTTATGCACGGCTTACAATTTGAGGGGAGTGTGCTCTATGGTGACTGTTGAGAACCATATCGGAAAGATCACTGTTACAGAAAAATACCTTACCGAGCTTATCCGCCATGCGGTCTGTGACTGCTTCGGCGTTGCGGATGTGTGCAATGTAAATACCTTCCGTTCAGCCGTTTCCTCTATCACCGGCGGACGTATGTACAAGCGCAAGGGCGTGCTCGTGCGTACAGACAGCAGCGGCGGTCTCGTCATCGACCTTCATATCAAGGTAACATACGGTACGAATATCGCTGCCGCAGTAAACAGCATTACCCACAAGATAACCTTTACTATCGAGGAATCGGTGGGTATCGGCGTGAGCAAGGTCAATGTGTACGTCGATGATATGAACTACTGATTCTTTTGGGAGGAAATATATCGTGATAAACGGTGCTTTATTCAGAGACGCTGTTATTTCTGCCGCCATTACGCTCAACAACAGGAAGCGTGAGGTCGACGAGCTCAACGTCTATCCGGTCCCGGACGGTGATACCGGTACAAATATGTCAATGACTATCGGCAATTCGATCGAGGAGCTGAAAAGGCTCCCCGACAATGTTGCCGTTTCGGAGGTCGCTTCTGCGGCTGCTTCCGCATTCCTCAGAGGTGCAAGAGGCAATTCGGGCGTTATCCTTTCGCTCATATTCCGCGGCATCTCAAAGGGACTCGCAGGTCTCAGCGAGGCAGGCTGCGAGGACTTCGCAAGAGCTCTCGAGCTCGGCGTGAAGGCTGCATACAAGGCTGTTATGAAGCCCGTCGAGGGAACTATCCTCACAGTTTCAAGAGCCGCTGCCGAAAAGGCGAAGGAATCGGCTCTTTCCAACAGCAGCGATGTCATCTTCTGGGCTGACGTCTGCGCAGAGGCTGAGGCTACGCTCGCAAAGACTACGGAAATGCTCCCGCAGCTCAAGAAGGCAGGCGTTGTAGACGCAGGCGGTATGGGCTTCACAATCATAATCAAGGCGATGTACGACGTGTTCAACGGCGGAAGCATCGCAGTTCCGGCAGAAACTCCGGCTGTTGAGGAGAATTCCGTCGAGGCTTTCAGAACTGCTGTCAGCCAGTATGACGACAATATCACCTTCACCTACTGCACAGAGTTTATGCTCGAAAAGAATGAGAACTGCCCCGACCCGTTCATGCTCAGGGCTTACCTCGAAACTATCGGCGACAGCGTCGTTGTTGTCGATGACGAGAAGATAATCAAGGTCCACGTACATACCGACAACCCCGGAAAGGCTATCCAGAAGGGTCTTGAGTTCGGCTATTTCATCAACGACCCCAAGCCCAAGATAGAGAATATGCGCATCCAGCACCAGAACAAGGTCAGGGAAGCAGAGCAGCTCGAAGCAGGCATCGCACCCGTTGTTCCCGAGAAGGAATTCGGTTTCGTAGCAGTTGCAGCAGGTCATGGTATCGAGACCCTGTTCACGGACCTCGGCGTTGATTTCGTAGTGCGCGGCGGACAGACGATGAATCCCTCGACCGACGATATTCTCCGTGCGATACTTGCAACTCCGGCAAAGACTGTGTTCGTGCTCCCGAACAACAAGAACATCATTATGGCTGCGGAGCAGGCTGTCAAGCTCACGGACAAGAGTGTCTGCGTGCTCCAGACAAGAACTATACCGCAGGGTATCTCCGCGATGATGGCGTTCGATGAGAG
>Ga0247609_10006637_pt1 | contig 11120 bp, 10 predicted proteins | sample 172DNAGHGlowgp2_FD_193487 | JGI IMG/M metagenome (GOLD analysis project Ga0247609, IMG submission 193487) | Sheep rumen microbial communities from Palmerston North, Manawatu-Wanganui, New Zealand - 1728 DNA GHGlow gp2 | ecosystem: Host-associated > Mammals > Digestive system > Stomach > Rumen ... | reverse complement strand
CCCAGATTATTATGCTGTATGGAAAGAAGGAAATCAAAATGGCTAAAAAAATGAAAGTGCCGACTTATCAAATAAATGAGAATGGATATAATATTTTACTTGCTGAAGAAGGTAATACTTCGTATATGTTACGGCAAGTATCTTGGAATGGAAGAACAGAAAGAATAGAAATGAGAAAATGGCATACTACTAATACGGGAGAAGAGGTTCCTGGTAAAGGTATTTCATTTAAAGATAAAGAGAAAGTTGATGAAGTAGTAGAAACTTTAACATTGAATAATTTTGGTAATACTGAAAACATATTAAAGAATATACATAATAGGCAAGATTTTGAAGATGCATTAGCTCACACTATAGGTCAACAAAAGGTTATAGAAGCAAGAAATACCGAAGTAGAAGTTACTGAGGAAGAATATTATGATCCTAGGAATTTAATTTAAGGAGGAGATTCTTATGGCAGAAGATTGGCAGAAATCTGGTATAGCGGAAGATTATAAACCTCGAGAAAAAACAGAACCTCTTAAGGCTGGTATAGCCAATGCTACTAGTGATAAAATATATCAAGGAACTGATGATAAAAATAAAATACCTTTAGAGTCATTTGAAATGTGTAAACATTTGGATTATGATTATCATCCTGAAGAACATCCGGCTGTATGGCATAAATGCAGATATAGAGATATGCATGGTGTATGCACTAGAGAAACATGTGTATTCGATACTCATGAAACACCTAAAGTCGCTAATGCTCATTGGGATATATGTATTTTATGTGGGAGAACATTAAACTTATCTCCTAATATGATGGATGTACCGATTTGTGATTTATGTAGAGGAAGACTATTGTTTGCAGAAAAGAAAGAAGGATTTGATTGTTTGTTGTGTGGGCAACATCAAGTAAGACCTAGCAAAGCACCATTTAGTCAGATTTGTGACGAGTGTTTTATTAACTATATATTTTGTCCCAATTGTTTAAACTGGGTTCAGGTAGGGACATCCCCGGCTAAAGGCTATGATCGGCTTTAAACGTAGTCAAGATATTTTAATAGAGAACTTGGGAAGATATTTATCAGAAATGATTCTTTATGGGAGATTTGTAAAGTATAAAGTATTAGATGAAATATTGAAAACTTATCTTCCGAATCTATCTAAAGAAATCAATCTGTTTATAGATATGACTCCAGTTCTTATGAAATTATATTCTTTTGAAAATATAGCAAATCCTTTAGGTATATTATCATGTATGGTAAATTTGCCATTACATTATAGACACTACTTCAATAGATTAAATATTAAATCGAATATCTTTTTGATATATAGTTCTAATGATAGTGCCAATAACTATAAGTTTATCTCAGGATATAATTCTAAAGAAAGAATAATGAAAGAATGTAATACGTTAGTTCATAATATCATTTTACAGAATATAGAATTGCTAAGTACATTAACTCCATATTTCCCCGGGATATACTTAAAAAAAGGTACAGTAGAACCTACAGTAATAGTTTATGATTTGATTTCTAAGTTTTCTAAGAATGGTACAATTACAACACCTAATATTTTTATATCTTCAACTGATTATGCTTATCAATTACCTATATATGCATATAATACATTATATATTTATAAAAAGAATATGGTTGGAGAAAATACTAAGTCAGAAGATGTTTCTTTTGGAATATCTTACAATAATGCATTTACTACATATATAAGATTAAACAATAAGCAGGTGCTAGAAGAATCTTTAAATCCGGAATGGATTAGTTCATTTATGCTGCTTAATGGGCTTTCTTGTAGAGATATTAAAGTTATTCTTTCGTACAAAAGAGCTATTCAGACATTACGTCATATTAAGAATTCTTATAGTGTGATATCACCAGAAACTCTATATAATACTATTCAATTATTATATAAAGAAAAAGAAGTTACTTTAGAAGAAATTTATGCAAGATATTGTGCTATAGATCTAAATTATCAACTCAATTTATATAGACAATTGCCAGAATCTTTGGAAAGTAACTTTCTAGTTGATGTATATGATCAACAAGCTTTATATGATATATCTAATTTATATTTTACTGGTATAAATAGTATAGATTTTCAAAAGCTATAACATATATTTAATAAGATTTCATAGCTAATTTCGATTGATTGAGCGAAATTATCATATAATCTTATTATATTATCATTCGATAATAGCAAGAATATCTCCTGGGTCTTTTGACCCAGGAGTTTCTTGTGTTTCATTGTTTGGGTGTTGGATCAGGAACTTTAGAGAAAAATAATTCGCTGTTACACTTAAAATCTTGACCTTCTCTTACAAATACTAATATTTTTTTAGTTAAAATAAATTTACCATCTTTATCACTATGACCAGTGTAGTTCTTAACAACAAATTCTTTATTAGGAGTAAAAACATCAGGGTCTAAACCAAATTTATGGATTGTAAGTTGATTTTTAGCCAATTCAATTTCAGACTTAATATTTTTTAGCATATTAGGATTATCATTTTTTACTTTCATTAACTTAGTTCCTACGATTTTACCTATTTTATCTCCAACTTTTCCAAGATTTAAATCAAAATTAAAATGAGATAACCCTAGTGAACCAATCTCACCTAAATCAAAACTCATAAGATTAGATGCTAGTTTAGATAAATCAGAAAAGTTTAAAATTCCTCCAATACCTGAAGCCATGCCGCCCCAAGTATTAGCCATCCCTGCTTCTCCGCCACCGCCAAAACATCCAGTTTTCGTTGTTTGAAACATCAGTTGGTCAGTAGAAAGAGTTTGATTACCAAATATACGAGCTGGTAATTTACTAATAAATTGAGCTTTAGCATCTTGTTCATCTATTTTTTCAAAAGACCCTAAGAAAGACATAAATTGATCAGAGATTGCTTTTAAATCATTATTAATTTTCTCAGCATTTTTAGATACTTGTTTAGCTATACCACCAAACTGATCCGATGTAGCTACTATTGTACTAAGATTTTTTTCTTGTTCTACTACTTGTTTTAATAGTTGTCCCATCTCACTATTGGCAACATGCCCCGATCCTGATGTTTGAGAACCAGAAGACGATGCCATAGAACTTACAATTTTCTGTTTCCAATTTTGTACTTCTTGTAATATTTCAACATTTTTTGCAGTAAAATTAGAAAACTCTCCCATTTTACTAGTAATTTTATTTTGGAAATTAGTCATTGTTTGGGTTACATTATTAGCTAATCCGTTAATCGCGTTTGTTGTAGCTCCTGTTACGTCTTGCATTAAAACATAAGTAACAGCATTAACATTATTATTCACAAAGTCTTTTTTATATTCTTCAGATGCTGTTTGTTCTAACGATTTCCAAAAATCAGATTTAACTTCTTTTTGAGCTGCTCTTGATATATCAGCAGCCATAAATCTACTATCCATTAGAGACTTTTGTACAGACTTTGCTGCATTACCCATAATATTAGATGGTAATTGTTGTAATATGCTATTTATCTGTCCTTGTACAGTAGCTGCTTGAGAACCTACTGCTTGTACAACAGTAGAACCAAATTGGTTTGCAACCTCTCCAACTTGCGATACTAAATTCATAGATACTTTTTGAATAGCATCTGCTGCATGTGTAAATTTACTTAACATTTCTCCTATTGCAGATCCTATACTTAAACTTTCTAATGTCTGTTGTAAAGTAGTCATTAAAAAATTTTTCATTGTTCCTTTAATTGTATCTTTAAGATTTTTAACAACATCACCAGATACAATAGACTTTTCTAATGACGGATTTATAATAGCATCTATTGATTCTATTTTTTTAGAAAGATCTTTATCAATATTATAGATAGAATCCGTTATAGGTACATCTATCTCATAAGCATTTATATCTTTATTATCATTCATACCTAAAGTTAAATTATTCGTATCGGTAAGACTTCTCATATTAATAAAAACTGTTTTATGATCTTCTCCTTTCATTAATGTTGCTTTACCAGATTTACTAAGCAAATATGTAACTTTAGGTTCATCAAAAAATAAAACGTATTTAGTACTATAAAATACTTGCACTTCGTTTAAATATTCTATAACACTAACTAAGGTATCTAATGGCGGAATAATTAGATTATTATGCATCTCATTATGTTCAAAAGGTTCAATCAAAATATGACAGTTTGGCAATAAATATGAAAGTGCTAAATCTTGATGGAGTGTAGTATGAACAACTTCATTTGCAATAAGTTTATTAGCATCTATACTTTCTTTAGAAATAAGACCAATATATGTTTCTTTAAATTTATCTTCAATTGGCAATTCCGTATTTTTCGTATCCATATAATCTAACTCTTTATTATAATTAACATCTGAACCTATAGTGATTAAATAAGTTCCTTTGATAAAATCAAATCCTGCCCCTTTATCCTGTGTATTATCAACAGCATGAGTAAATTTCTTTATAGTAAGATATACTTCTAGAGTTTCAGCATTTTGTACAATAAAATCCATAAAATTTTTATCTATATTAATCTTAGCTAATATGGTTGGCATTATATTATTTTTATAATCATAAACTATGATAAAATTTGTAATATTTTCTGGATGTAAATGTAATAACTGATCACCATTAACAACTTCTGCACTTATATTAAATCTCCAATTTTGTTGTTCAACAGACATGATATCACCTCTTTTATTTAGGAGTCTTAATGGTCAAAAACGAGAGGAGCAGATGCTCCTCTCGTGTGGGTTTCAATATAACTATTAATAAAGACGTTCAATATTAGTAACAGAATAAGTACCTGCAAATTCGTTAATTGTAATAACAGCAATATGACGAACAGGTTCTGCAAGAACAATAGTCTGCTGAACAAGGAAGAAATGGTTAACACCCTGAACAATCTGATTACCAATATAACTAATTACTTTATAATTGGCACCAACCAATTCACTAAGATTAACACTGTCCCAAGCTGTAGCAGCTTCCTGAGGAAGACTAGTAGCTTCCGGTTGTTCAACAACATTAATACCACCAAACAATTTAACATTCATTGCCATGATGAATTACCTCCATTTATTTGATTATATAAGTGTATAATCATTCTTTGCCAGAAAGCATATTGGTCATATTAGTATATTCATCAGAAGTAAGCCCATATGTAGAAAGTAAAGTAGAATCAGGAGTTTCTCCATTAGCAGCTTCTTGTAATGCTGCATACGTTTCTTCAGTAAGACCAAATAAAGCTAAAATTTCTTCTCTAGTAATATCTTCTGTATCTTCATCAAGAGTCTGAGTCACAATATTAAAGAATGTATTATAAGTCACTTGCTGTTTTTCTTTAATCTCTTGACCTTTTTCTTCTAAAAATGCTTCTCTTTCTTCAGCATGTTGATTTGCAATCTGTTCTTCAAGATTAGGAATAATATTAACCCCTTCTTCAACTGCTTTCCCGGAATTATCTTGATCAAAGTTTTCTAAGGTTAATTGCACTTCAGTCGATCCATCTTCAGCAGGTTCTGCAAGTTTCTCATACACTAAAACTTTACGTTCAAGCATCAATTTAATAAGAGAAACAGCACACGGATAATAATGATGGCTATTTCCAGTAATGCCAACAAAATTAACAGCAACACCAGCAGGCGCTACAGTACGTACAATTTTAGATTGTATTTCTGCCATTTTATTCACCCCATTAATATGATTAGTAAACTTATTCAAATGTCAAACCTATCCCGATTCCTTTGTTAATATCATTTTCATCTTTCATATAGATTTGTACATTTTCTTTTAAAGTAGAATGTAAATTATCAGTAAAAGCTTCTATATACTTAGTAAATGTTTCTTTTAAAGATTGACTAATTAAAGCTGGTTTAATAGTAACAACCTCATATAGCAAGTATCCATCTGAAGGATGATTTATAACCTTAGCATCACAGTTATATTCTATCAATCTAGATATAGGTAAAAGAATTTTATCATTGTTTATAGCTTCAATTATATATTGGATATCAGGAATAGGATCAGTAAAATCAGGATCTAAGTCTACTAAATCCATATCCTCATGTATTCTATATAAAGGATGCACTTTATCTTCTACTATATCTTTTTTTAATTCTGCTAAGATACCTAATAATTGTGAAAAATCTTTATTAGTTAATCTTAAATAAGAATATACACCCATATTAGTAATCATTTTTTCTTTGGCATATTGTTTAGCTCTATATTCTGGCATAAATCTTTTATTAGGATTAGATCCTCCGTCTTTCACTTCAATTACAAGATTATGTGGAATAATAAGGAAATCTGTTATCCAATGTCGTTTAACACCATTAATTTCATATTCTAATATAGGTCCAGGAGATAATACTTCATTGCTTTTATATTCTAAAGTTTTATCTAAGAATTCTAATAATTCTTTTTCATAAGATCCTACATATTCAAACATGGTTCCATCAGACCATTTATATTTCCCTGCAATATGTCTATGTGATAACATTTTTTCTTGATGATGAGGGTCATCTAATAAATGAACTTTACCATATACTTTCATCATTCTTGTTCTATATATTTCTTTTACTTTATCTGAACATTCTTTTTTGCCACATAGTCTTTCATATTTTTGTCTTTTTTCATTCCATTTTGTTGGAGAATGACAAATAACACAAAATCCATGCCCAGGTTTATCATTTATTACATCATAAGCAGCTCTATATGCTGTATAATTTTCAGGTAATTCATCATCATGCTCTTTTTCAATATGATCTATAAGTTTATCTTTATTAAATTTTTCTCTACAATAAGGGCAACAATAAGTTTTTGCCATATTTCCACCTCCTATCAAAAAAAAAATAAACCTCTTAAATCAGAGGCTTATAGTTTGATTAGGCTTTATAATACATCTTTGTATTATAGTGCTTTTATTTTCGTTTAGATTTATCACCTCCTCCACATAGGCAGTTTTTAACTGCCTTATAAAGGAAGTACACTGCCCCATGGATGAGCCAGTCGAGTGGATTAATACGTTTCATATTAATTCTCCTCCTTTGATAAATCTATTTTATCATATTTATAGTATATTTTTTTAAAAGCCTATTGTTTCATCGGTTGTTGTGGTGGATTTTGGTGTTGTTGAGGTTGCTGAATCTGTGGTTGTTGGGATTGTATTCTACCTTCATTTGCCAAGGCAGCTCCTTTATAAGAAGCTATATGAGCTCTTAATAGATATATAAAGTCATGATATATCATTCCCATAGCAGATATTTTACCATTAAAAGCATCTATTACTATATCAACTGCTGCTTGTTTCCTTTTATACATGATCGAAGGATTATTTGATTGTGCACCTGATGGTGCTGAATTTTTACTCACCGTATCTACAGGATTTACAGGTTTTTGACCAGATATAACCTTTTGTTGGGTGGTAGGCATTGCCTCTTGAATAGGTTCTAAATCGTCAAAATAATATTTCATAAAGTACTCATAATTAGTATCAGCATTAACAGGTTTAGCCATTCCAACTGCATTAGCTTGCGGGTTAGAACTGGCCATTTGATTCATAGGGGAATTTTTTTGTTGCATTTGTTGATTATTAGTATTAGGATTTGATTGAGGCTGCACATTATTAGTATTCCCTGATGCATCTGCTCCTATAAATTTAAGTATTAAACCTATTTCTGTTTCTAATGAATGTATTTTAGACTCATATGTTAGACAGAATTGATATGCTAAAGGAAGTATTTGTTCACATTGTTGATAATTCAGATTAGCTCTATTATTTCCTTCTGCTCCATAAAAGTAATTTTTAGCAAATTGTTTAAAATCTCCTTGACCAGTATAAGCAGGTAATACCATTTTCTTTATTCGTTCATTTGCTTTTATATTTTTATTATTAGTATCTATAGTATTTAAATCTAAGCCCATTAAGCCTTTAGTAACAGGGGAAGATAATCTATTTATAGCAGCTGCATAATTAGGTGCATTTTTCATAGATAAATTTTGTTTCGCAGGAAAACGTCTTGTATTAACACAGATCGCTTTATTAGTTTGTAACAGTCTTCTATCCTTCTGTATCTGTTGCAAACTAAATTGAATAAATCTTGTTAAAGTAGATTTAAGTTTATTAACAGTATTATTCTTCCATTGTTGGTGTGCTTGAGTTGAGTTACCTGCAGCTTCTACAAAATAATATCCATTCTCTATTAGCCAATTTTCAAATTCAAAATTTAAATCTGCTATTTCATTAATTGTTCTAAATTCTATCCAAGATTCTGTAGGATCATAATATTCAAAGCTAGGACTACTAAACATTACTTAATCTCCTTTCTTAGAATATCTAAGTTTTGATCCTCCCCATATTTATCTAAGATTTCATCTATATCTTCATCAGTTATTTGATAATATTGCTCAGGAGGATCAGGTAGATAAGTCCCTATCAATTTCTTTTCTTGATTAAAAGTATATAATATAAGATTAGTTAATAAAAATCCATTAGGTTTTAAATCTACACCAAAACTTATAGTATTACCATCTATTTCTAATGCTATATTATATAAAGATCCTATAATACCTCTAACTCCTAAATAACTTAATACCATCTTTACAGGTATAGCTAACGTACTAGAGCCTGGTACAGGAACTATATCTGATACTAATATTGTAATTAAAGCATCTATACTTTTATAAGATAATAACTTTAATCTCTCTTGATTGGTTTTTTCTCTCCATTCAGAAATCATATAATCAAATATAGGAGATTTCATAAATTCTTCTGCATTGCAAGAAGTATAATCAGGATGTTTATGATATACTAAATCTACTTGAGAGTTAATATATCTAAATAGCTTTTTATTCTTTTGATTCTTTCTTATAGTATTAACAGTAAACTTAGATAACTGTATATCTACAAATAAAGTTATTAAGTGACCTAACAGTATCTTAGCAGTAAACGTTAATAAAACTTTCGCTGCTTCATCTTTAGACATTTTTGGTTTAGGAGTGGGTGAAGGATTGTATTGGCCATCAAGCCTACTTAATTTAGGCGTAGGCCCTTTAACTTCTATCTTTCTATCTAAATATTCAACCAATGCAGAAGATTCCAGTATACCCCTACTCGGGTATTTCTTAAAATAGCCCATGTGCAGATTCTCTCCTTTCAAAAAAAAAAAAGAATAGAAAAGCAATTCTAAATATATATCTATATAACTATCTTATTCCACAGATCGCATATCGACTAAACGCTGTCTAAGATTTAAAGAATCAGTTTCAGATAAATCTTTAACTTTGTGCCGTTCTTTTCCTTTCCAATATCCTGAAATCCATATAGTTTTCCCGGATTTATAACTTCTCCGATGCCCAATAACCCACCAAAGTGGACAACGGATATTATGTGTTCTATAATCTTCTATAGTAGAATTAATATCAGATTCTCTAATATAGTATCTTTTAACATATACAACTTTTCTTTCTTTATTATTTCTACCATTAGATAGCTTTCTTTCTTCGATTGGATGTGCTTTAGCTTTAACAAAGACTTTTTCTACAATGGGATTTAATAATGCTAACTGACATCCATAAAATGTATTTAAAATAAGTGTATTCCAAAGATGTACGTCATGAATAGAAAATTCTTTCACTTCATCTCTAGTACAATTTTTATATGCAATATTAATAGCCATGATAAAGTCGGTTTTGTTTCCTATACAAATTGGATATGCGAGTTGTCTCTCTTTTTGTTTTTTCTGTTTTTTAGTTTCATATTTAAATCTAGGTATTACTCCTCCAATAATCGCTATACAATCTTCGTTTTGTTTTACTTGATCTACAATCTTTTGATAATCATCATATAAGAATACTCTAAAGGATATAGGAACAAATTTATCGTTTAACTTTCCAAACTCTTTAAAATTCAATACTACATCTGTTAAAGGTATGGTTTTATTAAATATTAAATCAGCAGGAGTACCTTTAGATTGATAACCTGGAGGCATCCAAAAAGTACTAAGTTTTTTACCATCATTAAATGTTTCTAAAACTATTTCATCTGTTGGAATAGTTTCTTGTGCTTTCTTCCAAAATAATTTATTTTCATCAGAAGTTAATCTAGCATCAATCGCATCACCGCGTCTTAAATATTCTCTAATATATTCTCTCATCATATCTTTTGTTTCTTCAGGTAATTCATCATAAGAGAGATTATCGCATGTAAAATGCATTAAATAAAAAGCTCCTTCGGGTTTGTTATAATTGAATCTGCACACTTCGTCTAAAAATGATGATAAATCTTCATCAAAAATATCGTACTTTTCATCCATTTAAATCTCTCCTTTAAAAAATAAAGTAGGGGCTTCTTATATAAGAAGCCCCTAAACAAAATATCTTTATTTATATCATTTTAAAATTTCACGTATTTTTCTATACTTTTCAGCTTCAATCTGGGCTCGAGCCAACTGTTTTTCTAATTGTATAATCATATTATTATTTTTATCTAATTGAGATGAAGTAACTTCTGCATTAGTCTGAAGTTGAGCAAGATTAGCCGTATATCGACCAAGTTTATTTTCTAATTCAATTATTCTATTATGAAAACTTTCACACTGTTGTTTAAGCGTATCTCTTTCACTAGTCAGATCATTACATTTCTCTTCCAAAGCAGAAATGTAATTAGACAAAGCTTGTAATCTCACAGCTTGTTGCTTACTTCCAGCATCATAATTAACAATAACTTGTTCTTGTTCTTCAATTCTCTTTTTATACGAATCTAAGACATGTTCAATATCTTTCAATCTAGTGATCTCTTCTGCTTGATGGCTGCAACAAAGTTTCATTGCCTCATAATCGCGTTTAAGTTTAACAATATCAAGAGACTGAATATTATCTATTACTTCTTTCTTAAATTGATCTAATTCAGGGCAAGCAGCCATAAAAATTTTCAATGCGTCTAGTAAAGTTGAAGTAATATCATTCTTTAATTGTTGTTGCTGGTTATTTCTCATTTTATGTTTTTTCTCCTCCTGAAAAGTTTTAATTTGATGCAATATTCTTTCATCTCTGCTATTCATTAAGAATAACCTCCTTAAAATTTTAAGATAATATTATATTACATTATTATAGTATATACCTGAAACGAAGTTTAC
>Ga0247609_10006636_pt1 | contig 11120 bp, 5 predicted proteins | sample 172DNAGHGlowgp2_FD_193487 | JGI IMG/M metagenome (GOLD analysis project Ga0247609, IMG submission 193487) | Sheep rumen microbial communities from Palmerston North, Manawatu-Wanganui, New Zealand - 1728 DNA GHGlow gp2 | ecosystem: Host-associated > Mammals > Digestive system > Stomach > Rumen ... | reverse complement strand
GATTGCCTCAGTCAGGGCGAGGTTGGTATAGTCCTTCACTCCGCTGATGTTGGCGACTGTCATGATGGCGGTGAAATCCGTTCCCTGAGGTATGTCGTTAGGAAGCAGGGCCTTGCCTCCGTTGGAAACGTAATTGACGCTAAGGCTGATTCCATTGGACTTGGCAGGCGTCCTCTCTCCGAACCGAGGAATCGCGGAAGTGACCATAGTAGCGTATATCACTCCGTCTCCCTGGTTGGTTACATCGACTCCTCCGCTCCTGGAGTCGAGGGCGACGGTGACCGCATTCTTGGCCGACAAGACCTGTGCCGGGGTCCCGCCCTGGGTCACCTGCGCATTCAGGTAGCCTGTGCCGACCTTCGCGGCAAGCCTGGATAGGGCCTTGGTGGCGAAGGCGGTTTCCTGGGTGATGTACCATTCTCCGCTCATTGCATTGGAAACCTCTCCGGCAAGCTCCATGGCTTCTGTGATATCATCCGTAAGTACCTGGGTTTCGAGTGCGATCGCCTTGTCCCTGAGCGGAGATCCGTAGGTGCCGTCAGTTTCCTGATAGTCGCTGAATCCAGTCTTGAGGTTGGCGGTGATTTCCTTGGCTACGCTCTTCTTGCCGGAAACCGCATATGCGGAAGCCAGCATCCAGCCTGCCTGTGGGGAGAGGTTCTCGCTCTCTTTCAGCCTGTTCATCGCTCCGCTTTCGGCCTCACCGTTGAGCGCGAGGGTGAAGAGCCTGTAAGCCTGCTCCAGATCCCAAAGGTAGCTGTTGTCCGTGTTGCGGTAATCCTGTACGCCCTTCTTCTGGAATCTTGACCAGCTTGCAAGCACGCCCTTGCTTACGCTGAAACCGTTCTGGGATGCCATGATCATGAATTCTCCTGCCATCGAACTGATCCAATTACCGGCATCCGATGCTCCCGGCCAGTAGGAGAAACCTCCGTTGCCGAGCTGCCTCTGGTAAAGCTGCTGGAGGAGTTCCGGAATCATCTTGTCGGCCTCATTGAGCTGCTTTTCCGTAAGCATGTTCTTTATGGAAAGCAGGGCGATGCCCTTGGATGCTATCTGTTCCGTGCAGTTGTACTGGTAATTCTTGATGAAATTGAATATTCCAGGATAATCTATTGAAGGGAAGGTGGCCAGGCTGAGGGAAGCCCACTGGCCGTCTGCAGTCTCGAACGGGGAATACCCGAAGTGACGCGTCTCTCCCTTTCCTATCATGGCCTTCGTGACCGTGGTCACAGGCGGTTCAGGATTGCGGATGCCGATGTTTATCGTCTCGTATGCCTTGTAACCGTTTCCGGTTGCCGTGACGGTAACCTTGGCAGTACCTGTTCCTGTTGCTTCGAGACCGAAATTGGTCATCTGGTCGCCTGGCTTGGTGAACGTCAGGGATGACTTGCCGCTTCCGGTAAGCTTTGCAGGGCCTTCCACGGAAACGCTGACATCCACGTTCTTCACACCGTCCTCAAGGGCGAATACATTGACAGGAAGGGTCACTTTCTCCCCTGTGCCGAGGACCCTCGGCAGGGTAGGGAGGACCATCAGAGGTGACCTGACCGGGACGGTCTTCTCGGCGTTGCCATAGGCACCGTCCCTGGCCGCCACGACCATCACCCTTACGCTTCCGATGTACATAGGCAGGGTGATCTTGTGTGTCGCCGAGCCGTTCTGGAGGGAGAATGGTCCGAGGAACTTGACCACGGCGTTGAAGCGGTTGTCCTTCTTCGCTCCGATGACTATGTTCTCGTCACCTCCGATGCTGAACATCGGGGAGAAACGTCCGCTGAATGCTCCTACTATGTCGTCGTAGAGGTCCCATGTCCTGACACCGAGGGCTTCCTTCGCATACATTGCGTTCCAAGGGTCAGGAGTCTTGAATCCGGTGAGGTCGAGAAGGCCCTCGTCGACGATTGCAAGGGTATAGGTCATAGGCTTCCCGTCCTTCTCCTTCACCTTTACCGAGAATTCCTCGGCAGGACGCAGCACATCCGGCATGGAGATGACCGGCTCGAGGTGGGATCCCTCGTTGTTGACGGATATCGGCCGGACGCCGTACAGACGTATAGGGAGGTCGTTGTCGACCCTCTCGTGAGGCTGTACGAGCGTGACGTGGACGTAGAAATTAGGAGCCATCTCAGGAGTTACCTTGAAAGTGTACGCGACATCGGCGTCGGCCGAAGTCTTGACCCATTCGCGGGATATGACTTCCCTGGAATTCTCGAGGGATACAAGGGCGTGTCCCTTGGCAGCGGAAGGAATATATACGGTAACCTTCTCGCCTACGTCGTAGGAGTCCTTGTCGGTGGAGAAGGACAGCATCGTCAGTCCGTCCGGGTCTGATTTGGCTGACCTTCCCCTGTAGGCCGGCCAGTCTACGTAGAATACCTGTCCGGCGGTGTGCCCGCTTACGGAGTTCCTGACTATCAGCAGGTAGCGTCCCCATTCAGGATAGTCGATCTTTAACGGAATGGTGCAGTCCCCGTTAGCGGAAGTGAGCACTCCGCTTGCCAGGGCTTCCGGAGCGGAGCCGTTGACGTATGAGTCGAGGCTTTCGCTGCGGCTTTCCCACCACCAGCTCCATTTGAGTTTGTATATGGAATACTCCAGTTGTTCTCCAGCGACTCTCTTGCCGTCCTTGTCCACCACTGCCACGGCAAACTTGTATTCCTTGTCAGTTTCCAGGAACTGGCTGTCACCTTCTTTCGGAACCTTTATTCCGACATAGGATTTATACGGGGAATACGGGACGGACATCGTGCTGAAGCTGAAGTCTCCTCCCTGTTCTTCTACCGTGGTGACGATGTCGGCGGTGAGCATGCCGGGAGCCCCTTCCGCAGCCGGCATGTCGACGCTTACACTGGCTTGCCCGTGTTCGTTGAGCCTGGTGTCCACGAGATTGTGCTCGCTGACGGTGAATTCGGACAGAGGTCCGGTGAAATCATATCCTTCGAATCCCTTGAAGGTCGTCGCCGCACGTCTCAGGGTCATGTTGACCTTGACCGGAAGGCCGGATGCCGCAGGCCCCGTCAGCCAATTTGCGGAGATGTTCATCGGAACCCTCTCTCCGCCGCTGATCGCTCCGTCTCCCAGTCCGGTGTCTATCTTCAGCCTGTTCGGCTTTATGCTTTCTATCCTGAGGGCTTTGCGGAAGGATGCACCTCCGATCTTGAACCATGCGTTCCAGGTACCCGTAGGGTCGTCGCTCTTCGTAGGAAGGTTGAATACGTACATACCGTTCCGTGCGCTGCTGTTTACCTGCTTGGTATAGAACTGGCCTTCAGGGGTATAGACTTCCATTATGGCCGGATGGTTGTCCGGGATCCGGTCGTCCTTGTCCTCGAGGATCATCGCCACGTGCAGGGTGTCTCCCGGTCTCCAGACGCCCCTTTCTCCGTAGATGAAAGCCTTGAGTCCCTTCTCAAGTTCCTTCCCGCCGACATCGAAACGGCTCAGTGATTTTTCGTCCCCTGCAGTGACCTTGAGGTAGCTGGTCGCTCCTCCGCGTTTGGCTACCACCACGAACGGCTTGCCCGAGAGGTTTACCTCTGCCATTCCGTCAGTGCCTGTCTTGGCATATCCTATCTCCTTGAGCTGGTAGTTGTAGACGTACAGTTCCGCATTGAACACCGGATCTGTGGAAAGGATGTCGCTGACGCTTACCCAAATCTTGTCGCCGTCGGAGTACTTGGCGATTACGCCGAGGTTCGAAGCGAGCAGGTTGATCTGCGGGAAGCGGCTGTCCTGCATGTAGTAAGTTGGCTTGAGAGGATTGTCACGGTCCTCCCAGACGTACTCGTCCCAATCGAAGGAACTCTCCCAGAAATTCGGATACGGCTTGTCCCACTGGTAGACATCCTCCTCGGTCACATCTTCCGAGGATATGTTTACCAGCTCGTTGGTAGGAGTCCCGCTCTTGAAGGATGCCTTCTTGCCATAGATCGAGTATTCAGGCTTGAAGGAAAGCCTGATCCTGTATATCGCACCGGCTTCCTGCTTGAAGAGACCTGAGAGATCGACAGAGAAGTCCTGCCATTTGTGGAGATTCTTCGAAGGGTCGGAATCGAGCGGCAGGCAGCGCTTGTAAACCAGCCTTCCGCAGCGGCGGAGGGACTGGTCGCCGGAGAAACCGTTGTCCTGGAGGAACATCAGCACGTTGTCTTCGTAAATCTGGATGATCCTGATGTCCACGGCGTTGAGGTTGACCGCCTTGAACGGGAGGATAAGTTCTCGCGAGTTCGGCAGGATATTCCCGGAAATAGGGATTTCCACCGCCGGCTTTTCCTCGGAGGCTGAGAATTCCTTTGTATATTCCTTGCCGAGGGCAGAGCCGTCGTAGCTCTTCACGACATCCGAGATGCGCAAGGTGACGGGGCCGTCCTGAGGACTCTCGTAAAAGACCTTTACATGGGAATTCTCGATCTGGCAGTAACTGCGCCCGACCCCTTCCAACGTGAACAGGCCGGAGTCATCATCCAGGTCGGCAAGCGGTTCGGTGAAATAGATGTCTATGTAAGGGTCGTCGGCTTCGATCCGTTCGGCGCTCAGAACCTTGAAATCTCCCGTCGCCGGGATCTTGATCTCGAGTTTCGAATCCGTGACGAATCCGGTGTCTCCGGATTTCAGGCTGACTTTCAGGGTCCTGTCCTTGGTGTCCCTCGGCAGGTTTACTATGTCGAAATGGTAGTTCAGCGGATCTGTGCCAGCCGTGACGCTGGCCTCGGCGGAACGGTCAGGATAATCGTACTGAAGCATCTTCTGGACTTTCTCCAGAGGAAGTTCCTCGGTGAGGGAGATCGTTCCGGATATGCTGGCGAGCTCCGGTGAGGAACTGGTTATGGTCATCCCGTCCATGGAGAGGATGGCTTCCTTTATCGCCACCAGGAACTTGAAAGAGAATTTCTTGAATTTGCGGGCTCCTACTTTCTGGATCTTGTCCAGCCGGAGCCTGCCGGTATATGATTGACCTGGTTTGAGCGCTCCTGTCTCCGGTATGAATTCGATGGTGTTCTGGGAGAGCCACCTGGCTGTTCCTTTCACCGGCGGGGTGAATGACAGGATCCCGTCCTTTATATCCGCTCCCGGGACGGCGTCGGCAATGTCCGTGGCAAGTTCCACCCTGATGGTGGACTTGTCGGAAATGATGCCTCCGGTATAGGCTTTTATGAAAGTTGCGAATTCCGTGCTCTGACTCTTGTTATTCCCGGAGCGGCTGCAGGAAGAGAGTCCGGATAGCAGGATTGCGGCGACGACGGCCGGCATCAACAGGCATACGATCCTTTTCATATTCTGTCCATTTAAGTTGGTATCATCAAAGATAGTCATACTTTCCGGATAATCCTCCACCAGGGCGGTCGATTTTATGCCTGTGACAAATTGTCAGTCCCCGCCTGATGGCACATCCTTTGATTTCATCCCTGTGTCTCCGGGTCAGTCCGGGAAAAGGAAATAACATCAAAAAAACAATTAATATCATGATCAAACCATTGGCAGACAGAGTCTTGATCGAGCCTAAGGAGGCCGAGACAAAGACGGCTTCAGGAATCTACATCCCTGACACAGCAAAGGAAAAACCACAGCAAGGCAAGGTTATCGCCGCAGGCCCCGGAAAGAAGGATGAACCTATGGAGGTGAAAGTGGGTGATGAAGTGCTCTATGGCAAATATGCCGGCACCGAAGTAACTGTCGAAGACAAGAAATATCTTATAGTCAAGCAGTCAGATATTCTGGCTATCCTGTAATTATCGGAGGAAACAATTATGGCAAAAGAAATAAAGTTTGATGTCGATGTCCGCTCAAAGATGAAGGAAGGAGCAGACGCTCTTGCGGACGCAGTGAAGGTAACTCTCGGTCCTAAGGGTCGTAATGTAGTTATCGACAAGAAGTTCGGCGCACCTCAGGTCACTAAGGACGGTGTCACCGTGGCAAAGGAGGTTGAACTCGAAGACAGATATGCGAATATGGGTGCGCAGATGGTCAAGGAAGTCGCTTCCAAGACCAATGAGCAGGCCGGTGACGGTACCACTACCGCGACCGTGCTGGCACAGGCCATCATCAACGTAGGCTTGAAGAACGTGACCGCCGGTGCCAATCCGATGGACCTCAAGAGGGGTATCGACAAGGCAGTCGCGGCAGTGGTCGCCAGCCTCAAGAAGCAGACCAAGAAGGTCGGGAACGATTATTCCAAGATCGAGCAGGTCGGTACAGTGTCCGCCAACAACGACGGCAATATCGGAAAGCTCATCGCTGATGCGATGTCCAAGGTGAAGGGCGACGGTGTCATCACCGTGGAAGAGGCCAAGGGAACCGAGACCGAGGTCAAGGTCGTAGAAGGAATGCAGTTCGACAGGGGATATATTTCTCCTTATTTCATGACCAATCCTGACAAGATGGAGACAGTCCTGGACGATTGCTCACTGCTGATCTGCGACAAGAAGATTTCGACCATGAAGGACCTCCTTCCGATCCTCGAGCCTATCGCCCGTGAAGGCAGGGCTCTTCTGATCATCGCAGAGGATGTGGACGGGGAAGCTCTCACAACCCTCGTCGTGAACAAGCTTCGCGGTACCCTCAAGATCGCTGCCGTCAAGGCTCCTGGATTCGGCGACCGCCGCAAGGAGATGCTTCAGGATATCGCTACCCTTACCGGTGCCATCGTGGTTTCCGAGGAAAGGGGTTTCACTCTCGAGAATACGACTCCTGACATGCTCGGAAGGGCTGAGAAGGTCACCATTACCAAGGACAACACCACCATCGTGGGCGGTGCCGGTGTGAAGGAAGACATCGCTGACAGGGTCGCCCAGATCCGCAAGCAGATCGAGACCACCACTTCCGACTATGACAAGGAGAAGCTCCAGGAAAGGCTCGGCAAGCTCGCAGGTGGAGTCGCTGTACTCTATGTCGGCGCCGGTTCCGAGATCGAGATGAAGGAGAAGAAGGACAGGGTGGAGGATGCTCTCAACGCTACCCGTGCTGCAGTCGAGGAGGGTTACCTCCCGGGTGGTGGTGTGGCATACATCCGTGCCGTCGATGCTCTGAAGAACCTCAAGGGCGAGAATGACGACGAGACGACAGGTATCCACATCGTGGCCCGTGCCATCGAGGAGCCTCTCCGCCAGATTGCCGCCAATGCAGGCGTTGAGGGAAGCGTTGTCATCCAGAAGATCCGCGAGCACAAGGGAGACTTCGGCTACAACGCACGTACCGATGAGTATGTGAATATGCTCGAGGCAGGTGTCATCGATCCAACCAAGGTGGCTCGTGTCGCCCTCGAGAATGCGGCTTCAGTCGCCGGAATGTTCCTGACCACCGAATGCGGTATCGTGGATATTCCTGAGAAGGAGCCTGCAGCTCCTGCCATGCCGGCCGGCGGAATGATGTAGTTCCTTGAGGGGCAAAGAACCCCTGAATATAAATCTGATGTGGCTGATTTCAAGGTTCCTTTGAAGTCAGCCATCGTTTTTTGTGTTTTTTGCGCCGATTCTGTGTATTTTTGACTATCTTTGAAAATGTCGCCGCGACCACGGTTTGTTATAGGATCATACATTTAATCATTTAATATTTCAATACTATGGTTATTGTCAACAGTTATGGTCTGGCAGTTTTTCTCTGCTTCATCATCATGCTCTGCTGGGGCTCTTGGGGAAATACCCAGAAGCTTGCAGCGAAGAGCTGGAGGTATGAATTGTTCTATTGGGACTATGTGATCGGTATGGTTATCTTCGCCCTCCTGCTTGCCCTCACCTTGGGTAGCTTCGGACACGACGGAGAGCCTTTCTTCAAGAACATAGCCCACGTTTCCCTTGCCAACTGGGGATGGATCATCATCGGAGGTATCATATTCAATGCTTCCAACATCCTCCTGTCGGCTTCCACCTCCATCGCCGGACTGTCGGTTGCCTTCCCTCTGGGAGTAGGTATCGCACTTGTCCTCGGTGTGGTCAACAACTACATCGTCAACCATACCGGCAATCCTGCCCTCCTGGCTATCGGTGTTGCCCTGGTTGTGATCGCCATCATATGCAACGGTGTAGCATCCGGAAAGAAGGGTGAATCAGGCATCAGCAAAGCCGACCAGAAGAAGGGAATCATCCTGGCTGTCTGCGCAGGTCTCCTTATGTCCTTCTTCTCCTCCTTCGTCATGAGAGGAATGGGTAATGTCGATGCTGTCGCCGATTCCGCCAAGTTCGCCGCTCCTTACGCAACGCCTTATACTGCTTCCGTTATCTTCACCCTCGGTGTGCTCCTGAGCAACTTCCTGTTCAACACCATCGTGATGAAGAAGCCTTTTGTGGGCGAGCCTGTAACTTACAAGCAGTATTTCGCCGGAAATGCCAAGACGCATCTCGTGGGAATGCTGGGCGGTGCCATCTGGTGCCTCGGTACAGCACTGAGCTACATCACTTCCAAGGCCGCAGGTCCTGCCATTTCCTATGCTCTCGGACAGGGCGCTCCGATGATTGCTGCGATCTGGGGAGTATTCGTGTGGAAGGAGTTCAAGGGCTCGGGCAAGAACGTATATACCCTTCTCGGCCTGATGTTCCTCTTCTTCATCGTGGGACTTTCCCTCATCGTCCTCGCCGGAATGTAACAGGAATATCCGATACTATAATATATGGAGCGCTCCGGAAAAGGGGCGCTCTTTTCGTTGCGTATGATGCTTATGAACTTTTTTCGGCCGGAATTGTTGATAACTTTTCTCAAAAAAAATTTGGTAGTTTCGGAAAAAGGGCTACCTTTGCACCCGCTTTTGAAAAAAGCATTGGAAAGTTCATTGAAAAGACTGAAGGAAGTACAAGCAAAAAGTACCGAGAACAAGAACGAGAGCGTTGATTTCTTTAGGTAAGATATAAGCTGTCGGGATCTGACTAGAATTTTATATGTGTATATACAAAGAAGAGTTTGATCCTGGCTCAGGATGAACGCTAGCGGCAGGCTTAACACATGCAAGTCGAGGGGCAGCGCGGTTGTAGCAATACAACTGGCGGCGACCGGCGAAAGGGTGCGTAACGCGTGAGCGACATGCCCGTCACCGGGGTATAACCGATGGAAACGTCGACTAATCCCCCATAACATCAGAGGAGGCATCTTCTTTGGTTGAAATTCACGGAGGTGACGGATTGGCTCGCGTCTGATTAGCTAGTCGGCGGGGTAACGGCCCACCGAGGCGACGATCAGTAGGGGTTCTGAGAGGAAGGTCCCCCACAATGGAACTGAGACACGGTCCATACTCCTACGGGAGGCAGCAGTGAGGAATATTGGTCAATGGGCGGAAGCCTGAACCAGCCATGCCGCGTGCAGGACGACGGCCCTATGGGTTGTAAACTGCTTTTGCTGCGGAGCAATAAGGGCCTCGTGCAGGTCCGATGAGAGTACGCAGCGAATAAGCATCGGCTAACTCCGTGCCAGCAGCCGCGGTAATACGGAGGATGCGAGCGTTATCCGGATTTATTGGGTTTAAAGGGTGCGTAGGCTGTGCGTTAAGTCAGGGGTGAAATGCCGTCGCTCAACGACGGAGCTGCCCTTGATACTGGCGTGCTGGAGTACGGATGCCGTTGGAGGAATGAGTGGTGTAGCGGTGAAATGCTTAGATATCACTCAGAACACCGATTGCGAAGGCATCTGACGAATCCGTCACTGACGCTGAGGCACGAAAGCGTGGGGATAGAACAGGATTAGATACCCTGGTATTCCACGCCGTAAACGATGATGACTAACCGTCGGCGATAGACAGCCGGTGGCCAAGCGAAAGCGATAAGTCATCCACCTGGGGAGTACGTCGGCAACGATGAAACTCAAAGGAATTGACGGGGGCCCGCACAAGCGGAGGAACATGTGGTTTAATTCGATGATACGCGAGGAACCTTACCCGGGCTCGAACGGTGCAGGAAGAGATCTGGAGACAGTGACGCCCTTCGGGGCCTGCATCGAGGTGCTGCATGGTTGTCGTCAGCTCGTGCCGTGAGGTGTCGGCTCAAGTGCCATAACGAGCGCAACCCTTGTCGTCAGTTGCCATCAGGTAGTGCTGGGGACTCTGACGAGACTGCCACCGCAAGGTGTGAGGAGGGGGGGGATGACGTCAAATCAGCACGGCCCTTACGTCCGGGGCGACACACGTGTTACAATGGCGGCCACAGAGGGAAGCTACCTGGTGACAGGATGCGGATCTCGAAAAGCCGTCTCAGTTCGGACTGGAGTCTGCAACCCGACTCCACGAAGTTGGATTCGCTAGTAATCGCGCATCAGCCATGGCGCGGTGAATACGTTCCCGGGCCTTGTACACACCGCCCGTCAAGCCATGGAAGCCGCGGGCGCCTGAAGTCCGTGACCGGAAGGAGCGGCCTAGGGCGAAAGTGGTAACTGGGGCTAAGTCGTAACAAGGTAGCCGTACCGGAAGGTGTGGCTGGAACACCTCCTTTTTGGAGTCTGTCCTGACAGCGAACGGCGCGCTCGTGCAAGGATCGAGGTCCTTTGTACTAATCTTTCTTTATTATACAGGCTCTTAGCTCAGTTGGTTAGAGCGCTACACTGATAATGTAGAGGTCGGCAGTTCAACTCTGCCAGGGCCTACTGAAAGGGGGTATAGCTCAGTTGGTAGAGCACCTGCTTTGCAAGCAGGGGGTCAAGAGTTCGAATCTCTTTATCTCCACCCGATGCAATGAAAATAGCAGATGCCGCACGCAAGTGCGGCATCTTTTGTTTTATCCCCAGCCAAGCGAGCGCTAGCGTTTGCGAGGCTGGGGATAATAACAAAGGGCGGCGGAGCCGCATCTGCGTTTTCATTGCTGGTGGACATTAAGAGAAAAGCCGCCCGAAAGGGCGGCTAATCTCTTGATATGTACAAAAAACTACTTCGTTTTGATATATTCCAGCACATCGGCGAGGCCGGGAGCGAGCATCGTGTTGTGGTTGGTGCCCTTGTGCTCGACCAAAGTGACGGACGGATGTCCGCTTAGTTTCATCATACGCCAGAGATAAGCGTTTTCCTCGTACCTGCCGTATAGTTCATCCTCACGGTCCCCGGTCACAAGAAGGGTCGGAGGACAGTCGTTGCGCACCCAGTAGAGAGGGGCATATTCATCGACAAGGGGTTGCAGGGCGCCCATGCCGTTCATGTCGCGGTAGGCGAA
>Ga0247609_10006634_pt1 | contig 11124 bp, 10 predicted proteins | sample 172DNAGHGlowgp2_FD_193487 | JGI IMG/M metagenome (GOLD analysis project Ga0247609, IMG submission 193487) | Sheep rumen microbial communities from Palmerston North, Manawatu-Wanganui, New Zealand - 1728 DNA GHGlow gp2 | ecosystem: Host-associated > Mammals > Digestive system > Stomach > Rumen ... | reverse complement strand
TTGAAAATCAAGAGAAAACATTAATAAAATTAATTATTAGAAAAATATAGAGAGGAGAATATAGATGAGATTATTGGAAAAAAGCAGAACAAGAAGTCTCTTTGATACATTAAATGAGAGTATTCCATTTACACATACAACTATAATCAATTATGGAACTAATGAAGATGGTTCTGATGATGTTAGTGAAATAGAATTAGTAGTAGATAATAGAGATGATTTTCCAGAATTATCAGATGAACAACTAGATAATGCCTTTAAAGATAGTAATCTTGATATATGGAATAATGATTTATCTGGTGAAGAGTTTATGGAAGATATAAAAATAGAAGATGGAGACTATTGGTTATTTTATAAAGGAAAAGACCCAGAGAAATCTAATGTATATCATTTTGCAATAGATAAAAATGCTTTTAAGGAATCTAAAGAAATAAAAGAATCAGAATCTAAAAAGAGATATGCTTATGATATTGATTGGGAAACCGATGGAGATGAAGAAGCAAAGAAAGAGCTTCCAACAAAAGTTAGAATTCCAGAGGATATAGATAAAGACAGTGTTGCTGATTGGTTATCTGATAAATATGGTTGGTTAGTAAATTCTGTATCATTAGAAGAATCATTAAAAGAAGCAACAGATGAAGAGTATGAAGAATATATGAAGAGAGAAAAAGAAAGAGCCGAAGAAGGCTATAAAGATATATGTTCTCATATAACTGATTCACAAAGAGAAACATTTAATAGTCTAAAAGAAATGCTTACTAATGAGGCTAATGGAACTATGGATGTTGATGGTTGGTACTTTGCTACTGATGCAGTCTATGCAGTTAATAACTCTGGTAGTGGTCATCATTTGAATCCTTATATGGACTTAACTACTTCAAATGTACTTTTAATGGTAGGAGAGAATAATAGTATAGAAGAAGCTATTAAAGAATTATTTGATGAGTATAAACCAGATAGTGCTTATTCTTGGGCAGATAATTTCTTATATGCTTTAGATAAAGTTAACCTTAATGCTTATCAAGAATTTATGGATGAGCAAACTATGGAAGACGAAATGTATGAGAATGCAGTTAATGAATTAGTATCTTGGATGTATGATAACTTCCCAGATAATAGTTTTTATAAAGAAGGTACTCTTGAAAATGGAGACGTTGTTTATTACTTTGATGTTAAGAAAGGTAATGTAGACGAAATAAAAGAAGCAGTTAAAGCTAAGTTCGGAGATGAAGTAAGTTTTGGTACAGCTAGAACTGAATATGCTCCAGAAATGAGAGAATTTGTTATAATCTGTAAGAAAAAGAAAAGAAATATAAATGAATCTAAAAAACCTAAGAAAGAAAAGAAAGAAGATAAGAGAGTTGTAATGCAACAGGGTAATGTTACTTGCTTTAAGGAAAATGACTCAACTTACTATGTATTTGAAAATGAATCTGATAATGAAGTAGAATATGATAATGAAGAAGCAGCAATGCAAGATTTCTTAGAAAGAGTTGGAATAGACCCTAATAATGAATTAACAGAATCAGTTAAATTAAATGAAGCTGGTGAATGGGATGATTATGACGAAGATAACATTGCTAGTAAGAATAACTTAACTGATGTTGCAAAATATATTGCTGATAATGTTCCAGGTGGTTATTATAAAGATGCAAGAGGTTTTGATGCTTATCAAGGTCCTTATGCTTATGTAGAATCTGATTTAACTGGTGGAGAACTATGGTATGGTGAAACAGATGAACTATTCCAATTAGAAACTGGTTATGGCTGGATTCTTGGAAATAAAGAAACATTAGTTAAAGCTTTGTCTGATAAAGATTATTTATTAAAATTAGTAGAAGAGACAAAGAAGTATATTGAAGCAAATGAATAATATATAAATAGCAAAATTCATACTATAATATAGATAGGAGTGTTTTATGGAAGACTTAAATAAATATATGGATAAACAAGTAAACTCTTTAAATACAATTAGAAGTATGGTACAAGAGATTACAGATAAGAAAGAAGAGTATTTAAAATTGGAAGGTGTAAGAATGCTTACAGCGACCGAAATGGAAGATAATAAAGCTATGACAAATGTCTATCACGATGTTATCGGACGAAATAATTTGATTATAGATTTCATATTGGATATAAAGAATACCATATTTAAGATTAAACTAATAAGAGATTCTATTGATAGAAACACTCAATTAGGTCAAAATCAAACAAAGCAATATGATTACTTTATATCCTTGCTCCAATCTATATTAGATATGATGAGCGACGAAAGAAGTAAGATGGATAGAGTAGTTCGTTATTATGAAAAGACATTTAGTTATTATAAAGATTTTTAAGGAGGAAATTAAATGAGTAGAAATATGAGTAGTCTTATATTTGAAGAAGTATCTAAGACTAATAAAAATCGTTATAACATTACTAAAGAAGTGTTAGAAGAAGATTCTTATCATTTAGACCCACGTTTTGATAGAGCTAATTCATTCTATGGAAAAGCAAAAATAGAAGAAGATGGAGATACAATTACTTTGATAAGTTATAATACTCCAATAGTAAAGGTAGCTAATGGAAACTTTGAGTTTTTATGTGATGAGAGTGCACTAACACAAACAACTATGAGACACATAAGAGATTTCTTAAAACAAATGGATTATGATGGAAAGATAAATCTATCTGGAAAAGATTATCCTATTACTATTGGTTGGGTTAGACAACACTTAAATAATAAAATAAATGAATCTGTTACTATTGAGGGAAATGAAAATAAAGATGATGATTTCAGAAACTTTGTAGATTCTCAATTAAGAGATGGAGCAATAGATGACCCTGAATATGTAAATAATTTATCTGCAGAAGAGTATGAAGATTTACTTACTAATACTTGGATGAAAGATGAAGATATGATAAACGCATATAATGATTTACATAAAAATGATAATATGAATGAATCTGCAAAAGTATTAACAGAGGCTCCAGAAGATGAAGAGTTTGAAGTTAATGACGAAGAACTTCCTATGGACGAACCAATAGAAGAACCTATTGAGGAACCAACGGAAGATGAAATGACTAATGACGAAGTTCAAGATGAAGTTGAAGAAGATGAAGAGGAAACTATTAAAGACGATATAGAACAACCATTCTATGCTACTACTCCAGAGTTTGATGAACTAAGAGATTTATTAGTAGACCTTGATTATAGATTATTCTTAATTAATGATAATATGGTTTGTATAGGTCGTTTAAATGGACCTGATATTGAATTCTTAACTTCTAATAGACCAGAAGACACTGATACAGAAGTATCTGAACAAAATGAAAAAGCAGAAGAAATAGAAAATAAGGCAGAAGAAGATGGAGAACAAGCATTTGAATATAAATGGATTAAAGCTCCAGAATCATTAGAGAGTTTCTTGAATCAAGTAAATGTTGTTTATCTATCACCTGAAATGAGTGATGAAGATAAAGAACAATATGCTGGTATAGAAGCAAGCCACGAAAGTGTTATGGACTTCTTAATGAATGAACTTCCTGAAGATAAAAAGAAAGAACACGAGGAAGAAGAAATTGAGGATGAAGTACCTGAAGAACTTCCTCCAGTTGAGGAACCAATGGAAGATGAATTTCCAGAAGAAGAATTTGAAGAACCAATGGAAGAAGAACCTATAGAAGATGAAGAAGAGGAGGAAGAGTAATGAGATTATTACAAGAATCAAATACAAGAAGTTTATATGACTCTATTAAAGAGAGTTTAGACTATGATGTAAATGAACCAAATTCTATGGATACCGTTAGGTATCATAGAGATAATAATATTGGAGGTAGTATTTTAATTAATACTTATTCAGATAATTTTCCTAGCGACCCACTAACAAAAGAAGATGTTGGCAAGAGAGTATATGACCTAAGAGCATATCCTAATGGTCAAGTAGGTTTTGAAGCTTATGACGTAGTTGAAGATGACCAATATGATGGTGGAATTGGATACATGGGAAATAAAGATGAAGATATTTGGGATGATAACTTTAATTTTGATATGACTGATGATGAAGTTGATTCTTATGCAAAGAAAACATTAGGTTTTAATAAACCAAAGAAAGAGTCTGTTATGATTAATACAGGTTCAACAACAATAACTTCAGATGAAACTGGTGTTACTGTTGAAGATAATGGAAATGTAATTACTTCAGGAAATGGAGTTACTGTTGACGTTGATAATGAAGCAGATGTACTTCCAGCAGAAATGGATATAGCTGCTCCAGTAGATGAAGTTCCAGCTGATATAGTAGCTGATGTTCCAGCAGAAGATATAGAAAATGTAGAACCTGTTGAGGAACCAGTAGAGGAATTACCTGAAGAGCCTGTTGAAGAATTACCCAGTGAAGAAGTAGAAGAAGAGGAAGATGACCTTGAAGAATCTACAGTTAATGAAGAAGTATTAGAAAAGAAAGATGAAGAAACTGAAGAGGAATTAAACAATTCTAAAACAGACCCAGTAATCAAATTATCTGATACATATAAAGAGATAGATGTTCCAAAAGGGCATATTGTTGCTGGACCTTCTATAGCAAAAGAAATAAATAGTAAAAAGTCAGATAAAAAAGTAATTGGTGAAGCTGATGGTTATAATCAAAGTCAAAATGTAGAAGTATATCAAAACCCAGAATTTGACTATCAAATTTTAGATATAACAGAGCTTGATAATGTTGATTCAGGAGATATTAGAGCTATTGATATGGCTAATATATTAAATGACTTAGATGAAAGCTTAACTGAGGCATACGGAGACGAAAACTACTTTAGATTAAATAGTTTCCTAACTAGAAAAGGAACACATAAGAAAACTAATGAATCTTATTCAAGTGCTATCCTAGAATTAAGTTTACCAAAACTTAGTGAATCCGTAGGAGAATATAAAAATACATTCTTCTTAGAAGTATATGGAGACAAAGCTCTTAAAGAATGTGTTGTAAGAGATAGTTCTAATCATATAATTAAAGAGTATTCAGGAAAATCAAGTAATCCTGTAGAACATTTTAAAAATGTTATGATAGATATTGATAGAGCAAGAAAACTTACTGAAGAAATAAGACAAGAAGCTTATTTAGTAGGAGAGGCCGTTGCAAATCAATTTAATGGTCAAGAGTTAATTAATTGGGAAGATTTCAGAGATGCTTTTGAAATGTATACTAATGAAATAAATCCTAGTTTATTATCAGATGAAAACTTACACGATTTTGAAATGGAAGTAAGAGATGTATTAAATTGGAATTATGGTTATGCTACTATTTATGAAGGTGAGTATGAAGGTGGTTTAACTACTAACTCTGATATGTTTGAAGCTGTTGAAATAATGGTTAATGAACCTATGAAAGATAAAGGAGTTAACTTTGCTGATAGTAAAGCAATTACTAAAGATGAAGAAAGACAAAAGAATCATTTAAAACAACACGCAAATAGAAATAAAGAAAATAAGAAATTTAAAATAGAAAAAGAACCAGACCAAAATAATACCGCTGGTGTTAAAGAGGAAGATATAACAGATACTGAAAAAGTAGATAAGCTTCCTAAAGCAAAAAAGACAAAAGTAGATGCAGAAAAAATTAAAGTAAAAGAAATTAAAGAATCAGAAGAATTAAATGAAATGGGTAATTTTGCAGGAAGAATGGATACATTAAGAGCTGCAGGAGATAGAGAAACAATTTATAGAAATGATGTAGTTAATCAAAAGAATAAAAAAATAAAAGAATTATTTAGTAGGTTAAAAGAAATACAAGATGATGTTGAAGAGTTAAAAGAAATAGGCAGACATGTTAAATTATATAATTTAAAAGATAGATATGGTATATGGTTAGATGCCTCTGGTAGAGGGTTAGATTATGAAAATTCAGACGAACCTAGAGAAACTCTTCTTGTTGATACGGATAAAATATTAATGGCTGAACCTTCTCTTGAAACTAGCGAAGTAACTGTAGAGAAACTTACTGAACCAAATCCTTTCCATCATAAGAATGTATTTATTAAACTTGCAACTGAAATGCTAGATAATTATCCAGGTTATATTAAAGCAGTTAATCAAATGATTGATGATTATGATTTAAAATACCCAGTAAAATCACAAGAAGGTGTTTCTGAATCTATAAAATTAAAAAAGAATAATAAATTAAAAGAAGCTGATGAATTACTAGATGAACCAGAAATAACTGATGGGTCTGATATGAGAGACGGTCGTGAAGACTTAGAAGAGAGCGGAACTGACGTTGCAATCTTTCATAGAAAACCTCAAAGTGTTAGTGCTATGAGAGCTGCAGAACAAAATGGAATCACAGTAAATAAATCAAACTATAAAATAGTTGGTAAGAAAGAGTTATCGGGAGACGAATTTAATAAGTTTGCAAATGATTTAAGTTCTGAAAGCTATGACTGGTTAAAAGAATATAATGATACTTCTACTTCAGGAGAGTTCAAATGTGTAGAAGTTATTAATACAGATGATGATAGCTTCACTCTATTAGTTGACCCTCAAGGTTATAACTATGCTAGATATGCAGCTATTAAAGATAACTTAGGAAATGAAGAAGAATTAATTGAACCAGAAGAAGAATTAATCAATGAAGAGTAGTGGTGTAAAATACCACTTCTCTATTTTATAGAAATTTCATATAATATATTAAGGAGGAAGATTTATGGAAGAGTTTAATAATATGAATCTAGATGAACTATTAAATGCAAGTTCTGATAATACAATGACAGGTAAGTTATTTGAATCAGCAGACGTTGAAGTATCTATCACAAAGGAGGATACCAATGAAGAAACTCAAAAAGAAGAGAAAGTGTTGGTTAATGATAGCACAACAAATGGAGAAGCAACAGAGAATCAAGAAGCTGAGACAGAAGAAAGACCTGAAATGACAAAGCAAGAATTTGCTGAACAAAATAGAAAACTAGCTATGGAAAAGTTAGAAGAATATGAAGCAGTAGAAAAGAAAATTGCTATCCTTGATGGAGAGATGACTTTATTAAATCAAGAATTAGAAGGGTTAATCTCAAAGATAAAACAAGATAATAAAGAATTAATTGATAAAATTAATGCTAAGTCTAATGAAATAGATGCAGCAAGAAGTGAGCAAGATAAAATTAAAGAAGACTTATTACCTTTACAAAGAGAAGTATATTTAGTAGATAATGAAGATAAAACATTAAAATTTAATAAAATTCAATCTACTTATGTAGCTCCAACAGAAAAGAATCAATTTGACCTTAAGAAATTTAGAGAGGAACAAGAAGAGTTCTGGACAGAGCATTTAGATGTAATGAATCCTTATGCTAAAATTACTGAGGTATCAGATTATTTAAAGATTACTATTTCAAAGAAATAGAAATTAGAAAGTTATGGAGGTGTAGTTATGTTTAGTTTTTTCAAGAAGAAACCAAAGGAAAAATCTTGTTTTAATTGTAAACACTACGATAAGAAGGGAACTAGCTGCAAAGCTTCTCCTAAAAAATCTTATCTTAGAGCTTTTCCTTTTAAGAAAACAACTTGTAAGACTTATGAGGAAAAATAATTATGCCTCAAGAAAAGGGAGCTAATACTCCCTTTTTCATATTATATAATAGGAGGAATATATGGACAAATATTTAGAGTATAGGTTATGTTATGTAGATAATATAGATGACTGGAATACATTTGAAGTATTTTTTACAGATAATTTTAAAGACCAATGGGGAGATGATTGGGATGATAGACCAGCCGACTGTAATGCAGGTGAACCCTATGAAGATGAGAATCATCATATAACTTCAATAATAGTTAAGTTTACTGGTGCAGGAGATACTATCTTTGGTGGTAAAACATATTCTGCAGAAGATATGAATACTGGTAAAGCTTGTTGGTTAATGTTTGAAAATGTTATATTTAATGGTGGAACTACTTTAAGTGAAATGTTAGATAGAATTAGAAAGTATAATGAATTAGATGATAGAGGAGATATACAAGTATTTTTAAGAGAGGAGAATAATTAATGCAGATATTAAGTGATAAGAATCCTTTAGAAACCTATTTAGGTGCTGCTAAACTTGCTTATAGAGCAGTATCTCACACATTAGGACCTGGAGGAACTAATACAGCAGTAGTAAATAAAAAAGGAGCTCACGATATTATTAATGATGGTTATTCTATATTAGCCAAATTAACAAGTCTTGACCCAGCAGAATCAGAAGCATTAGAAACAGTTAAGTTATCTGCTTTTGAAACAAATAGAAAAGCTGGTGATGGAACTACTTCTACAACTATTCTTACATATAAGTTATTAGAAGGAGCTAAAGATTATTTAGAACAAAGTAAAATAACAAAAGTTAAACTAAGAAATATATTAGAAGAGACAAGAGATGATTATATAGATATACTTCACCAATCAATGTCTAGGGAAATTACTAATGATGATTATGAATCAATAGCTAAGGTATCATTAGGAAGTCCTAAATATGCTAATATTATTTCTGAGGCATATAGATTTCTACCAGAAGGGTTAAGACCATCTGTAGTAAGAAGTGATATACCAAATGTAGCATTAGATAAGAAAGATGGTATTGTATTAGATAAAGCAGAAGTAATAGTACCTGAGGACACATTCTTACACGGTCCTAAGGAATTTACTGATGTAGATGTATATTTAATTTATGATAAATTAGATAGATGGAATATGATTCAACCAATAGTAGAACAAATAATAAGATTAAAAAGAAAAGCAATAATCTTTTATAATGAACTTTCTATGGATATTCTACAGAATCTACAATTACAAATAGTTAAGGGTTATGCAGATATAATTCCTATAAGATTAGGAAGTTTAGGAGTTCAAACAAGAACTACTATGAATCAACTTGCTATTTATACTAATACTACATTAATTGATGGTGTTGAAGTTAGATTACCAAAAGCATTAAATCAAATTAATGTTGGTAAAATAGATTATTTATTAATTAGTAATGATACAGTTATATTAAATAATAAAGATTTCACTGACCTTGATAGTATTACACTACCAACTAAGACTTGTATAATAAGAGTAGGTGGTACTAATAACGCTGAGATGGAAGAAAATTATAGAAGAATAGAAGATGCTGTTAATAGTTTAGGAAATGCTATTGAATCAGGAATCTCTATTGGAGCAGGTATTACATATCAAAGAATTGCTTTACAAGATGATACTGTTCCTACATTTATAAGAGAAGCAATGGAATCAATATATAGAACTATTCTATTTAATATAACAGGAAGTGATGTTATAGACCCAGATTTAGATGGTCTTATTATTGCTGATTCTGGAGAGTATAAACTTGCTGATGACCTTAAAATATTTGATGCTACAAAGGTTATAGAGCAAGTAATTATTAATAGTTTTACCTTAGTGGCACAGATAATAACTACTGAGGAAATGATAGTAGAAAGTGTTAGATAATTATTTCACCAAAAAGTTCCAAATGTAAAATTGGAACTTTTAATTTCTATTCCTTTTTGAATGTGGTATAATTTATTTATACAGATAATGGAAGCAACAATTGTAGGAAGGAAGGAGGATAATAGCTGTATCTTTTGTTAGCCAAACAATCTGTATGAATAGATAAGGGAATTCAGGAGCCCGAGTCTATAATTTTGTTAATTTAGTATAATATTTAGATTAAAGTTAGGAGATTAATTATGGTAGAAGAACTAAAATTAGCAAGATTAGATGGTCGTTCATACGAAGACATTCAACCGGACGTAATTAAATTGGTAGATTATTATGTAGGAATTTGGTATGGGAATTTTCCAATTCTAAAGCAATATAACTATGATTCTGAAAGAATAGTAACTGATGTATATCACGGTATATATTTAAAAACCAAGGATGATGGTTTATCTAATTTAGAGAGACATTTTATTAAGGCTTCTAAGATAGAAAACTGTACTATGAGCTATATTTCAAACTTAATTAAGAACTCTGTATTAAATATGTTAAGATGTAGAGCAAGAGATGTTGTAAGGAAACCAATGTTATATTCTCTTGACCATGCTATAAGTGAGAATGAAAGTGGTGATATTACTACTTTGGGGGATGTGGTTGCAGACCCTAATGCAGATATAGAGAGATTAGTAGAAATTAAGTTAGCTTTAGAATCAATACCAAATAAAAAATATAGTGAGTATTATTATATTTCTGGTTTAGGGGACAGAAAGAAATTAAGTACTAGAAAGATTCTTAATTGGATTCTTTCTGGTTATACTCAAGTAGAAATGAAAAAGAAAATATTTACCAAGAATAACAATAACATATCAAGCGCACTAATGAGTGAATTACGTAAGGAAACTATCAATCTAGCACAAAAAGCACTTGAAGAGTTTAAATAAACTCTTCTTTTTCATATTATTATATAGGAGGGATAGTATGAATATAGTTTTATTTAATGATAATATCTTAGTAAATGAACTACAAGATGACCTAGTGGCTAATGGAACAGTAGTAAGATATGACCCTGATAGTCCTTATATGTTTAGTGAAGTATTAGTTGTATCTAATGAAGCTAATGAAAAAGGAATTAATGTAGGGGACGTAGTTGTAATAAAAAGATATGCTAAAGAAGAGTACTTACCTGGTTATTACTTTGTTTCTTATAAAGATATTAGAGGAACATTACCAATGAGTGCTTATGAAGAAATGAAAGCTTAGGAGGTGATATAATGCACGAAGAACAGTTAGATAATTTAGTTAGAAATACAGACTCAGTAATCAAACTTTTGTTTGCTATAATGAATGAGGAAGAAGATATTGACGCTTATTATGATAAGACCCCAGAGGAAATGTCTGATATTATTAAATTAGTTGATGCAAGGTTCCCTGAAAAACAAGAAGCTTCCTATGACCCTCTATATACTAAGTTCGGTCAAATATTATTAAATGGTTATAATACATTTGGTATTGACTTCTTAAAGCTATTAGCTAGACGTACTGATGAAGTACCTAGATATTGCTTTAAAGGAATGATAGATATTTATAATAATTCATTAATAGCTAATGAAGAATTAACAGCAATCTTTAAGAAGTTTGTTGATGACCTTGCAGAAGGAAAGACTGACGAAGCTATTAA
>Ga0247609_10006629_pt1 | contig 11127 bp, 10 predicted proteins | sample 172DNAGHGlowgp2_FD_193487 | JGI IMG/M metagenome (GOLD analysis project Ga0247609, IMG submission 193487) | Sheep rumen microbial communities from Palmerston North, Manawatu-Wanganui, New Zealand - 1728 DNA GHGlow gp2 | ecosystem: Host-associated > Mammals > Digestive system > Stomach > Rumen ... | reverse complement strand
TCCAACTCCTCACCATGGAGCAAATCGTGGACAAGTGTATCGGTATCATGGATGCAGGCTATCATAATGTTCCTCTCAACCGCACCATCAACTGGATTGAATGGCTCGACCCTTCCAACGTCACCAGCATCGCCAGTTCATCCTACCGCAAGTGGAACTACATGGTACCACCATTCGAAGGCATCTATGCCGAGCTCTGTCTGTGGAAGGGAGCCTACCTCGATGCAGCAGGAGCTGATTCAAAAGAATACTACAAAAGAGCAGCCGACCGACTACTGTCAGCGCTCAGCACCCAAATCGAATGTGGTTCCGACCCAGGCTCCAATGTCTATTGGCTGCCATCCGCTGCCACACCAGGCCACTACTCCCCTATTTGGAACTACGCACAGCCTTATCCTTACGAAAGTATTTCCGCTCTGATTTACGACTACACCAACAACCAAACCAACACGCTGCTCAAGCACTTCTCCAACGAGTATCCAAACAAATACTGGCTACGTCCATCCGCAGCGGGTGAGGCTCGTTTCCTCGATGCATCCTTCAATCCAGGTACATCCACCAACGACACCCGCTACAAGACCAATTTCGGAACCAGCAACGGAGTGCGCTACATCGCAAAATTCCGCCCTGTAGGTAGCAGCGTACGCACCAATGCCTATCAGGACGATGTCCACATCTTCATTTATCGAGCCATGCAATACCACATCATGCTCGCCGAGGCACTCAACCACCTCAACCGCTTCGAGGCAATGAACCGAGTGTTCAACATCGGATTCTCAGGTTACACGATGGATGCCACCCTGCCCGAGTGGGAAGGATTCTCCATCGACTGGACCTCCTCCGCATCGTGGGGCACACGCCGCTACCCAGGCATGGGCATTCGTGGATGCTTCAGCCTCAATGCAGCACCTGTGAAGACCAATATCGTGGAACTCGGACAGCAAGGCACATGGCGCTACAACGACATGAGCATCCTCAACGAATATCTGCTTGAGTTTGCTTGCGAAGGAAAGACCTACCCAGCCATGAACCGCTTTGCCGTTCGCTACAACGACCTATCCATCATTGCCGACCGCATTTGTCCTAAGTACGTCGATACAGGCAAAGATGCAGAAATCCGTTCCCGCATCCTCGCCGGTGGCAACTGGGTACCATACGATTTATAGAAAAAATGAAGAATGAAGAATGAAAAATGAAGAACCTTTAGCTCGGCGTAGCCAAATCTCACAAATCTGTCCAAATTAAACATAATTATTTGATAGATTTAAAAGGAACAACGGAAAAAACGGAACCTTTAGCTCGGCGTAGCCAAAAGAACGGAAAAACAGAAATAATAGTTTTTTCATCCGATAATTCTTAAAAATTTCCGAACTTCCGTAAAATTTCCGTTATTTCCGTTGTTAAAACTTAAAAACTCAAAAACTTATAAACTTATAAACCAATTTCTTTCCTACATAAAACTCAAAAACTTAAAAACTCAAAAACTCAAAAACTTATAAAATGAAAAGAATTACTCTATCTATCGTTGCATTGGCACTGACCATTCTCACCGCCAATGCGCAATTCAAGAAGTCCTGGGATTTCACCAAAGGACTCAGTGATGAAACCATCGCCAACCTCAATGCAGACGCATCGCATTGGGCTTCAAACGGACAAGATGCCGACGGCAACACCAACAACTGGAAGAACGTAGGCAAGCCAGCCACCGATTCCTACCTCACCGCCAACGGCACCGTCATCCCAGAGCTCGAAGGACTCTACTTCGACATCGGCAGCAACAAGGACAACTCCATCCACATCGCTACCACCAAACTCCGTCTCACCCGTAAGGGAACAAAAATCACCTTCCCTAAGCTTGCCAACGGACAGAAAATCACCTTCGTCGGACGCTCAGCCAACAGCACAGCAACCAACCGTGGTATCGCACCTGTTCAGGACTATATCAAGTTCGTGGAAGGAGAGCAGACCGATGGACAGAGCATCTTCATTGGTGGAGGCGTGGAAGGCTCACTCGGAACCTACACCTTCGTCTATCAGGTCGTGACCGAAAGCACCGACTCCGTCGATGTGCAGTTCCAGCTCACCCCTGATGCAGGTATCGACTTCACCCTCTTCCAAATCGACGAAGGCGATGCACCCGAAGTGGAAGAAGCAAAGAATGTGGCATACATCTATTCAGGCGAAGACCCATCCATCGACGACTATGCCTACATCTACGTGTCCAGCCTCGACGGAGTCACACCAACCGTCATCAAGGGTTCCGACCAAATCACGCTCGATTCCCTCCAGGCCTACGACCTCGTCGTGGTATCGCCAACCGTCCAGCCTACCGATGCCATCGTGCCAGTGCTCAAATCAGCCATCGCTTACGAGCCAATGCTCAATCTCAACGCATCCCTCTACCCTGCTTGGGGACTTGGAGCAGCAGTTGAAAGTGCAACAGGCATAGCCACCGTAAGCAATGCCGAACTGCCACTTTTCGAGAACATCGACCTCTCCGAAGGATTCGAGATGCTGCAAGGAGCCAACATCACCGGTGTCACCCTCGGCGACTACTTCGCAAACGACAACATCATCGCCACAGCTGACGACATCGTAGCCATCCACATGCACACCCCTGCACGCAATGCCTACCTCCTCCTTCCATATTCAGTCAGCGACCTCCTCATGGCTAATCAGGACAACCTCGCACAAATCCTCACCAATGCCATTCCGTTCCTTGCTGAAACCAAGAAGGAAGTCACCCAACTCGGAGGTCCAAGCATCCGTCAGGAGAACGAAAACGGAAAGACCACCGTCAGCATCAGCTCATCCAACAAGACCGCCGTCATCTACTACACCATCGACGGCACAGAGCCAACCACCAGCAGCACTGTCTATACAGAGCCATTCACCCTCACCCAGGCAGCAACGCTCAAGGCATTTGCAACCGCCGACGGCTATCTGCCAAGTGCAGTGGTGACAGCAGAAATCGCCATCTTCTCCCAAGCAGAAGAGCCAGGCATCGAAGTGGCACAGAATGGCGCAGAAACAACCGTGACGCTCACCTCTCCTGAAGGCACAAGCATCTACTACAACTTCGTAGGAAATGCCAATGCAGCCACCAGCACCGCATACACAGAGCCTATCGTCCTCACCGAACCAACCTACATCTATGCGTTCACCACAGGCGAGAACCTCCTCAATTCCGAACTCGCCTCCCGCTATGTAGCCATCGCTACCCTCAACGCACAGACCATCCGTCTCGACACCCTGGCACACTTCGACGCCAGCGTAGAGCCTTGGTTCGTGGATGGCACAGAACATGCAGATTCGCTCGGCAATGGCAAGAACTCCGCATACTACTTCTGGGGCAAGAACGCATGGAACTACTACAGCGAGGAAATCGACCATGAGGAAACCGTCACAGGAAGCGAAGGACAAGACAGCATCGTCTATTACTACAAGCCAGACCCAACGGCAATCCGCTACATCTATCCACTCACCGACACCCCATGGCGTCTGAAGAGCCAAGGCCAAGTGCTCACAGGCGAGCTTACCCTCGCACCTGAATACGCAGTAGGTAATGGAGCAACAGGTCGCTATGCAGAAACCGCACAGGACAACATCGGCAACCCATCCAAGGGAGTCATCACCTTCGGAGCCAAGACCTCAGGCGAGCCATACACCGCAGCCATCGAAACCACACAGAAATTCGCTGGACCATTCGACGTAGTAGTCTATGTAGGCAACGGTAACGGAAGTGGAGCAGGTATCCTCGAAATCCAAACCTCTGCCGACGGCGAAAACTGGGAATCCATCGGTGAGCTCACCCTTGCTACCACCCAGCGCTACTGGAAGAAGAACCGTGCAGCCTACGAAGGCACCGACGAAGTATTTGTTCGCGTGGCACAGACAGGTGGAGGCACCAAGGCACAGGTTTACGACGTGCTCCTCTTCAACAACGGTGAACTCTCCAAGGCATACGACCCAGTGATTTACGAAGGAATCGTTAGCACAACCGCCAATGCCGAAGTGATTGCCACCGAGGTATTCACCATCGACGGTATGCGTCTTGCACAGCCACGCAACGGCATCAACATCATCCGTCAGCGTCTCAGCAACGGCACAACCACCACAAGCAAGATTCTCGTGAAGTAACGACGAAAGAGACACGCCATCAAGACTATTGATGGCATGAAGCAGAAAGAAAGCCCTTCAGCATCCCAGCCGAAGGGCTTTCCCTTTCCGCAAAGCGGACCTTATAGCTCATGAAGCCAAAATGGATGGGGGTAACTAAATGTGAAAAGAAGTTAATGCAAAAATTAGATGAACCTTTGAACCTTTGAACCTTTGAACCTAAAAACTCCCACCTTGCATTCTCTGCAAGATGGGAGCGGACGAGAAGCGGACTCAATTGTCCTTGCTGGGGAAGTGAAGTTATTCTTGTTGCTTGGCTCGCTTTCGGATTTTGGCATCAATCATCAGGTCGATGCCAAAGGCACTGCCAGCATAGACCAACGCTTGCGCCGTGAACATCAGAACCGACTCTGAAATCTCACCCACTGGCGGCTGAAAGAAGCCAAGGTAGCTGAGCACCGTGCCAGCCACAAGCATGAAAAGCGCACTGACGATGCGCCAAGCATCAGTTTTCATCAGGAGAGTTTAGTGACATTGACAAGCTGCGTGTTGCCGATTTCATCCTTGATGATTGGGGAAGGGTAGTAGAGCAAACGACGGCGATAGATTTGCTTAGCGCCTGCATCGTCGGAAACCAGCGGTGCTTTTGCGCTGAAGCTCATCTTCAAAGTTCCGAGCTGCTTGATGGAGATGGTGTGACCATTCAGCACCATTTCTTCAACTTGCTTGAAGATGGAACGGATAGCACCCTCACATGCTGCCTCACTCATGCCTGAGTCAGCTGCCACGTGCTTCACGAGCGTATTGAAGCCAATCTTCGAATAGACAATGCTCTTAGTGAAGTACATATTAGTTTCGCCTGGCTTGAAGAACTGCTGCTTTACTTTGATAAATACTTTTCCCATGACACATAGAATTAAGAGGTGAATGACTTGGGTTAATTAACACTAACTGACGAAGTTCACAGTGTCGAGCAACTGACGCATTTTCTTCGATGCATCGAAGCGGATACGCTTCTTAGTTACTGCTGCACCTCCAGCGCCTTCAAGGTCTGCTGAAATCTTCGCACGGATTTGGAAATTGAGCGTACCGAGGTCGCCAAGCTGCACAGAGTGACCGTTGCACACCAATTCCTTCACCTGAAGGAAGAGCGAACGATAAACTGCTGCAATCTGCTCGATGCGGATGCCTGAGTCATCAGAAGCATACTTGATGAGTGTTTCATCATCAATCAGAGTAGCTCGATCGATGTTCGTGAAATAACGCTCCTTTTTGTCAACTGCACAAACGTGCTTGTTGATTTTCACACGTACTTTTGGATTGTCCATTCTTGAAACATTTTAATAGGTTGAACATAGAGAGAATTGAAATACCATGAATGACGGCTTCTTCGGAGAAATGCAGGGGACGGATTCATCCAAATGCGGTGCAGTAATTTCGTCGTTAGGGTGCAGTGCTTGTGTTGTGGCGGTGCATCGCACTTGTCTAAGTGGTGCACTGGAATAGTCCGTTCGGCTTTCCTCCTGAAAGCAATGCAAATATACGCTTTTTCAGTGGGAAAGCCAAACAAAATCGGATAATTTTTTGATTTAACTCAATCTTTTTTTCAAGCGTTCCCGCTTGACCAACTTTTCACGTTCGGAGCACAGATTTCGATGCAGATTTTGCAGAAAATCCGCTGGCAGTGCTTCGTGCTCAGGATGCACGAGGCAATCGATGCATGACAGGATGGCAACTAACTCGTCGGATGATAGCTCGCAAATGTTAAACTCATTTGGAGCGGTTCTTGTTATCTTCATGGAGAGGAATTTAGGTAGCTGATTTTCAGTTGCAAAGATAATAAAAAGGGTTCATAGGTTCAAAGGTTCAAAGGTTCATCAAGTTTCAACATTAACTTATTTTTGCTTTAAGAAAGAAAAAAAACTTCAGATGAGGTTTTAATATAAGATTATATATAATCTTATATTAATTATTATTAACACATTATTCAAAAAATCATTTTTCTCTAAAAAAATGTATCATTTTTGAATTAAATGAACCTTTGAACCTTTGAACCTTTGAACCTCTTGACGCAGGTCAAGGAATTAAGCCATTTAACATCTTTTATGTTTTTTTTTTTTTGTTCACGCTTTTCTTCCCAATTTTGCATGCCGAGTTTGCAAACGTGCTTCTCGGCATCGAGATTATCACCTTATTTATTTACACAAACTAAAACCGAGAAAACATGAATGATGATTCTAAACCCTCTCCTCCTTCTGACGTTGGTTTTGAAGAGAACGAGGAATTCAACAAGGCTTTGGATGAGGCTTTGGGTGAAATCCCCAAAAAGCACATGGTTAAAGAGGTTTACCGTGGACGCGCCAACGTTGTCATTTACGACAACAACGATGTAGATGTGCGCGTCCCGAAAGCAAACGAGGCTCGAAAAGCCATCCGTCTGAAACAGACGAAAACAGGCAGCCTCGTTGAAACAAGCCAGAGCGACAAAGCACAGATCAAACTCACGTGCTGTGTGCCGAAGGATTCAGCCGACCCTGCTGCCGACCTTTTGGACCAAGCAGAAGCACTTGTGAAGGACTTGCAGAAGAAGAAACTGAAACTTCCACCAAAGGGCAAATTTCTGCTGGACGAAGATGGAGTGAAAGTAAAAGCAAGCGTTGACGGCTTGAAACTTCTGATGGAAGTACCCATCAACGATGCTTTGCACCTCAATGAAAGTCTCACCAATTTAATGATCAGAACTACACAATGTTTAGCGCAGCAAAATCAGTATCTGCTAAGACTTATGAAATCCGCTCAGCAGAAGAATTCTACAGAATAACAGAAGATAAGGACGGCACTCTGCTCTCCATCTGCAAGAATGTGCAGCTTCATAAAGAAGCGGCTGAGAGATTCCGCTTGCAGATGGAAGAGGCTACCGACGAAGCAACACGCCAGCACTACGAGCAGGAAATGCACAAAATGCTCGATATGGCTGGCATGCAGAAGAAAAAGCTTCCAATCTTTTGCTTTGCTGCCACTTTCGAAGGTGGCAGAAGAACCAACGCGACAGCCAAGCCAAACGGCTTAGTTATCATCGACATCGACGGACTTGAAAAGCCGTTGGAGGAATATGACCGACTGCTGAAAGCCGATTGGGGATTCATGAGCAATTCCGTGGTGCTCGTTTATACAACACCGAGCGGACACGGTTTGAGAATCGTTTTCAAGGGCATGGAGGGCATGACCTACGTGGAGAACATGCACTGGTTCGGAGAACACTTCGGTGTTCAGATTGACGAATCTTGCAAGGATTTTGCACGTTGTTCCTTTGCCGTTCCATATTCCTACATCAAATTTGTTTCAGACTCATTATTTACTTACGACAATGGACAAATCTTCAAAGCAGGAAATAAAGGATTGGCTGCTGCTCCTGCCAGCGGCAATATCAACAGTGATGGCAATAGTAGTGGAAATTCCGTTCCAAATCATCCGAGCAGTGAGGGAACTGCTGTGGTGGACAGCGGAAAGCCTACTGAATCTGTAATCTTAAATCAACTCGAAAAAGATGGCGAAGGCAATTACTGCTACAAAGGAATTCCATTCTCTCGAATTATTGAACAGTTCTTTGAACACATTGGAGGACGTCCTGTTATTGGCGAGCGAAACACTAAGCTCCACCGACTTGCGATTAATCTCCGATACATTCTCGACAACGATGCAGACGCTTTGCAAACTATCATTCAACCATATAGTGGAGGGCTCTCTGCCGATGAAGTTTATTCTATTTGCAGTAGCGCTACTAAAAATGCGCTCCAGCCTGTCTTCCCAAGGACTCTTCAACGCTGTTTGTCCAACTTCGGCTCTGAAGAACGATGTAATTTGGGCTATCAAAAAGTGGGAGGAAATAGAGACGATGGAATCGACTATCAAAAATGGAACGGAGAAATAGCGAAAATCGCCTACCCTCCATCCATCGCTGCAAGCCTCGCTGGAGTTCCCGAAGATGTGCGCATGGGCGCATTGCTCGTAACATTGCCTTTGGTTTACACGTTGCTGAGCAGAATCACCTTCAAGTTTTACGATGGTCAATGGTATCGCCTCAGTGGGCAAAGCTATGTCGTAGGAGACGCTGCATCTGGAAAATCGTTTATGACACAGTTAAGCACGGCATGGCTAAGCCCTATCCGCGTCGCAGATACCGCAGGACGTGAACAAATTCGCAAATGGAAGCAGCTTAAAGTGCAGAAAGGTCAAGGAAAGATGGACTCACCAAAGCCAACTCCATGTATCCGCATAGTTCCGACTCAGGCATCAATTGCAACCATCTTGGAGCGTATGTTTTACGCAGTCGAGAAGGATGTACCGAGCCTCGACGGGCTGACCACCTTCAATAGACACTTGCACATTGTGACCGTCGAGACCGAAATTGCCACATTGATCAGAATGCTGAAAAGTAACTTCGCTCAGTTTCTCGACATCATGGTTAAGGCATTCCAGGACGAAAAGGTCGGTGTCGATTATCAGAACCAAGACAGCATCAACGCCATTTTCAACGCGCACTGGAACGTGGTTTTCGGTGGTACGTGGACTTCGTTCTGGCAATTGTGCCGTGACGTGCTCAATGGTCACCCTCTACGAATGATGATATTCCCGATGCCCGACATGCGTTTCGAGATGCTTGCCAAAGGTGGCAGTTCTCGAAGTGTGGCTCAAACATCATGTATCAAGGAGATGTCCTTCAAACTGACGAACCCGAAGATTCAGGGAAATGTCATCGTTCAGAACCTCAACAATGAAATGTGGAAATGGTGCGAAAATGAAGCCAAGATAGCAGAGGAAAATAACGATACAATTCGCGACATCGTTCGCCGACGTGCTGCATTGATTGGACTCCGTGCTGGCATCGCCTTTTCAATCATCGAAAATGTAGATACCTTCGCAGACATCAAGCCTGAAAGCAACAAGGAAAATGAGTGGTATCGTCCGCTGAAAGCCTCGAAAGATGCCATCCGCTTTGCAAAGATGATTGCAGACTTTTGCGCTGAAGTTCAGTACAAAGTGTTTGCGAAGCCGATGCTCGAAAAAATGAACGAAGTTTCGCGAGTCGGCAGTGTGCGGAAAAAAGTCTCAGTCGTTGATGAATTCTTCGAAACTTTGCCTGAGAGGTTCACTATCAAGCAACTTTCTACATCAATTGACATGCCTCTACAAACATTAAGAACAAGAATTAAAAGACTCAAAAACTTTGGCAAACTTACATATGATGCCAAGTGTCATTGTTACATCAAAATCAAAAAATAAACTATGGAACGTTTTGTGAAAATTTCAAGCACGGCTGATAGAAATTTCGTCGTGACCAACCCAAGAACTAACACCCAAGAAACCGTGCCTTGCAAGGGTTTCATTTTGACCGACAACACCAGCACCTTCTACGGTGAAATGGTAGGAAAAATCGCTGAAGATTGGAAGTACCAAGGCGAAGGAATTTACCTTTGCGACTGCAAAATCAGCGTCCGTCAATGGACCGACAAAGATGGTGTGCTTCGCTTCGAGAATGTAATTCGTATCAACTCTCTCAACATCATTTAGCCATGATTGGAATAGATTTCAGAAAGGTCTCTCAGAAGGACCTTACAAGAGGGTGGAGAAACAATAACCCAATGAACATCCGCTTTGTCCCTTCCAACAAATGGAAGGGCAAAGTGAAGGATGCTCAGAAGAAGGACAGAGCGTTTGAAGAATTTACAAACGCCGTGTGGGGATGGCGTGCGGGTTTCTACTTGCTTATGAAGTATTACTACAAGAACAAGTTGAAAACGCCTCGCATGATCATTACAAAGTACGCTCCACCATCTGAGAATAACACGGATGCCTACGTCCACAACGTGATGGAATTCATGCACAAGAATGGATTCCCTAATCTTGAAGAAAATGCAACGCTTGCCAATCCGTATGAATTCCGCTTTCAGTGGGTTCAGTTCGTCAAGGCAATGACCATTCAGGAAAGCGGCAAAATGCCAGCTGATACAAAAGATAGTCAACTCATGGAGGCATTCATCGAGCATGCTATCAATCAAGTGCTCATTCTAACAGAAATAATCAATCTACACAATGCAAACAAGTGATATTGAATTCTCCACTTATATGAGGGTGCAGATGGCGTTCAACCAAGTGCCATCTGATAACAACGAGCCTTGCAAAGGCTGTTGGTTTTATAACAATCCGTTTTTCGACTGCAAGCAATTGCAGCGAAAGTTGCTAATCCCAAGATTCTGCCAGGAATACGACGAAGAAAAAGGTAAACTTAATTACATGAAGTTAGAGCCTGTTCAGGTCGTCAATAAGAAATACTATAAGGGGTAATTATCTCTTAATAGTCGTTTTTATTCAATCTCGGTGTTAAACATGTTCTATTCGGTCAGCTGGCTCGTGAGAGTCGGCTGATTTTTTGTGGTTCATAGGTTCAAAGGTTCAAAGGTTCATCTAATTTCTGCATTAACTTCTTTTCACATTATGGCTTTCAGCCCTCGGGGTCTCTCTTTTGAGCACTTCAACCTCTTCCAGAGCATCACCTGCTTTGTTCAGGCTGCCAACGGATACACCGAGGGAGACGCCCATGAAGTGATTGCCGAGGTGTTCAAGGAGACAATGCCAAACGGCTACAGTTACGAATACAGCGGCATGTCGCGCGAACTGGAAGAGGCTTCTGGCTCGAATACCACTGCCTTGATATATATAATATGTGTGATTCTCATCTATCTCATCTTGGCTTCGCTCTACAACTCGTGGTTCACACCGCTGGCTGTGCTGCTCAGTGTGCCATTCGGACTGATGGGTGCCTTTGTCTGCGCCTACATAGGTTCACTGCTCCACCTGCCTGGCATGGACAACAACATCTACCTACAGACGGGTGTCATCATGCTCATCGGCTTGCTCGCGAAGACTGCCATCCTGATTACGGAGTTCGCTTCTGAGCGCCGTGCACAAGGCATGAGCATCAGCGATGCCGCTTTCGAGGCTTGCAAG
>Ga0247609_10006628_pt1 | contig 11128 bp, 11 predicted proteins | sample 172DNAGHGlowgp2_FD_193487 | JGI IMG/M metagenome (GOLD analysis project Ga0247609, IMG submission 193487) | Sheep rumen microbial communities from Palmerston North, Manawatu-Wanganui, New Zealand - 1728 DNA GHGlow gp2 | ecosystem: Host-associated > Mammals > Digestive system > Stomach > Rumen ... | reverse complement strand
AGCAGGTAAATCGCGCCAACGCGCTCCGCTTTTGAGTATCCACATGAGGGCGTTGAAGACGATTCGGGGATTAAGCGGCGGGCATCCGACTCTCTTTGTGCCTTCAAACACGAATTTTATTCTGTTCTTTTGTTTTTCTTTTACTTGACTTTACCAACAATCCCTAAAGATTACGAAGAAAACTTGCGTCAATTAAAACCGGACTATATGGTACACGGTACAAATTGGCGTAAAGGAGCGCTTGCAAGTGTACGTGAAAAAGCAATTGCGGTTTTGGCAGAATGGGGCGGTAAAATTGTGGAACCGGAATACACGCATGGAATCTCTTCCTCAGAACTTAAAAATAAATTGCGCGAAGGTACTCAGTGAATATTAACTACTTTATTAATGCATTTTATGCTACGCTCTTTTTTATAAATTATCTCCGTAGCGTCGCATAATTTTTTCTAAGGAAGTTACACCTGCGACCGCTCCTACTTCCTCGACTGAACAACTTGCCACCGCGCAGGCAAATCGCCCGCAGTTTTCAAGCGTCCAACTTTCCGACAATGCCCATAAAAAACCCGCCGCAAAACAATCGCCCGCGCCCGTCGTGTCGATAACTTTTTCAACGCGACAAGCGGGAATTTCAATCTGCGCGGACTTAGTGGCGATTATGCAACCTTTACCGCCGCGCTTGACGACTGCGCATTTCAAGCCGTGATCTAGCAACGCCGAAATATTTTTATAAACGTCAGCCTCGCCCGTCAAAGTTGCAAGTTCAGCCTCGTTCGGGAAAAAATAATCCGCGCAACTTAGCAACGGTTCTAAATCTTTTAAAGTCTCGCCGTTTTTGGCTCGTGTCGCGTCGAATGCCAAAATTCGCGGCTTGGATTTTATCTGCTTAAAAATTTTTTCCGTCGTGGCAATGTCTAACATCGGCGATACAAACATGCTCGCTAAACAAACAATTTCTCCCATATCGTCGACATGCGGCAAAATATCTTCCGCCGATAATGTCCGTAGACTGCTCCCCTTATTTGTGATAAAGCGGCGTTCGCCCTTCGTGTCAATAAGTACGACACTGGCACCCGTCGCCAAGCCCGTTTCAATTTTCACGCCGGAAATATCCACGCCATTTTCCATTGCGTAGTTTAAAATTCTTTTACCCGCGTCGTCGTCGCCAACTTTGCTAATCCATTGAACTTTTTTACCCAGTCGCGAAAGAGCAATCGCCTCGTTGAGCGCGTCACCACCAAAAGACATTTTTATAAAATCCGTCGGTGTGGAACTCTGCGAATAAATTGTCTCATCGACTGCACCAACTAAAATGTCTACGACGCCCGCACCGATTATCGAAATTTCTTTTTTAGCCAAAATTATTCCCTCCATTATGTCATTGCGTTTTCGATTATAGATTTCCCGCGCAGTAGTGTCAACGCTTGCCTTTATCAGGAAAAAATTATAGACTTGCATAAAATTTTTAGGAGGTGTCCACATGATAAAAAAGTTTTTCGGCGTACTGATTGCTCTGATGATTTTCAACGTGTCAATCTGCGCGGCGGCGGAGTTAATTATCTTACATACCAACGACATGCACGCTCGCATTCAAGACACTGACGACAACGGAAAAAGTGCAGGACTTGCAACGATAACAGCGGCAGTTAAAGCTATTAAAGCTAAAAATTTGGCGACGCTTTGGCTAGACGCAGGCGACACTTTTCACGGCATGCCAATGATTACAATCAGCAAAGGCGAAAATTTAGTTCCGCTACTCAACGAGGCGGGACTCGACGCAATAACTGCCGGTAACCACGATTTTAATTACGGCACCGCGCAACTCGAAAATCTCGCTAAAGAATTGAATTTCCCGTTGCTCGACGCTAATGTTGTGCGCAAGAAAAATGGCAAGCCCCTTTTCAAGCCGTATAAAATTTTCAAGCTCAACGGAATTAAAGTTGGCGTGTTCGGTTTGTCGACGCCTGAAACCGCTTACAAAACCAATCCGAGAAATGTTACGACAGTTGATTTTTTAAATCCTGTCGAAGTTTCAAAGGAAATGATTAAAAAGCTCCGTCCGAAATGCGACGTACTGATTGCGTTAATGCACATGGGCGTTGACGCCAGCTCCGAATTCACCAGCGAACGCATTGCCCGCGAAACCGACGGCATTGATTTAATCGTCGACGGGCACAGCCACACCGCCCTCCCCGAAGGTATTCGCATTAAAGATACGCTGATTGTCCAGGCGGGTTACTACGAACATTTTTTAGGACGTGCGACGCTTGAGATTGAGAATCACAAAATCATTTCTAAAAAAGCTGAACTGCTCGACGCGGAAGAACTTAAAGCGATTTGTCCGACGCCCAATAAAAAAATTCTTGCCTTAATAAAGGAAGCGGACGATAAAGCTAACAAACTTTTGGACAAAGTCGTTGCACACAGCGACAAAGAACTTTCAAGCAATCGTTTGCTCGTGCGCCGCAATGAATCCGAACTGGGCAACCTCGCGGCAGATGCTTATCGTTGGACGGCAAAATCCGACATTGCCATTGCAAACGGCGGTTCTGTTCGTGCTGATTTGCCCGAAGGCGACGTAAGGGAACGTGACACGATGGCGATTTTCCCCTTTGGAAATATATTGCGCGTCGCTGAGATTAAAGGCTCGACGATTCGTGAAATGCTCGAACACTCTGTAGAATATTATCCTGCGTCATTCGGCGGCTTTTTAGATGTTAGCGGCATGACTTTCAGCTACGACCCGTCAAAGCCCGCTAAGCACCGCGTTGAAAAAATTTTTGTCGACGGGAAACCGCTTGACGAAAATAAAACTTATACGATTGCGCTTGTCGATTTTCAGACTTTGGGCGGCGACGGTTACAACATGTTAAAGAATTTAAAAATTATCGGCGAATTCGGAACGTGCGACGAGATTTTAGCAAATTATCTTAACCAAGTCGGCATGAAAGGAATAGAAGTCGGCAGAATTACTCGGCTTAAAGAAGTTCCTGTTCCGGACGAGGAATAAAATTTTCTCAACATAAATAAAAATACCCGACGCGAAAAAATTTTGTTGTCGGGTATTTTTTTGCATATAAGCTGTGGTATAATAAATTTCCCGCTTAAGTAAAAGAAATTTTTTTACGATAAAACTTTTACCGACTAAAAAACTGGAAGGAGGAAACTTTTTAGTCGAGCGGCGTGGCAATCAAGTCACCGTTATCTTTGAAAAGTAAATATCTGCTGACACGGAGGATAATTTAATGCTTTTCTACAAATTTCAGCTAACCTTTGAACTGAAATCGGATAAAATTGTCGTAAATGCGCTGGAATCGCGGCGTGCGTTCAAGTTCCATTTGGGCGATTTAAGTGCGGCACTTTCAGAGGGCATTGACGGCGACAGAGTTAGAGTTTTGATTCATCGCGCAAGGCAAAATGTATTTCAAATGCTGGTTGCTGTCGACGGTTTCCAAGAATTGACGCCCGCAAAATTGACAAAGCTCTTTGAAAAGTTTTTTGCGGAACATGAAGAATTCGGCATTAAAAGCGTCAAAATTAAAGACCTCGACGAAATACCCGCGATAAAGTTCAGCAAAATTTTCGACAGAGCAAATCGCTCCGATAACTTCAACTTTGACTACTACCAAATTAATCAAGATCTCGGACTCGACGCGCTGGAAAATCGAACTTTCAGATTGGGCGAAACTATTTGTCCCGTTAAACGCTTGAGCTTTGAATCGGCAAAAAAAGATGCGCAAACTCTCTTAGCCGACGAAACTTTTAAAGAGGAATTCGCGAGGATTTACGCTAAAGAAAACGTTCACCACTTCTACGGACAGCCCGTTCACTACAAAATTTTGGCGGGCAATATCGGTGCCGCGTTGTCCCTTTCGAATCTGCTTGTCGCCACACTTTACACTAATAAACGCCTCGTTAGCCGCCGTATTAGTATCATAACAAACGTTACCGACAACTGCTATGACGAAATTGACTTTGAAAAAATTCTTGAGAACGCGGCGGGCGGCACAGTTATAATCGAATTGAGCGGCGAGCGCGTTAACACCGGACAATTTGCCCATGTTTATGAACAGGTCGTAGAATTCATATCCGAGACTGTTAAACGTTATCAACGCAATACGCTGTTTATCTTTATCGAATTAGTTAATAAACCTGGATTTGCACCGCAACTTATTTCCAGACTTCAAGACGACTTGCATATAATCGAATTGCACGAGGGCGCGGGCAATCGCGAAACGGCGTTGAGTTACTTAAAAGATTTGATTGAGAATTCGGATTCGGCAATGAACTTTTACACCGATGAGGAACTTTTGGAGGCAATGGGCGATAAACTTACCTTCAGCGCGTCCGATATTTTCAACATTCGCGAAAAACTTTTTAACAGCTCCTTGAAAAATAAAACTTATCCGGCTTACCGCGAAATTGACCGCTTGAAAATTAATAGCGAGGAAAAAAGTAACGACGCTTATGCTGACTTCAAAGACATGATTGGTTTGACGGAGCAAAAAGCTCTTATCGAACAGATTATCGCGGCGCATCGCGTGCAGAAAATGCGTATGGATATGAACCTCGATAAGCAGAAAGCCGCGTTGCATATGATTTTCACGGGGACGCCTGGCACCGCTAAAACGACGGTTGCGCGGCTTATATCACAAATTCTGGCTCGCGACGGAGTTTTAAAGACGGGACGTTTCGTTGAGTGCGGACGAGCTGATTTAGTTGCTAAATATGTTGGCTGGACGGCTAAAGCTGTTCGCGCTAAATTCCGTGAAGCTCGCGGCGGCGTCTTGTTTATCGACGAGGCTTATAGTTTATCCGACGGTGAACACGCGACTTTTGGAGACGAGGCGATTAATACAATCGTGCAGGAAATGGAGAATAACCGCGACGAAGTGATTGTAATTTTCGCGGGCTATCCCGACAAGATGAAAGATTTTCTTGATCGCAACGAGGGATTGCGCAGTCGAATCGCTTTCCACGTCAATTTCCCCGATTACACCGCCGACGAACTCACGGATATTTTTAAGCTTATGGCTAAGCGGCGCGGCTATGAAATTTCCGATGAAGTTGCCGAGCATTGTAAGAAAATTTTTAAGCGCGTCGCCAAGAAGAAAAATTTCGGCAACGGTCGCTTTGTCCGCAATCTTTTGGAGCAAGCGTGGCTCAAGCAAGCTCAACGCATTATCAAAGAAAACGAGGACGGCGAAGTTACCAAAGAAGATTTGACAAGTTTCAAAGTTGAGGACTTCGACGTTAACGTAGACAAAAAATATCGCGACGAACGTAAAATGGGATTCTTAAGATAAATTTTTTCAGGCAGTCTCAAAAAATCTTGAGGCTGTCTTTTTTTATGTTAAAATACTTGCGGAGGTGATTGATATGTTGAAAAAATTTTTGGTAGCGGCAATTTGTCTACTGATAATGTCCGCGCAGGCTTCCGCAATGCGTCTTACACTTTATCTGCAACCGATTGGCAAAATTTCCTTCTATAATGACAGATTTAATTTTGAAGGCGCGAAGATAATTAAAGGCAACGAATTTAAAGGAATTGTACTTTTCGGCGATTATTTGTACCTACACTACGACAGCAATGATATTTACAGTCGTTTTGGCGCACGAAATAAAAAAAATACAATCAGCGTCGATATTCAAGGCGAGACGGAAATTTATCTTATAGATAGCACTGCCAATCTTCCTCTCTATCTGCTGAAAAAAAGCTCAAATACCAGTGACGCGATTAAAGTTATTGGTCTACGTGGCGGCAAGTGGATTGAACATTTAAACGCGCTTGACTTTCGAGAAAAATATAATATCGGGCATAATTTTCAGCTATCGAAATTTTTTACCAACGAAAACCGAATTATTTTCCGCTATACCTTGCAAAATAATATTATCGACGTAATTTGCAGATGGCATGCCGTCAACGAAAAATTTTACCCGGAGATGATTGAACAATGAAAAAATTTTTAGCTGTAATGACTTTCCTGCTGATTTTTTCCGCGCAGGCGTCCGCAATGAACTTGAAGCTTTATGAGTCGGTCGGCTCAATTAGTCTGGGTTCAAGACAATATGAACTTAAAATCGAAGGCTATACACAACTTGACGGCAACTTTTCAAAGGGCGTGGCGATTTTCAACGATGATTTATATTTCTACTTCGACTGCTCTGCGGCTACGGGAGATTTTGACGCGGCGAGCCGATTTGGTGGAAAAAATTTTTCAAATACCGTGCCTGTTTACGTGTTCGAGGGTAGGACGCAAATTTATCCGATAAACGACGCTGACAACGCATTTTATCTGTTGGCAACGGAGACGGGCGGCGGCAGTTCACTTAAAGTTATCGGCGAACGCAACGACGGAACATGGGTTAAATACTTTGATACTTTGGATATGCGCAAACAAATTCCATATGATTTTTATATAGATAATTTTTATGCAGAGGGCGACCAGATAATTTTTGTCTATAAGCAATGGCAACAAGAAAGATATTGCAATTATTGCAAGCTGTGCTACACATGGGACGCGGCGAATCAATGGTTTGGCGTGGAATTCCAGCGATAAAATTTTATAATTACATGGCGATAGACTTGCTAAGGCTTTACAATAAAAAAAGTCCTTGCAATTTGAAAATCAATCTGCTAAAATAGCAGACGTTTTCGGGACGTAGCTCAGTTTGGTAGAGCGCTTCCTTGGGGTGGAAGAGGTCGTGAGTTCAAGTCTCGTCGTTCCGACCAATAAAGAAAATTACAAAGCTCTCGACAAGTTCGGGGGCTTTTGCTTATAAAAAAATCCTCTGCAATTAAATTTGCAGGGGACTTTTTATCTGTAAATATTTCCTAAAATTTTATTGTTGATACTTGAGTTTGAGCGCGGCTTTAACAAATTCGCGGAAAAGTGGATGCGGACGATTTGGGCGCGATTTTAATTCGGGGTGAAATTGACAACCGACAAACCACGGGTGCAAATTTTTATCCAGTTCGATAATCTCAACTAAGCTGTCGTCGGGGAGAACGCCCGCAATTATCATGCCGTTCGCTTTAAAAATTTCGCGAAATTTGTTATTGAATTCAAAGCGGTGACGATGACGTTCACTAATATTTTCCACGCCGTAAGCCGCCGCAGTGTGTGTATCAGGCAAAACTTTGCAGGGATAAGCTCCTAAACGCATAGTCCCGCCCTTTTGCGTTACGGAAACTTGAGAATCCATAAGCGCAATAACTGGATGGTCGGTGTCGGAATTGAACTCTGTAGAATTAGCGTCGGCGAAGTTGCAGACATTGCGGGCAAATTCAATCGCGGCGCATTGCATACCTAAGCACAAGCCCAAAAACGGAATTTTATTTTCGCGGGCAAAAGTTATCGCCTTAATCTTGCCCTCAATGCCTCTGTCACCAAAGCCACCTGGAACCAAAATTCCTCTGCAACCGCTAAAAACTTCTTCCAAGTCAACTTCAGGACATTCAAGCTTAGCGGCGTTTACAAAATTTATTTTAACTTTGGCAGAATGTTCAATTCCCGCGTGGTGTAAAGCCTCAACAACTGAAATATAAGCGTCGGGCAACTCAACATATTTTCCGACGATCGCGATTTTTATCGTGCGGTCGGGATTTTTTATTTTATGAACCATGCGCCGCCATTCGTCGAGTTTGGGCGGGGCTTGCGGCAGATTTAATTTCTCAAGCGCAATTTTATCAAGCCCCTCGCTTTCCATAATCAGCGGTACTTCGTAAATCGTTGACGCTGTTCGGTTTTCTATAACAGCGTTCTCGTCCACGTCGCAGAAAAGCGCGATTTTCTTTTTGAGTTCACGAGTTATCGGATAATCCGTTCTGCAAACTAAAATGTCCGGCTGAATTCCAATCGCTCGCAACTCTTTGACGCTGTGTTGAGTTGGTTTAGTTTTGAGTTCACCCGCCGCCGCGATATACGGCAAAAGTGTCACGTGGATATAAAGTGCGTCGTTCTTGCCGACTTCCTTTTTAACTTGACGAATCGCCTCAAGGAAAGGCAAGCTCTCAATGTCGCCAACAGTGCCGCCAACTTCGGTTATAACGACGTCCGCTTTATCAGCCTCTGCTACGGCGTAGACGCGGGCTTTAATTTCGTTGGTGACGTGCGGAATAACTTGCACCGTTGAGCCGAGATAATCACCTCTGCGCTCTTTGGACAAAACTGACCAATAAACTTTGCCCGTCGTGGTGTTAGAGTGTTTGCTAAGATTAATATCGATGAATCGTTCGTAGTGTCCTAAATCGAGGTCGGTCTCCGCGCCGTCGTCGGTCACGAAAACTTCACCGTGCTGATATGGGCTCATTGTGCCGGGGTCGATATTGATGTATGGGTCGAACTTTTGAATCGTAACTTTCAAGCCGCGGCTTTTAAGAAGTCTGCCAAGTGATGCTGCCGTAATTCCTTTGCCGAGCGACGAAACTACTCCGCCGGTCACAAAAATGTATTTTGCCATGTCTGTCCTCCAAATGCGAACGCAGTCGCTTATCTAAGATTTTTTGAAACGCTTAAATTTTTCCTAACCTCCTATTTTTTTCTGGGATTGATTCGGCTAATAAAAGTTTTTTCCTGCACAAAAATCTTTAATGATTTTAACTTAAATCCATTGCTAATTTTTCTCTTAATGTAGTATAATAAATAAATAAAAAATTTTTAAATTGAAGGTAGTTTTTGTGGCTGTAATCACAAACTCAGAATCCAGCACATTGATTAGTGGTACAAACAACAACGATTCAATTTCCAACACCGGCGAAAACGTAACGATAAACGGCGGCGCGGGTAATGATAAAATTGTCAATGACAGGCAGATGGTCTGGATCGATAAGGCAAACTCAACTGAAACGTTTAAACCCGATAACTCGACGCTTGACGGCGGTGAAGGCAATGATTACATTTTCAACGTTGGATCGAATGTTTTAATTTTCGGTGGTGCAGGCAACGACAGCATTGATAACATTTACATGGACGTCTGGAACAGCAAAACTGAAAAATGGGAATACATTACACCTAACGACGTCACTATAGCGGGCGGCACGGGCGACGACACAATTAACTTGAACTCTTACTACCGTAAAAAAACTCTAATTCAGTACACCGAAGGTGAAGGCAACGACATTATTTACGGCTTCCACGCTAATTCAACGCTGTCAATTTGCGGCGATTCTTATTCAACTAAAAAAAAGCGATGCAGATATTATCGTAACCGTTGGCGAAGATAAGATTACATTGGTCGGCGAGGCGAACTTGTACAAACTCAATATTGAGCAAACCGAGCCAATCGAAACTAATTCTTGGACAATAAGCGGCACAACGGCTAAATATGGCACGTCAAATAAAACTTTAGTTACAGTTAAAGGTGTTAAATCAATTAAAAGGCTTTCTTTGAATAAAAACGTTGTCACTGTTTCTAAAGCTTCCCTTAGCAATAAAAATGTTACAGTTAGCGACGGCTACACGCTCAAACTCGGAAGTGACGTTACCAAACCGAAAACTAAAAAAGCCACTTGGAGCCTCAAAAGTTCCACTGCGACTTATAACCAAACGACCCAAGCGGGATATTCTCTTGAAAATAATTCAATCGTTTACTCCAAAGCGGCGACAGCAAAAACTCTGGCGACAGTCAAAGGCGTTAAGTCTAAAAGCGGCTTAGCTTAAAAAATGATGTTGTCACATTGAAAAATTCCGCTCTAACAAAAAAAGTGACAGTTAGCGGCGGCTCCGTTATCTTCGATGGCGTCAGCGAAAGCAGTAAATTCAACATTAACAACGCAACATACAAAATCAGCGGCAACAAGTTATCGGCTAGCAATTAAGTTATCATCAATCGAGGCAAACAAAAAACCCGTCGAAATCCGGCGGGTTTTTCTTATGGATAAAAAAATTTATTTAGCTGTCGTCTTAGTTGAACCGCGACGCTTAGTTTCAGGTGGATACCAATCAGTTAATCCCCAAAGTCCGTCGCCAGCGTGCTGAAAGCGGCTGTCCATGTTAATCATCGTGTAAATTTCGGAAATAGCCGCCGCCTCGTTCTGTACAACTTTATTTTTCTTAGCGATTATCTGGCGAATCAAATTTTTAAAGTAAATCGGATTTTCCCTGCCCGATTCGCTGAGGATTTGATAAGCAAGGTCAACTTCAGAAATATTTTCTTCCATTTAGAGTGAACCTCCTAAATTTGTTAATGAATCTATAACACATGCGCAACCGGGGCGAATATGTTGCATAACAAAACGCATTTTTTCTTCGGGCAAGCCGACGCAACCCAACGTATAAGGATTTTTAGGACCAAAACAATGCATGAATAGCGCAAAACCTCTGGCAGGCTCGCATTCGGAATTATAACCCATATTCAGCGCGTAAATATAATGCGGATTGTAGTCAATCAGATGCTCGGTATATCTTGTATCGAAATTGGCAGGAGCTTCTCTCACGTCAACTAACTTATTGTATTTGTAATGCCAGTTACCAGACCAGTAATGATTTGCGTTAACTTGGACATATGGAATAGCGCAACCAGGGTCTGGAGCAATTCCGAACGCGCAATCAAAGTGGAAAGTGCCAACGGGGGTTTTATGGTCGCCCTCCATTGTTTTTCCTAAGCCATTTTTACCGATAAAACCAGGTGTCGTCATAATTTGTTCCCATTCGCCGTTAATATTTTTTTCGTGCATAGAAATCCAAGCGGTTGTACCTTGAATTCCTGCTACAACAACCATTTGCTCCGAAGACTGCGCGGCGGGTAAATTTTTAACCCATTGCGGCGAGGGCGTCGCTGCCTGCGTGGACTGAAAGACAAACATCATCATCACCACCAATCCCAAAAATATTTTACGCATAAATCATATCTCCAAATTTTTTAAAGTTGTCCGCCAAAATTCTGTAAAGAGTCAATTACGCAGAGGCAATCGGGACGAACGTGTTGCATTACGAAACGCATTTTATTTTCGGGTAAAGCCACGCCGCCGCCCGTCCACGGTTTAGAAGAGTCAAGGCAACGCATAAAAATCGCGAAGCCTTTGCCTGGTTTGCACGCCGCGTTATAGTCAATGCTCAAGACGTAATTATAATTCGGGGCGTAGTCAATCAAGTGCTCGCTGTCGGTGCGGTCGAAGTTGGCAGGAACT
>Ga0247609_10006627_pt1 | contig 11128 bp, 15 predicted proteins | sample 172DNAGHGlowgp2_FD_193487 | JGI IMG/M metagenome (GOLD analysis project Ga0247609, IMG submission 193487) | Sheep rumen microbial communities from Palmerston North, Manawatu-Wanganui, New Zealand - 1728 DNA GHGlow gp2 | ecosystem: Host-associated > Mammals > Digestive system > Stomach > Rumen ... | reverse complement strand
ATGCCAGATGCAGTATTACCTGAAAACTGAAATATATTCGCTTGACTCTCATTTACTTGTTGGTATAACTGTTTATCTTCATAAGACATTCCATAATATAAAAATTCTTTTACTTCCTGCTTACTAACATTTTCTTGTAAAACTTTCATAATTAAATTATACCTCAACTTCCTTATTTTGTAAATATGACTTAGGAACAATTTTTACAATTCCATCATCATCTTCAATCTTTACAAAACTATCACCCATACTTTCAACACTTTCTACAGCATTTGAAATTACTTCCAAAACAGTAATAGCCAAAAAGTCATACTTGATTACACCAAGTTCATCCAACTCTGTGTTTCCACCATTCTCTACAAATGCAGAAGCTACTCCATCTTTTGTATGAACAACTGGTATATATTCCCAAACAGGTTTATCCATAATAAGACATCCACCTGCGTGTTGACCTACTTGACGCACCTGTCCTATAATCTTTGGAGTAAAGTCCAAATATGCTTTATTTCTCTCATAAGTTTCATAAAGGGCTGAATGATTTTCTGCATACATTTTCATATTTTCTTCAAAGCTCAACTCTTCATCGAGTTCCTTACAGAAATCATTACTCTCCTTAAATGGTACATCACATTTTCTGAGAATATCTTTAATTGCGGATGCCAAGCCTACTGTTCCATAAGCCGCTACACCCATTACTCTTTCTGGACCATACTTTTCAATAAGCATTTGTTTTGCGGCTTCTTTTGCCTTTGGCTCAAAGTCTGTATCAATATCAAGTCCAGAGCCTCCACCTCTTCTAATTTGAACAATTTCAAGTGGTTTTGATAAATCCACTTTATCTGTTTTACCTAAAAAAAACGGGAGCACATATCTGTCATCTATTTTTTTTTCTGAATTTAAAATTTCATCAGCTATATTTACACCATCTTTCAACAACCATTTTGCTCTTCTTAGTTCTTTAAGGGCTCGATCTTTATATTCCGGATACTCTTTTATTTTTTTAGCCACTAATGTTTTTAATTCATCAAACTCCATTTATTTCTTCCTCTAAAATACTACTTAACATGTTAACATTCCAATAGGGAATTGTCAATAAATTAATTCTATTACTTTTTGCATATCTTCTTTTTAACCAATCATGATGCTTTCTTAATAAGAAATCTTTGCGACCGCCGAATTTACTTACTTGTTTATAATGTTGTTCTCCTTGGTATTCAATTAATAAATTTTTTGATGGTATAAAAAAATCAAATGGTAATGGCTTTTTATCTTTACAATCTTCAAAAACTTTTTGAAACTCAAATTTTTCTTTATAACCATTATTATTTAACCAATTAATTATTATTTGCTCTCCACTAGAAGCGTTACAAATTGGGCACCCTTGAAAACGATACATATGATGATACGGAGTTTGATTAAATGAATGCCCTTTATCACAAACAATTTTTACTTTTGTATCTAAACCTAAATAATTAACATGAAAATAATCAAAATTTGGATATATTTTTTTTGCTTTTTGAAAAAAGATTTTTTTAGATTTTTCTATTTTATTTTTTGTATTTGTTTTTATACCACAAAATGGACAGCCTTGCCCTCTTAAATGTGCGTCTGGAGTTTGTTCAAACTCTCCATGCTCTGGGCAAATGATTTTTACTTTAGTTTTTGCATTTTTGTAATTTGACAATGAGTAATCATATTTATCACTATGAATTTCTTTTGCCTTATTAATAAACCATTTTGTATCTTTTTTATCTCTGTTTGAACAAATTGGGCAGCTTCTTCCTCTTAAATGATTATTTGGAGTTTGCTCAAATACACCATGCTTTGGACAAACTATTTTTACTTTTGTTTTTGCATTTTTATAATCTACTAAACTGTAATCATATTTATTGCCATGAACTTTTTTTGCTTTTTGCTCAAACTGTTTAGCTGACAATTGTCTTCTTTCTTCAGCATTCATAATGTGTTCTCCTTGTTAGCCCCATTGTGGTACCAGCCAACAAGGAGCCGATTCGAGAGCTAATCGAATCGTTTTAACATATTTATCTTTCATTAAAATAATCGTATTTACAAGAAATTAATCTATCTTCAGATACAAATCTCTCAAACAACAAACCAAGTTTAATTGGATCAATTGCCCAAGAAGTAATTCCAAGGCAAGCACAAGTCAAACTTCCACCCGCAGAACCGCGCCCACTTCCAAGCATATATTCTTGCTGCTTTGCCCAGTTTATTACAGAAGACAAGTTTAGCATATAACGATAAGCACCTTTCTTTAATAGCATTTCAAGTTCATATTCGAGTCTGTCTTTATATTCTTGTGGACAATCTTCATAATCACAATTAAAGTGTTTTGATAATCCTTCCTTTGCTAATCTTACGAAATCGTCTTCCTCATCAAAAGAGAATCTTGGCAATTTCATACCTGTTCCCAAAGGAATAACAAAATTACACTTTTCAGCAATCTTATCTGAGTTTGCACACCACTGCTCTATCTGCTCGTCTGTATAACCATAGCCCCAGCTCTTATTAAACTGTTTGAAATCTTCTACATTTTGATAGAACAATGATTTACATTTATAAGTATCATCACCTTCAGAATCTTCATCTTTTCTAAGATTAAAAATAAATCTTTGAGTTTGAGCACCTTCAGGGGTTGCATAATGAACGTCGCCAGTAATTACAACGGGAACATTATATTTTTCTGCAGTTTTTATAATCCAATCGTTATATTTCTTTTGATCTTCTACAAGTTCATTTAACTGAATTTCAGCATAAAAGTTTTCACCGAACTCATCAACAAATTTTTTAAAATAAGCTTCTGCTTTTTCTTCATTACCAGTCAAAACACACTGAGAGAATACCGATGCCAAACAAGCAGAACCTACAATTATCCCTTCTTTGTATTGAAACAATTCTTCAAATGTATTTCTTGGTTTATAATAAAAATGTTCTTCATCAATGTTTGATAAATAATTCAAATGACAAAGATTTTTCCAACCAGTTTCATTAGAAGCCAAAAGAATAATATGATTATAATGAGTTCTTTTTCTTTTCTTACCTTCCATTGTTACCAATTCATCAACAAGATATCCTTCCATTCCGAGAATTGGTTTTATACCTTTTGAAATCGCATACTGTTGAAATTTAAAAAGTCCAGACATCATTCCATGGTCTGTTAATGCAATTGCTTTATGCCCATTATTTACTGCTTGATCTACTAATTCTGTTACTGAAGAAACAGCATCATAAAATGACCCCTCTTTACTATGAACATGTAAATGAACCATACTTTCACCTCTTTTTCTTTTAATTATACCACAAATAAAAAAAGCAGTCAATATTGACTGCTTTTTGAGTTATTATGTTACGGCGTTATTCGTCAAGGAACGGTTTTCGCTATTGTTTTTTTAGTTTTTTCGTTTCTCTCTTTATAAGCATTTTCCAAAGAACCAAAATTAGAAATCATTGTTTCTTTCTTTTTATTTTTTATTTCAGCTAATTGAGAAACATTTTTTACTCCATATTTTTCTAAACAAGTCTTTTCAGCTTTCTCACTTATTTCTTTAAAAAAATTTGGTTTCTTTTTTATTGTTTTTTTAGTTTTTTCATTTCTCTCTTTATAAGCATTTTCCAAAGAACCAAAATTAGAAATCATTGTTTCTTTCTTTTTATTTTTTATTTCAGCTAATTGAGAAACATTTTTTACTCCATATTTTTCTAAATTTCTTTTTGCTATCTGCTTACATAAACATTTTCTGCAACAACATTCAGGATATTCATCGTCTAATCGCTTAAAATCTTTTTCTTGACCAAACTCTTTTTTACAGACTGGACAAATAGGGAAACTTACCCTATCTGTAAAAAGCCATTTTATTTTCGTTTTTAAATTATGATTATTTAAAAGAGGAAACATTTGGTCAATTTCTTTTAATTCTTCTGTTGTTAAACTTTTATAAAAACTAGTTTTTTTAGCCTTAGAAAAAGAATTATACCTAATAAGTAGTTTTTCTTTTAAGCTCATTTTTAATCCTTAAATTTTGCAATGTCTTCTTTTGTTACACCAAGATTCACAAGAAGTAAATTCAAATATCCCATAACATCAACTACATCATTAATTCGCGGTTGTTTATCAGGACAATTCTTAATTCTTGAAAGTTTATCATCAAGTCTTTGATAAATTCCATTAAGTGCAACTGTATCTGGCCCCATAAATTTTGCAAATAAGCCAAGTGGCTGAGAACCAATATTACCATACTGAGCGTTTTTATATAACAAAAGATCTTGAACTCCCTCTGTTATTTCTACTATTTTATCCTGCACTTTTTCAAACTCCATTTAATTCCTCCTTTAAAATTTCTTCAATTTTTAAAAACTCTTTAAAAGAAATCACTAATAATTTCTACATTATTTTCGTTCATTACTAACTCCTATCATCGGGTATGAAACATCATCTGCACAATCGCAATCCCATTTTATTAGCCAAACTCTTTCAAATTTCTCTTTAAGAATTTTAAATACCTTTTTAATATCTTCGAAATATTCAGACCATTCACCATTACCATTCTTACCCATATGACAATCAATAATCCAATACTTGTCTTGATACTCATTTGGTATTTTTTGTCCCACAGAATTTTCTATTGCTTCTGCTACATCAATAACCCAAAACCTATTTTCTTTAAAATCGTTAAAGCAATCACTAATTTTTTTAACGAAACTTTCATCTTCAACTTTTACCCAAGTTTCTCCAAAATTATTTTCTATTATTTCCATAATGAAAATTTTATATTAAAGTAAAAAATTGTCAATATTTTAATTCTTATTTCTCGTTTTTTATATAATATAGAAGATAACTTGTATACAATGGAGGTTTTAGTTCGAATGGATGAAACAAAAAAAATCAGCCTTTTAAACGAAGAACTTGACGAAGAAAGCGCAACATATCTTAAAGAAAGCATTAATGCTTGGAAAGAAGAAATGATTGCTAAACTTCAAGAGGAAGTTGAACAGGCTAAGAAAGACAAAATTGAAGAACTGGAAGAAGCCAATATTGCTTATAGAGAAGAACTTAAAGAAGAGTATAGCGACAAACTTATTGCTGCTATAAATGATTTAAGAGAGTCTGTAAAGGCAGAAGTTACTGCTGAGGTTATTAAAAACAACCCAGAACTTAAAATTCTCGAACAAGTAAAAGAGCTTGTAGCTCCACTTCTTAACGAAGATTTTAGAGAAGGTGCTTATTCTGATACAATCGCTCAATTAAGCGAAGAAAATGAAGCTTTAAGAAGAGAACAAGAACTTACAGAAGGTGCTCAGACACTTGCTGAACTCTTGGCTCCTTATAAAGAAAAAACTCAGAAATTTGTTCTTTCTTTAATTAAGGAAGGAAGTCCAGAAGAGGTAACTGAACAGTTCTATACAATTATGGAATCAATGCAGGAAATTTTCGCCGAAGAAGACGACGAAGAATCTGACGACGAAGAAGACGAAGACGAAAAGAAGTCTAAGAAATCTGGCGAGGAAGATGACGACGAAGAATCTGATGACGAAGATGATGAGGATGAAGAAGATGTAAAAAATGAAAGTTACATCTATGAAGGTTTTGAAGGAGACGATGACGACGACTTTGTAGGTGCTCGTAAAGGTTCCCTTAAAGACATTATGACTAGATATACAAAATAATTTAGGAGGATAGATATAAATGTTAAATAAAAACTTTATCGAAAGAGAAGAGTATGAAAACCAACTTAACGAACGTTGGTCATGGATTACAGAAGATATAGCTGATGCCGAAGAAAGACTTGACACACAGTTAGTTCTTGAATCTTCTTATGCAACAATGATTCAGGAAGGTCTCTTACCAAAGGGATATCTTGAAGATTATATTCTTTCAGAAGATGTTTTGGAAGAAGCTCCACAAATGAGTGGCTCAGTTGGTGACTACGTTATCCCTAAGGTAATGTTCCCAATGATTAGACGTGTATTCCCAGAATTGATTGCTAACAAACTTGTTTCTGTTCAGCCAATTCAGACACCTACTGGTGTTATTTACTACATCCACTTCGATTACTCTAATACAAAAGGTACAATCAAAGCTGGTGATGAATACTCTGGAAATATTCAGCAAACAAATCCAGCTTATGCTACTTGGTATTCAAGTGAAAAAATCGGACCTTTCACAAAGGTTGTTGCTGGAACAGCAGGAACTGACGCTACTGTAGATTTCGGTGCTCAGACTGGTATTACAGAATTCCTTGGAACTAACCCAGCTGAATATAAGATTAAGAGATTTGAAGTTTATAATAAAACAACTGGTAAAGCAATCGCTACTATTTACGGTGGTGCTCACGACAACGTAACATTTGACGCAGCAACTGGTCAAATCGAAGTTTCAGTTCCAGGTGCAGCTATCGTTGATGGTGATAACGAATTTGAAGCTTTCTTGGTTTATGATCAGGAAGGAACAAAGAAGATTCCTGAAATGGAATTCGGTATCGACCACATGAACGTTACTGTTAAAGAACGTAAAATGAAGGCTCGTTGGACAAAAGAAGCTGAGCAGGATATGCAGGCTTACCACAAAATTGATGTAGAACAGGAACTTATTAAAGTTATCGGTTCTCAGACAAATTACGAAATCGATCGTGAAATCTTGACATTCATCGATGATCATATCATCCCTGAACTTTCATTCACACACGATTGGACAGACGATGCTGCTACAACTGGTAACAACACTCAGGGTAACTACCTTGATAGACATCGTTGTTTGGCTCAGAAGCTTTATGCTGCTGGTACAAAAGTTGCTACATTCAACAGACTTGCTCCATGTGATTGGGCAGTATGTTCTCCAAAAGTAGCTGCTACACTCCAAATGCTTCCAGATTGGAAAGCTGGTGAAATTTCTAACCACAAATCAACATTCTATAATGCTGGTACTCTTGGAAATGGAACAATGACTTTCTATGTTGATCCTAACAGAACTGGAAATATGGAAGACGAAATCACAGAAGGTTTCAAATCTAAGGATTCTACATACGGTGCAGGTGTTGTTTATTCACCTTATGCTAACTGGTTGTCTAAGCCAATGCAGCACCCAGAAAACTTCGATGAAATTCGTGGTTTCTTCTCAAGATATGCATTGACAATGTGTCCTCGTGGTGAATACAACTACTCAAGAGTTAGAGTTAGCAATCTTATGTCTCTCTAATCCTTAATTAGGACATAAATAAACCCCGTTCTTTTGAACGGGGTTATTTTTTTAATTAAATAAAAAGACTACCAAATTGGTAGCCTTTTTTATTTTCTCCTTTCTCTGCCGACTTTAATTATTCTTCCCACTGAAAATCTTCTTTTGCCTCAGAGGCTCTAGAAGATGCTGTTGAAACTCCTTCTCTTACTCCAATTGCATAATCTATAGCATCTGATTTTGCAATTGTTTGTTTTTTAAGACCATTTTTTGTTGGTGCAGATTTAATAAATAAGCTTTCAATACTTCCTGATTGCTTAGCTTTAATTGTATAAGTTTTACCTTCAAATGTAATTACAACACTTGAATTAAGAGCTGTTTTTATAACTGCGTCTCCCAAAAATTCATCACCTGCTTTTACTTCTATAAAGCCTTCTGGGCTTTCATAAGTTACTTTTCCAATAACAGATTCTATCTTGTAAGGAAGTGCAAAAAGCATGGTTCCTAAAAACAATACACTAAAAAAAGTAATTATTTTTTTCATAATTATATCTCCAACAAAATTAACTTTTTTAAATTAAATCTTCTCTTCCAATATAAGTTAAAGCCTTTGCTCTATTCTGATGAATTTTTTTGTAATTCGGATAAGCCAATTTATTTGTTCCACGAGTATGAGAATAAATCTCTGGGAAGAAATAACACTTAGCCCTAATCTTGAAGAACTCAAGCAGCTCTACATCTTTTTCTTTAATAACTCTTTCTTCTCCATTTTTCTTTGCGCTGATTGCATCTTTCAATGCTTCTGCGATACCAACAATTGGAATATCGTCATCTTTATTTGACTTATAAACAGAGCCAATAAATACTTCTCCGTCTTCTCCTTTAATGGCCACTAATGTTCCGCGTGGTTTTGTTCTTTCCAATTGAAGCCTTCCATTTCCAATTTCCTTACCAATAAATCCATCACGGATTCTCAAAGAAATTAAACCATTGTTTCCATGTTCCTTACGGAATTCATCAACAAACTTCTGTGCTTCATCTCTTGCCTTAATACGAGCTTCTCTTTTTTCTGCTGCTCTATTCTTAGCAGCTTCTTCAAATTTATTCATTTTTTTCTCCTATTCTATAATAATTTAAGTTCTCCAGTAATTTTGTCAAGTTCTTTTGATTTACAAGGGCCCAATGCTAAACAGGTTTTTGTTTTAACACCATGAAATTCTGTTAAACCATTGTCTGTTATAACGCAACAATTTATACCAGCTTCTTCTGCTTTTTTTGCAACAGCATCTAATTCTTCTTCTGAATCTACAGAAACACAAATTTTTGTAAAAGTACCAAGTAGCCAATCTTTTGTATTTTTATTAACAAATGTAGGTTTTGTAATTTCAAATCCTTCTCCATCTATTCCAAAACTACTGTCATCAAGTCTTTCACCAAATATAGATTGTAAAACAGCACCAACTGCAGCATGACTTGCTTGTGCAGCTATTTTTCCTTTTCTCATATTAAGATCTTTTCTTACAACTAATACCATTTTTACGTCTGACATTTTTCTTTTTCCTTTTTGCAATTATAACTATTTATGAAATTTTTGTCAATAAGATCTACTTCTTTTTTAAACTCTATTTCTTCTTCTGTTTCGCAAATTGGCAATCTTCCACTTAAACTAAATTTACAATTCCCCTGAATAAAATGTTCAAAGGGTGCATCGTATTCTCCACCAAAATTATTCATTGATAAATTTTGACTTACATTATCTAAAATAACATGAAAGCCAACTGGTGGATTTTTTCCAAGTTTTTCTTCTAAAGCAGATAATACATTTTTTGCAGCTTCCCAAAAATTCCAATTTTTTGCTAAATGAAATTTTGGTTCAAGCCAATTATTAAATTCTTCATAAATAATATAATCCCCACCAATTATAGAATAAACAGATTTATCTCTATTTTTATAAGTTCCTAAACCAAGAGTTGAGTAACCTTGATTATGTTCCCAAGAAAAATCTGACAAACTATTTATATAAATATCAAAAACTCTCTTAATATCAGAATCCCTTTTAAAAAGTCTTATTGCACAAACATTAAATAATTCTTCTAAAGTATTCTCTGGATTCTCATAATTTGGAATTATTTTATTTACAAGTTTTTTTATTTTACTGTAAATATCAAGAAGTTCTGCTTGAGATTTACTATATTTAGTTTGATAAAGTGGCGAAATAGTCAATTCATCAGGCTGAAGTTTTTTAATAATATTTAAATCACTTTCAAGAATTTTAAAATCTTCTAAGTCATCATTCCAACAAGTGATTAAATCAATTGCAAGATTAAAACCTTTTTGCTTAGCGTATTCAAAAACTTCTATATTTAATGTTGGTAGTCTTCCTTGATTATTCAAAGTTTTTTCATCAAATGTTTGAAAACAAAATATAAGATTTTTAAAATTCCATTTTTCTAAAATATCTATATATACTTTAGAAATCAAAGCAGGATGAAGTTCTATTATTTTTTCTTTTTCTTTAAACCAACTTGGTAATCCACTACAAAATTTATCGAATAAAGTAGGGTCTAAATAATTAGGAGTTCCACCACCAAAATTAATAAGTTTAATATCTTGCGATTGAATTATTTCATCATACAGTTTAAACAAAGAGTAAGCATATTCAAAATAATATTTTAAAACTTCTTCTGAATTATGATCATTTTCTGGACACCCTTTGTGCATACAGTATTTACAATTGTCATAAGTAATACAAAAAGGATTATGAAAATAAAGAACTGTAGGCAAATTATTTTTTGCCCACAATTCTTTTATTTTTTCAAAAGAAACTACATCTTCACTAGAAAGTTTTAACATTGCCATAATCCTGGTGGTTCTTCTAAATCTTCTGTAGAAGATTTAGTTATAATATGCGCATAGCCATCTTCCCCAAATCTTACTTTTTCAATTTCTTTACCATTAACCAAAACATAACTCTGAGCTTCTCCCTCATGAGCAATATCTTGGAGTTGATTACATAATTCTGAAATAGTTAAACCTTTATTTTTCATTTTGACCTTCTTTTATTGGAACAAATGTATCTTGTGTTAAAATTTTTTTATTAGTATTTTCTTTTTCATCCATTGTTTGAGCTGGATGGTAATTATCTTTAATTTTGTTAATAGCCTTTATTGCTTCATCAGTTGAAAGATTATTAACATTAACATAAAAAACTCTTTTTTCTGTTGCTGTTCCTGTAGATGCTCCATAGCCTTTATCACCGCGCTCAGTTTCTCTATCTACCCATTCAACTTCTTCTGTAAATGGAATAAGAGTAGGAATAAGTTGAGCGATTTTGGCACCCTTATTTATTTTTATTTTCTTAAACAAGTTATTATTTTTAATAACTACTCCGACGTTTCCAGTGTATTCGTAATCTATAACCCCAGCCTTTGTTGAAAGTTTGAGTTTATAAGCATTTCCACTTGTATCTTTTACAAGAGCGTAACAATTCCAACCACTTGGTGGTGTCATTTGAATTGCATAACCAGTTTTTATAAGAACTGTTTGATGTGGCTTAATAACTATATCCTCATCTGCAAACAAATCAAAACCAGCGTCTGTATCATGTGCTTTTGCTGGCTTCTTAGCTGTATCTGTAAGTGCCTTCCAAGCGATTTTAATATTCATATTTTTTGCTGGCATTATGCATGAGCCTCCTCTATTCCCTTCTCTTTAAAAATAGCTCTCATTTCGTCAATAGCATCTGCCATCATTTTTTTGGCTTCTTCTACTGTTGGGGCTTCAGAAGTAATATCCATTTGTCCAGCCCCTTTTGCAGTCTGCTTAAAATTCATCCTTACTCTTGTTGTTGAAACACTATCATTCTCTTCTTCCATAAATTTTCTCCTTTTTAAAAATTTTAACCTTTTCTAAAAAAATAGTCAATATTTGCGTGGG
>Ga0247609_10006626_pt1 | contig 11128 bp, 16 predicted proteins | sample 172DNAGHGlowgp2_FD_193487 | JGI IMG/M metagenome (GOLD analysis project Ga0247609, IMG submission 193487) | Sheep rumen microbial communities from Palmerston North, Manawatu-Wanganui, New Zealand - 1728 DNA GHGlow gp2 | ecosystem: Host-associated > Mammals > Digestive system > Stomach > Rumen ... | reverse complement strand
CGCAAAAAAAGCAGATAAAATACTCAAAATAATTAATAATGTTTTCATAATAATTTAATTTAGTTAATAATTTAGTTAATTGTTTAGAAAATAAAATAAACAAGTATTTTTTACCTGTTTACATATATAAGGCTTTTAAGGAATAATAAAAGGAAAAACTATTAAACCTAAAAACCTTAATTATGTAATAAAATAAACTAATTAATTTAATATTAAAATGACAGAAGAACAAATAAGACAAGATTTTATTAGATTTTGTAAGTCGAATTACCCCAATAATCATTCGGCTATAGAAAGTTATATACAAAAAAACGGACTTCCCACAATGTATGTTCCCACAATGGGTTATATTAGTCCAACAATTATAGAAGAAAGAGAATTACACATAGCTCAAATGGATTGTTTCTCAAGACTTATGATGGATAGAATCATATTTTTTGGAACAGAAGTAAATAGTGATAGTGCTAATGTTATAGTAAGTCAATTATTATATCTAAATTCTTGTGATTCAGAAAGAGATATTAACATTTATATAAACTCCCCTGGTGGATCTGTTTATGATGGAATGAGCATCCTAGACACTATGGCATCTATAAAAGCTCCTGTTGCAACTAATTGTACTGGTTTAGCTGCTTCTTTTGGTGCTATGATTCTTAGTTGTGGTGCTAGAGGAAAAAGATCAGCCTTACCACATGCTAGAATTATGATACATCAACCTAGTGGAGGAACAAGTGGTAAAGCAACAGACATAGAAATAAATTACAAAGAAATAATGACTTTAAAACAGGAACTTGAAGAAATATTAGCACAAAGAACTAAACAAGATCCTAAAAAAATAGCCAAAGATATGAAAGCTGATAATTGGATGACAGCACAACAAGCCAAGGATTACGGAATTATAGATGAAATAGTAAAAGTGACTTGGGATTAAAAAATAAAGAGAGTAGAATTAATTTATCTACTCATCTTTTTTTTAAATATTTACTACTTCATCTATTTTTATATCTACTCCTAAAATCATAACTACATATTTTCTCAACACTCTAACTCTATAAACACCTGATCTTAATTCTGATATATTATTAGAAATAGTATTCTCATCTAATTTTTTTATTACTTTATTAAAATTATCTACATACTTCTTTATATTCTCTTTTAAAAATTCATCATATTTTGAATCTTTTTTACGAAGTTCAATTTCTTTGTTTAAATCATTAATAAATTTTCTAAACTCTTCCATAATTTTTAATTTCTCAACTATAAGGAAATCGGGGTCGATATTTTACAAGCTTTATATTTCGTTTGTAGTAATTAATTTTTCAAACGTATTCCAGCTTGAAATTTACGACCTAAGAGCCTCATTAATATAAATAATTAGAACGTAAAGACAAGTTGAATTAATTGCTAATATTATAAAAAAATGAAAGAACATAAGAATATTTTTGGAAAAGGTATCTTATATGACGAAACAGATTTAAAAGGTAATATATACGCTACCTCTGCTGCTTGTATGTCTGTATGGTCTGATTTATTATCTTGGGCTAATAATACAGTTAATAAAGATAGATTTGTAAATGATCCTAAAAATGCAGATTCAATTATTGTATTAGGATGTCAAGTTACAGATCTTTCTATATTAAATGACATAAAAATAGCAGAAAAATTATATAAAGAAACAAGAAAAGAAATATTTATGGGAGGATGTCTAGCACAAAGATTTGATATAGAACTCCCAAATTTCATAAAGAGATTAGATGTTGTAAGATTGGTAGGACAACCAATTTATAACAGGAATCTTATTAATTATGAGCCTCCTTTTTGGGTTAAGAATTTTGAAAAAACAGACGAATTATTAAAAGAAGGTAATTTATTCAGAAACTTTTATCCACTTAAAATAGGAGCAGGTTGTCATGGTAAATGTAAATATTGCACAATAACACAAACTAGAGGAGATAACTATGAAGTAATTCCAGAAAATCAAGAACAAGAATTTCTCAAGTTTGATAATATAGTTCTAATTTCTGATAGCCCAACAGTATCTCAAATTAAAGGGTGGTGTGAGTTGGCTATAAAATATAATAAAGAGATATCAATAAGAAATATAGAACCAACAGTATTAGTTAGATGTGCAAAAGAAGTAATAAATATATCAGAAAAAGGATTACTGAAAATATTACATTGCCCGGTTCAGAGTTTTGATGATGAAATTCTGAAAATTATGAATAGAGACCCTAAATTTATGTGGGGAGCTCTAGAAGTAATAAAAGAAGTAAGAAAACATGGAACTTTAACAGCTACTAATATTATAATTGATTACGTATATGATGGAAAAACATATCCAAATTATAATAAAGAAATGCTGGAAAAATATTTTGATTACTATTCCTGGAATCCTTACTTTGATGGAAAATTTGATATGAAAAAAGCAGAGGAAAGATGGGAAAAATATATAATAAAAGGAGTAGAATAATCTCCTTTTTTTTATTTTATTAATATGTTGAAAAAAAATTGGGAGATTATTTCACTCCCATTTGATATTTGCGTAATTTTAAAGTGGTTATTATAATCCATAATATAGCACTTAATGGCCAAATTATAGACACTACTAATCCTACGACAAGTAAAATTGGATAAAACCACCACTTGTCTAAATTTGAATCATGTGTTGTTGTTGTCGCCATATAAATGCTACTTATGATAAAATAACAAATCGAAAAAATTACATAAACTAATAAAATTGTTTTCATTATTTTTTATACTATTTTTTACCGAGGTTGTAGTTCCTCTTCTAAATTTAAAATGTGTCTAAAATAAAAATAACGAAAACTACATTTTAACCTGTAATTTTCGTCTACATATATAAGGCTTTGAAGGAATAATAAACGGTCAAAATTCATTATAAATAAAAACTATAAAAAAAAATAAAATGTTGTAAATCTGTAAAATTCAGAGATGATAGGGATTGTTAGCTAGAATTTATAGACAATTATGATAATAAATATAATGACAAGGTATAGGTATTTATTTATTTTGAAATTGTTGAGTAAAAAAGAGAGAGGTTAAAAACTTCCTACCTCTCCTCTCTTAATTAATTTAATTAAAATCTTGGCTTTGGAAGATCGATCCATTCATTTAGATCTACATCTTTTAAACCATAGAAATCACTATCCATGTTTTCAATTTCGATGTATGATTCTAAAAAAGATAATCTTCCCGCCTTTTGCTCAATAACAGAATAACTATAAAAATCAGTTATTCTTCTTGCACGAGTACCATCTTCACTGTACTCTACGATAAAATACTGCTCCATAATAATATAATTTTAAAGTTTGATGACGGTCCCAGATCCATAATATTCTGGGAACTTTTAGAGTTATTTTCAACTAAAACTCCAAACCAAAATCAATGCAAGATAACTCAAGTGATAGCCTCTCTAAAGACTCCTCTCTTGAACTTTCATCATATGAGTCTAGTTGAGTAATTAATGTTTTAAATAATTCTTCGTTCATAATATTTAATTTTTAATTGTTAATATTTTGAAAATTGAGTTTTTTATTGTGGTTATCTCCTCCACTAAATTTTATTTTCTTACTTTCCAAATAACTACCGGCCAAGCAATTACCCACATAAAGAGTAATAATATGCTGCCGAATACTTTATCTGCCGAGGTATATTTTTCATTTTCCGGCAACTCCTTTTCTTTAATTTGTACTATTGTCAGATTTCTCACCCAAAAGTACAATCCAATAGCGACATAAATAATCGCTAAAATAATTACTGTTTTCATAAATATAAATTTAATAGTTAAGTTAATTGTTTTGAAAATAAAATAAACAAGTATTTTTTTAGATTTACTTGTTTACATATATAAGGCTTTCAATATATTTAAAGACGGCAAAATTCTTATAAATGAAAACTATAAAAAAAATTTAATATTATGTATCTATCAGATGTAATTGAACCATTAATAACTCAAAGATTAAAAGAAATGTGTGTGGATAAAAAAGTCTTAATCCATCCAATAGAAAGCAATGAAAAAGAAATAACTATTAATTGTAAATCTGTAAAGTTCGGAAATGATGATGGAGATTGTTGGCTAGAATTTATAGATGACCAAGATAATAAATATAATGTGGTTGGACAAGGTATAGATATTTATTTTGAAATTGTTGAGTAAAAAAATAGAGAGAGTAGCTTATAGTGAAATCTCCTTATTATTTTAGTCTAGAAAATAAAAAACTCAGATTTCTCCAAGTTCTTTAAGTAAGTATCTTTTATTAACTGTCAATTGTTTCAAGAGCTGCTTTAATATTGTCTATATACTCTTCAAAACAAGTTTCACAAAATCTCAGCAAATGATTTTTGTCGTTTGCATAGAAAGTCTTATGTAAATCCTCTCTAAGTATAACATCCATCAAAAAACCAGTCATAGATGTCATACCAAGTGATATCTTTAATCCTTTTTCTGCTTCTGATACTAAAAGATGCATTTTTCTTTTAGGATTACGAAGATATACTTTCCTTGCTGATCTCATGTCAGATACCAAAAATCTTTTCCCCTCAATTAAAACAACATTTACAGTTGTCTTAATAATAGATAGGGGTTCATTTTCATTTGTTACTTTTAAACAGTAACATGTTAAATTTTCTTCTTTCATAATATAAATTTAATTGTTAATCGTTTCGAAAAGGGAGGTATTTCACTCCCTGGATTGTTCTAATTCTAAAAATACACAAATATCTACTCTATTTCTAATAGGATTTAAAATATTTTTTATATCAGTAATTCTAAATTTAAGATCATGACCTGGCCACCAAAAAAAGTAGCAATAATCCTTAAAATCTGATTTCGGAGTTAGATTATGAATACGGACACCTTCAGGATCAAACTTTTTACATGCCTCATACAGACGATTTCTGTATTCCAGACTATTCTTAGTTTCTCCTTTTAGTTTAGGAAAAATCTTAAGAATTCTTAATCTTTCTCCAAACAAAATATTAAGACCGTGTGAACCACCTGATGTATCTATTTCAATTAGTTCTCCTATTCTCGGTATATATTCAGTGTCGCGGCTAAAAGTCATACTATATCCTTTAGGTCCTCCCCAGCATATTCTACTATCAAAAAGAAATTTATCATCAAATCTTTCTAATGATTTACTAATTTCTTCTTTTTCTCTATCATCTCCTATAAATTTAATTCCGCAAAAATCCTTTATATAGAAATTTACGCGAGACATTCGTTTTAGTGTTTTTTCTGTTTCCATTGTTGTTATAATTTAATTGTTAATGTTTTAAAAATAAAAAAGTAAACAAGTATTTAATTTACCTGTTTACATATATAAGGCTTTTGAGGACTTTAATAAGGAAAAATTCCCATTTTTAAAGACAGAGGGGCAGCCTAGGAGTTGCCCAAATTTTTTCTTTCCACTTCGTTACAGAAAAAATTTCCAGACTTTTTTACTCTTGAATAGACCCCCCTAGATTATTTAAAATAGATTTCTTATTTTTCTTATTTTTAACACTATTCTTTATGTCATCCCTAAAATTTTCTCGTGAAATAAGAAAAACACACTTAAAATCCCTCTTATTTCTTATATGTGTAAAAAGATAAAACACATATAAAGAATACAACTGGCGGGGCTTCCACAAGGCCAGCCCCTCTGTCTTAAATTTTAGGAAATAAATAAAATTAATATAATATGAATAGTAGTTTAAATATTATACAATTAGAAGAAAATAAGTACTCTATTGTTGTACCAGGAGGAATAAGATATATAGGGAATTGGAAAGAATATAATTTAAATAGCTTTCAGTTTCCTCATATATTAGATAAAAAGATTCCTGGATGTGGTTATACTGAATATTGTTTAACTTGTGACATTCCTGTAATTCTTTGTTCTCCTAGATTAATGTTACTTGAAAATAAACTAAAACAACATAAAGGAGAGTTATTTTATTACAGAAATGAATATATTAGAGATCTTTTTGTTGATAAAGACTTAACAAAAATTAATAGGGGATCGATACTTAAGGAATTAACAGAAGAGGAGAAGAAGGAAAGGGATAAAAAGATAAAAGAATCTATTGCTAAGTTAAATATGGATCTAGATAATTATTTACACGATTGTCAGTTTAATTATAAAGTACCAAAAATAATTGTTACTTATGATTCCTTTAGAATATTAAAAGAATATTTATCTTATAGAAATATTATACAAGAATTTCATGTAGTTATAGATGAGTTCCAAAGTATTTTTACGGATAGTAGATTTAAGAGTGATACTGAGCTAACATTTGTTAACCAATTACAAGATTTAAGTAAGATTTGTTTTGTTAGTGCTACTCCTATGATAGATAAGTATTTAAAAGAACTAGATGAATTTAAAAATCTCCCTTATTATGAATTAGACTGGGAAACAGAACAACCAGGTAGGGTAATTAAACCAGATTTAAAAGTAAGATTTACAAAATCTATTATTTCTAAGGCAAAAGAGATTATTAATGAATATAAATCCGGTAATTTTGAAAAATTTACTTACAAGAATAAGAGTGGAAATATTAATATTATAGAATCTAAAGAGGCTGTTTTCTATGTTAATTCAGTAAAAAATATATGTGATATAATTAAGGGGTGTAAACTATTACCTGAAGAATGTAATATACTGTGTTCTCAATCTGATCTAAATAATAATACTAAGATAAAGAAAAAGTTAGGTAAAGGTTTTGATATTGGTAGTATTCCGGTAAAAGATGAACCTCATAAAATGTTTACTTTTTGCACTAGAACAGTTTATCTTGGTGCTGATTTTTATAGTAAATGTGCAAGAACTTTTATATTAAGTGATGCAAATTTTGAAACGTTAGCAGTAGATATTTCATTAGACTTACCACAAATATTGGGAAGACAAAGATTAATAGAGAATCCTTGGAAGAATAGGGCAGAATTTTATTATAAATCATCTAAGGATAAAAAGTCTCAAGAGGAATTTAAGGAGTATATAGAGAGAAAAGAAAAAAAGACTCAAAATTTACTATTATCTTATACATCTACTCCTGACATTGCAAAATATGATTTAGCAGATTCATTTCAAAAATTAGCAAAGTCATATAACTATAAAGATGATTATGTTGCTGTTAATATACATGCAGGATCTGATTTATTACCTGTATTCAATAAGTTAGTAATGATATCAGAAAAAAGAGCATTCGAAATACAACAGGTAGATTATAAGGATAGATTTACTGTGTTTAATTCATTAGAACAGAATAATTTAGTTTCTGATAAATCTTCTAATAGAATACATGATTTCTTAGTAAATTTCTTAGATAAAAAGCTATTTAGAGAGAAGATGGGATTATTATGTACTGCTACGTTAACAAGTAATGAATTAGGAATAGTATTAGATCAAATCCCATTAACTTATAAGAAGTATTATGAGACTTTAGGACCAGCTAGATTATATGCATTAGGGTATAACATTACTAAAGTTGAGAGAGAATATCAAGCAACATTATTTAATAAGGAAGATTTAAAACGAGAGGTATATAAAATTTATCAAGAGGATAGTAAATATTCTAAAAACAGTTTAAAAGAAGAATTACAGAAATTATATGATTCTTTAAATTATACAAAGAAGGCAAAAGCAAATGATATAGAAGAATATTTTGAAGTAAAAGATTGTAAAGTATTAAATAGTGAAACTGGAAAATATGATAATGGTTTTGAATTAATTAAAAGAAAAGAGTAGAAAATTATATAAATCTACTCTTTTTCTTCACTTTAGGTATCGAGTTTGGCAAAAATCATTAAAAAAGGCCAAAAAATGCTCAAATTTTAACCCTTATTTTAATCAAACCCTTATATATGTAAATAAACTGAGAATTATTAATTTAATTTCTCGGTTTCAATTTTTTAAAGAGTATATAAATTTATGAAAAGAGAAGAAGGATTTTTTGAGAAATTATTTGGTTCATTTGCTTGGTCTGGAAAAATCCCTCCAATAAGATCTAATGTTTATAGTGGTGGTGGAAAAGGGTATAATTTAATAGGAACTAATACGGGGAGTAAATTATTTGATATGAATAGAAAATCTCCGTTATTAGGAAATGCTACACCATCTAATTCTTTATCTGGATATTATGATAAGATAAATGAGTTAAGGGGTTATCAGTTATTAGATATTAGTAAATTAGCCACTAACTTTTTTGCAGATTATGTTATCAATTTCCTTACAGATGATTCAAATGGTAAGCAAATTTTAACTATATTGGATGAGCAGGGAAATAATAGCGAAACAGAGACAGAGAGAATAAACGAGATATTAACGAAGGATATAAGAATTTTTGATTATATAAGGGATCACGTACAAGATTATATATATTTTGGAAGTTATCACAGTATGCTCCAACACGACAGAGATGAGCTAGGACATTTAAGATTTCGTATAGAAGAATTAATTGATCCTGTTTCTGTTATTGTTAAGAAGCGTAGAAATAAAGATGGAGATATAGAAGAAGTATTTTTAGCTAGAGGAGATGATAACACTATATACGAGATACCTAAGAATGAAATTATTTATATATCATCTGGAAATTTGAGGTTAGAGAATGATTTAGCAGATGATTGGAAAGAGAAAGAAAAATTGATGAAAAAAACACCAAAAGAAGATAAAAATAAAGGTGGAAATAGAAATCGGGTTTTAAAGAAGGAGTCATTTTCAGGATCAGAGCCATTATTTTATAGTCTGACTTTGAAGGTAAAAGAGTTATTAATAAAGGAGTTATTAGTATCTCTTATTTCTTTACGTGATTTAAGTTCAGTTCAATTATTTCTCTTACAATTCGATAAATCAATACCATTAGAGACAGCAAATGAGTTATGTGCTAGAGCTACTAAATTAGCTAATAATACAAATGAGTTATCTTCATTTTTAACAGCACAGTTTGATGTTGTAAGTTTTATAGAGAATACATTAACTCAATCTGCTAAATTTGTACCTGATTATAATAGTACTTTGAGTGGTAAGAATTCTATGCTTCCTCTTGATAAACTTACTGATAAACTTCTTGATATTATGCAAACTTTAGACCAGTGTAAGAGTAATATATTAGGACCTTTGGGATTACCTATTACACTTATGGATTCGACTTCTGGTTCTAAATGGCAGGTATTACAACAGTCAGAAAGAGCAAATTCAAGAGTAGCTAGTTATATGTCTGGTATTAAAGATTCAGTTACTAATTTGGTTTGTACTATATATGAGATTATTTATGGAAAAGAATTAGACCCATCATTAGTTAAGCTTCATATATGCGAAAAGACTAGTGTAGAGTATAATAATCAAATAAATCAATCAGAATCTATAGGAAATTTACTACAAGGGATTACAAACATATTACAAAATGCTCTTCAAACATTAGATTTAGCTTCACCTCTTATTGATCCACAGGCTTTTTTAACTTATATACACAATTTATTAAAAGATATAGATCCAAATACTGAAAGTTTAATTACAGAAAGTACTATGTCAATGTATATGCAGTTAGTTAGAGCTAAGGTAAGTAGTCAGTGTGAACAACTTGGTATGGATCCTAATATGATTCAGCAAATGTTTGAACAAGTTGAACAAGAAAAACAAAAAACTTAAAAATTATGATGAGATTAACAAGAAAATTATATTCTGACCCTGAGGATGAAGAAGATGATAATGATGAAAGAACTTGGAAGAGACGTAGAAATATAGGTATAATAGGTGCTGGTACTGGATTAGCTTTAAATAGACTGGGAGCTAGTGTAATAAATGGAAAAAACAAGCATAGTAAGAATGTACTAGAAGCTATGGAACGTGCTAAAAATAAAGTAGCTAGAGAAGGAGATGAAATTTTAGTTGCTGCTGGTCAAGGTGCTAAAAAAACTAGAGGAATCGGTGCTGGTTTAGGTATTGCTGGAGCTTCTCTTGGTGTTGTATCTGAGATTAAAAGAAGAAAATTAAAGAAGAAACATGATGAGAATAAAGCGTAAGTTATACTCTGATAATAATAATAAAAAACTAAAACAGCCAGATCCAACAAAATTACAACGACTAGCTTTAGATCAACAACACCAAGCTATACAACAAAATAAATTATCTATATCTCAAATTAACGCTCTTACTAACACACAAAAAGCAGCTTTCCAACCTGTAAAAAGTCAACTACAAGCTCAAAGAAATGGTATAGAAGGAATTAAGGCTGCTAGTAGATTAAGAAATGCAACTAGAACTAAAATAGATAAATCAGAAGGTAGATATATAAAACCAGATTATTCAGAAGATAGACCAAAGAGAATTGTTAGTATGGGTGTATAGGGCTGCGTTAAAACTTGCCCTGGACTCGCACTACACTTCACTTCATTACGTTAGCGCTTTCCAGAATGTGAAGTCAAATGTAATATGAACGTAAGTGAATATGTAGTGAAGACTAAACAATGAATGACTGAAAGGAATACATTATGAGTAAATTAAAAGAAAAAACCTTTACAGAAGATGTAGAAGAAGGTTGCAATACAGAAAAAGAGAAAACATTTAATAATCCAGTTGATGAAGAAATGTTTAATCAACTATTGAGGTTTAGATGTTAAAATTACTATAGTTTATCTTTCTAAAAGAAAGGTAAATCTAAAATAAAGTAATCCCCCTATAAAAGGAGAATAAAAATGATTATATTAAGACAAAAGGTTTACACAAAATACGATGATACTGACCAACTTAAAAAGATGAAAGACTCTGATATTTTAGCTGAGAAGAAAAAGAAACAGGGTTATGGACGTGCTGTTGTTTCTGGATTAAATGGAGCTGCTTTAGGTGCTGGAATTGGTGCCGTAGCTGGAGGTTTAGCTAAGAAGAAATTAGGATTTGGTGCAGGTAAGGGAGCCGCTATAGGTGCCGCTGCTGGTGCTGGTTTAGGTGCCGCTGCTAATCTTGCTGCTGGATCAAAGAAAAGAAAAGAAAATAGAGAATATAATGATAGATTAGAATACGCTCAGAGACAAGCTAAAAGAAGAGAGTCTGCTGATTGGAAGTCTAATAATACAACTAGAGAAGGTTATACTTATTAATACTATGATATTTAAATTAAAAAGATATAG
>Ga0247609_10006624_pt1 | contig 11128 bp, 8 predicted proteins | sample 172DNAGHGlowgp2_FD_193487 | JGI IMG/M metagenome (GOLD analysis project Ga0247609, IMG submission 193487) | Sheep rumen microbial communities from Palmerston North, Manawatu-Wanganui, New Zealand - 1728 DNA GHGlow gp2 | ecosystem: Host-associated > Mammals > Digestive system > Stomach > Rumen ... | reverse complement strand
TACTGAAACAGAATATTCCACTTCTTTTTCTACTTCCATTCCATTTTCATCGATGACTGTAGCCATCATTTTCTTTCACTCCTTTTGAAGCAATAAATGACAAGCATCCAAAACTTCATTCAAATTATGTGGAGCCATATTCGTAGCCATTCAAACAGCGATTCACATAGTTCCATTACAAAGCTGATTTGGGAACTTAGTAGGAAGCATAACTGGCTCTTTGAGAGTTCCATCAAAGTTTAATCTCCAATCTACCGTATCCTGCTCAATGTCATCCATCATTTCTTCAGCCAATCTTGTGAGTCTTGCCTCAGTATACCTCATAGCAGCTGCCCCATCTCAGTCTATTGAACCAAAGTTTCCCTGTCCATCAACAAGTGGATATCTCATTGACCAACCTTGTGCCAAACGAACCATTGCATCGTAGATAGAAGCATCTCCGTGTGGATGGTATTTTCACATTACCTCTCAGACGATTCTTGCAGATTTTTTATGTTTCTGGCTATAAACATTATTCATCTGATACATTCAGAACAAGATTCTCCTAATTACAGGCTTGAGTCAATCTCTAGTATCAGGTAAAGCACGAGAAATAATTACAGACATCGAATAATCCACAAAAGACTGAGTAATCTCCTTTTCAATAGGATGCTCAATCTCTGGCTGATGATGAGTCTGTGCATTTAGAAATGCTGCATCTTTATCGTTCATAAAATTTTTAAATAAGAATAAAAAAATCTGAATTTTGACTACGTATTTTATAGAAAATCCATCAAAAATTTCAAGCTATCAACTATTGACTTTCAAAAAAATAATTTATAATCTTAAAATTTAATTCAGATTTTTGAAAAAATTGGAGAAACCTGGCTTTGTTTCAATATAGATATTACAACAATTAAAAAACGAAGCTTTTGTTGACTTTTTACTAAAAATAGCTATTTTTAGTAAAAATAAAAATCATAAAAACATGAATAATGAAGAATTAAAAATTATTAAAAGAGCTTATAATAAGCTTTCCCGTCTGGAACAAGATATAAAGAATCGTCGTCGAGCTCAAAATAATGTACTTCAGAGTATTCAGAACATAATGGGACGTTTTTGTGATGATAAGGGAGTCAAAGAAGCTAAAGACGAACGCATATCTGAACTAATCCAACAGGGCAAAGATATTATAAAAGAACTTCGTTCCCTTCTTAAGAATTCTTAAGAAGTGGAGCAAATAAATGCAAATTCTCTCCGATTAATTCTAATCAGAGAGCTTTTTTATAAAAGAACTTTAACTAAAGAATCTAATTTCTAATAACAAATCCCTTGAAAAAATGTACTGTAAAAGTACACTCTATTTCAGATTTTTTATTTTTTTAAAGTAAATAGATGAAACACGAAAAACCTTTAGCAGTTAGAATTTTCATTCGAATTTGCGTAGTTTTCATGGTTATATCCTTAGTTGGAGCTTATGTGCTTTATATGTTTTCGCCTGAGCAGGAAGTAGGAGAAGAAAACAGTGTAAATACATGAGATATTCAGACAATTACTTGAGATGTACAAGTTGAAGAGATTTTACCTGAAGTTAATCCCGAAGAACCAGAAAATACCGAGGCTCCTATTTTAATAACTGAAGATTGAGAAATTGATGAATTAGATCAAACTTTCGAAGTTCAACTTGAAAATTGAGAAACTGAGGTCGTAAGACAATGAGATTTATGAACAGATATTACTATAGATCAATAATTTAAATTAGCTTGAGATAAAAAAGGATGAAACTTTCAATAGATATGGATCAAAGATACGCTAAAATGAGAGCCCATACTGCAACTCATCTTTTGCACGCAGAATTGGCTAAAATTTTTCCAAATACAAAACAGGCTGGTTCTCTAGTAGATGAGGATTTATTAAGATTCGATTTTTATGCAAATAATCTACTTACTCCTGATCAGATTCGCAATATAGAAAACAATATAAATCAAACTATATTTAAAGCATTCCCTGTGGATTTGATTGAAACCAGTTTTGAAGAGTGAGTGAAATTATGAGCAAAAGCGTTCTTTGAAGAAAAATATGGAGATGAAGTTCGTGTAATTCGTGTGCATGATGGCGATGAAAACATTTCGGTCGAATTATGTGGATGAACTCATGTGAACAACACTAAAGATATTTGAGCATTTACTATTATTTCACAGGAGGCTGTAGCTTCATGAATCAAGAGAATTACTGCATATACGTGACCAAAAGTTATCGAAAAATTACATAATTATGAAGAAATCTTAGATTGAGCGTCAAAGACTTTAGATGTAAAATCTTATGCACAAATTAACGAAAAAATCTCTAAATATGCCAAAGAAAATTCTGAACTTCAACAACGCGTAGAATCATTAGAAACTGCCTCAATTCGTGTTACTTTGCAATCAGCTCAAAGCAGTTCAAATTCAGATTTTTCTAAGATTATTCAACTTCCAGTAGGTACAAATTTCAAGGCTTTAACTGGAATTGTAAAAGAAATTTTCACAACAGATAAATCAATTCTACTCTATACAGATGAGTGAAATTACGTAATTATTACAGATGGCTCAATTTCAGCTAAAGAATTAGCAAAAAAATATAATTTGAGGGGATGAGGTTCAGATATAATGGCTCAATGAAAAGATGAGTCTGTGAAAAATATTAATTAAGATTTTTTGAACATTTCAATTCAGTCTTCATATCATAAAGCAAATGTTTCGTGCATTTGCTTTTTGCTTAATGATAGAACTTGGATTGGCAGTTCTCTATAGAATAAATAATCAACATATTTTGTGTTTTCAAGCAATTTTGAACGCATCATAACTTCAAAATTTACTAATAAATTATCAAAAGCTGATTTAATTCTTTGATTTATTTGAAATTTATTAAGAGCAATTCAGATTATTTCATGATTTGGATAATCTTTTTTAGCAATATCTACTGGAAAATTATTCAAAACACCTCCATCAACTAAAGAATATTTATCATATTTTACTGGTGGGAAAACCCCTGGGATAGACATGCTTCCGAGTACAATCTTACGCAAATCTCATTCATGAAATAATTTATATTCAGCATTATTTGTATCTACCGTTCATACATAAAATGGAATCTCTAAATCTTCAAAATTTTTGGGCAAATATTCATCTAACAAAGACTTAATTTTTTTATTTGATACAAAACCTCACGATTTAGTAAGCATATCACTTCAATAAAAATCTCTAACAGATAAGCTCATTAATATTTCGAAAATTTCTTCAGCATTTATTCCTTTCGACCGAACCGATCAAACAATAGCTCAAATGCTTACTCCATATATTGCATCAATTTTAGATTTTATATTACATTCTTCCAATGCTTTCATAATTCAGAGGGCATATGTTCAACGAGCTCATCATCAAGAAATTACTAGAATTTTTCTTTTTTCAGACTTTCATCGTGACCGCAGTGAAGAAAATTTCATAAACGTTACAAAAAAGATAAATCTATATTTAGAGTTAGATTTTTTATGTTTTTTTTCAAGCAATAGTTAATATCACAACTCTTTATATTAATATTCAAAAACATAATTTAGAGGTCATTCGTTTACACTTGTGACTGTCATATCAGCTCAAAACTCCCCTGTTTGAATTTTTCGTCAGTTAGTTTTAGCTTCCTGAATAAAATAATTGTATATTTCTTCCGCTTTTTTGTATGGAGCTGAATGCACGAAGTCAAGTTTGGTTCATTTTGTGCTTCTACCATATAATGTGAAATTTGATACTAAAAGTACTTCTCAATCGATATCTTGTAATGAAGTATTTATATTTCAATCTGGTCATGTTAACCACTTTAGTAAGGGGAATTTTTTCATAATTCTGGCTATCTTTTCTGGATATGTTTCAAGATCGTCTACATGAATTCATAGGTAAATTATTATTCATCTTCAGATTTCTCTATGAATGTTTTGTTCTTCAATATCGAGTTTTGCGGATTTAACTTGTTGTACAACTAATCTCATATCTAGGATGTTAAATACTAAATTATTTTTCTTTCTTTCATTCAGAAAACATATAATATATTATTAGTAATGGTGCAACTAATATTTTCTTCAATGTTGGTTTTGTCCAGAAATTTGCTGGAAAATCTTTAAATAATGAAGTCATCATTTGATTCCATTTGTTATTTGATTTATCCTTTTGGAATGGATATGTGAAAAAATCTTTTATAAATTTTCGCATAATCACGTATTTAATAATTAAAATAATTCTACTTCTCCAAATATAGAACAAGGTCCTGGAGCACATCAATCCATAAATACCATTTTATAATATTTAGTTTTGTCTGGAGATTCAAAGAATCGTACCAATCATTTATCTTCTCCATCATCAATTTTACAATCTTTTCGCTGCTCTCATTCATAAATTCAATAAATAATAGTTCATGGATATGGAGCAAATACTGTATTTTGGCTGTAATAATTATATTCTAATAAGGAACATTTTCAATTTGTGTGCTTACTCTCTATGATATCTTTTAATGATTCATTTTCAGATTTTTCAAAAGTTTGAATATATTCCATTTCTTCTCAAGCGATTGGATGAATATATGAAATCTTATTTCAATTTCTCACAAAAATTGGATTATCTGATTTATCTTTAAAGATAGAGCCTTCATCATAATATCTTCGTCATGCAGGTGTAGAAATTCTGAGTCATAAATCGGGATATGTAGTTGTGTAAATATATCATGTTACAAATGAATTTCAGTAGTCTACTCCTGCACATGATACTGTAATGATTGTTTGTGGGTCTCATGGCATTTGTTCTGGTTCGTATTGGTATAATGAATCTATGCATTCTTGTTCTTCATCACTTCGAGCTAATCATAGAATATTTCATTGTCATCGATATTCAATCTCTCAGTTTCAATATTCTCACCAATCAGAAAAATCTGATTTCTGAAATGCACAAGTAGTGTCTTTTGTGTAATATTCACCATTTACTGAATATGATATATATCATTCGGCTTGGTATGATTCTCAAATATTTGTATAACTATACCGACCTTGAGAAACATCTGTAGCATTTTCTATTATCATATTTAGATTTTCTCTAATGTCTTTTTCACATGATTTTATGTTACCTGAAAATTGTGTCATGAAGTTTGTAAAATCTTCTTCACGTTCTTCGTCTGACATTTTGATTCATTTTTCATCATCTCCACATCATTCATAAGCATATTCTCTAAATTTTGAGACTGAAACTGTATAATTGTGTAAATCTCATTTTCAGTCATCTATACAATCTTTTTTGATAAACTCCCCTTCTAATTCTTCTCATGAAAAGTAGAAATTTTCTCATTCTTTCCGGATATTTATAGGCACTTCCACATCTGTTTCATACATTGGTGATGAGAATTTAGCAATTCATCATGAGATTTCTATATCCCAAAATGGTTCAGTTCAGAATGCTGTGAGATATTTGTTTGAGAAGTCTTCTTCGATAGGTTCATTTATTGCACAATCCTCCGGGAATATACAATCATCAATGATTTCAGGATTATCTTTATTGAAGCATCCCGTAAGTAAAATACTACAAGTTAGCAATGAGATAAAAAGTCAGATTTTTTTCATGTGTGTTTATTTATGATAAATGTTATATATATATGAATTTGAATATTTTTATCAAATTTTTAATTAAAAAAAGTGCCGGTATGCGTTACATATCGGCACGATTATCATAGAGTTTAAAATAATTACTCCTCTACAGGTGTTTCTTCTGTGGGAGTTTCAGAGGAGGGTTGGGCCACCGAAGAGTTGAATGGCTTACCTGTGAGCTTCTCAATCATTGAAATTCCGAGAAACTGTTCAATGCTACTGGCACCTTCGCCACCACCAATGATGATGTTCTCAGGAATAATCTTCAGACCTTTCTCGGACATAGCTGTGATAATCTGGAGACGAGCATAGTCAGGACCAAGTGCTTCTTGCGAGAGTTTATATGTCTCTGCTTGAGCTTTACCCTTGGCCAAGATAGCATCACCTTCAGCCTCACCGGTCTTCTTGATGATTTCAGCATTTGCATTACCTTCGGTTGTTACCCTATGGGCTTGAGCATCAGCTTCAATCTTAACTGTCTGAGCACGACCTTCAGCAGCAAGAATGTTAGCCTGTTTTTCACCTTCAGCTTTCTTCACTGCGGCCTTAGCGTTATTATCCGAAATCTCAATTTCACGCTGAGACTGGACAAGAGCTTCCTGCATATCAGCCTCTTTCTTAGAGAACTCCAACTCTTTACGAGCTGACTGAGCTTTTTGTTCAGACTCATACTGCTTTTTCTCTTGTTCCGCGACTGCTGCAGCCTTTACTGGCTTGATGATCTCTTCCGGCAAAACCACATCAGTAATCATTACATCACGTGATTCGATGTGATAGCGCTCAAGTACACTGGAGATTTCCTGCTTTGCAGCATCAGCGAGCTCTGCTCGCTTCGTGTAGAGATCTAGGGCGTTGACGGTTTGAGCTGCATTGCGGAAGTGTGAGCTAACTGCAGGTTCAAGTACTTGCGAGATCATTTCTTGCATTGAGCCTAGATCCGCAACCACTGCCGATGCTTTATCCATCGGAATGTGGAACATAACTTGGACATCCATGCTTACATCAAATGCGTCAGCCGTCCTCAGGACGATAGTTCTGAGATCCTTATCATACTGATAGTTGGAAACTTCCTCAGACTTTACAGTAGCATTGTTCCAACTCAAGACCACCTGAATTGTTGGAACGATGTTCCAACCGCAAGTCTTCGGATTGAGAGCGTGCTTACCAGGACCGAGTGGATCTCTCCAGATTCCTTTGAAGCCGTTGGGAACAAGTTTGGCGTTCACTTTGTTATCGGAAGATACTTGTTCTACCTCTGCAGTTTTGTAGTCTTCACCAACATAGCTGGTGACGACTGCACATTCGCCGATAGCCACATTTACCATTTCCTCTTGTTTCACATCGGCGAACCAAGGGTTAATGGCATAGCTACCTGCACGGAGCACTGGAATCTGGAGTCCCTTCTCACCGCCGGCCATAAGGAATGCTGCAGCGTCTTGGAAATTGCTGTGAACGTCGAGAGAAATCTCACGTGCAGCAATTTTACCTGTATCACTGATTGGCAGACCTTCTAGTGTCGTTACCACACCGATGTGATCGGCGTCAATCGTAATCCAGTTAACCGGATCGCTGACGTGGAACATGTATCGGTTGATGCGATACTTACCTGGCATAAGGTGTTGAAGCTGTCGACCCTTTTCGCCGCCGTTTTTAATAAACTCTGCTCCCTTTTCAAAGTTGGAGTGACCATCAACCTTTTTACCAAGGATACGACCATCTTCAATCTTTGCACCATCCATAGCTGTTACCATAACAATTTTGCCTGAGGGAACGTGTACAATATCCACAATCTCCACCTCAAAGAGGTTGGTGTTGATACGGTAGGAGCCAGGAGTTAGGTAATCCATTTGCGGACCCTTTTGACCGCCATTGTTCAAAAAGGCACGGCCATCTTGGAATAGATTAGAAGATACAGGCTCTGCCATATAACGTCCAACTGGGATAGGTTTACCATCAATAGCCTTCACAAGTCCAATCTTGTTCTTGGGAATCTCTATGATTTTCTCCCGTTCCACAGCAAACAACTTGGGATTGATACGATACTTACCTGGGGGTAAGAAGTCTACCTGCGGGCCCTTTTCACCTTTGTTAGCCAAGAAGGCCTCTCCGTCTTGGAATAAATTGCAGTCCACAGGAGTAGCTACAACATGGCCATGCATCATCGGCTTTCCGTCGAATGATTCGACTAAACCAACCTCATCTTCACGGATTACAGTGATGTCATACTGATCGACCTTGAATAGCCGGGGATTGATTCTGTATTCGCCGGGAGGAATGATGGTGATTTGGATACCCTTTTGTCCACCATTTTTCAAAAATGCTTCACCATCTTGGTAAGTGTCACATTCTACTGATGTAGCTAAAAAGTGACCCTTGGGGATAGGCACACCAGTAAAAGCCTCGACAACGCCGATTTTATTTTCCGGGATAGTTGTAATAGAATACTTTTTTGCATTTTCAATAAATGGAATGAGGAAGTGGAGTCCTGGTCCTAAGACACGCGCCTGGATACCGACTTCACCTCTTAGAGCGATAGTGCGACCATCGGCCATTTCTTTGCCGACATACTTTCTTTCAATTACGGCTAGCTGTTTTGCACCGACATTGACAAAAGACTTGAGCAATACTAAAATTGCAACGATTGCTACAGGTAAAACCCACCAGTATGCAATCAGGATTCTTAACAGATTTTCCATAAATTTAACAAATTTTTTGATTGATTTTTTAAAGAACAACTCTATGATAGGATCAATATACATATTTTATTAATAAAGTCAATTATATTTTTGTTAAAATACTGCTATGTATATTTTTATAAATATTTTTTGTAGGTAGTTTTCTTTATTATAAAGCTAAATTAAATTAATCTTGATAATAAAATTTTAATACATATAGTGGGGCGGCTTAGTTCTTAATATATGGATTATGAAAATACAATTATCTGAACATTTTGATTACAAGAAACTTTTGTCATTCACAGCACCTACAATAATTATGATGCTATTCAACTCAATCTACTGAGTGGTAGATGGAGTTTTTGTTTCGAACTATGTATGAAAAGATGCATTCACTGCGGTAAATTTGACTTTCCCTGTGATTATGGTAATTGCATCAATTGGTTTCATGGTTTGAAATGGAGGAAGTGCTCTAATTTCCAAAACCATTTGAGAAAAAAATATAACATTAGCGAGAAAATATTTTTCAATGCTTATTTATTTTTTAGTAATTTGCGGAATAGTACTCAGCATTTTATGATTCTTGTTTGTAGAACCGATTATGTCTATACTAAAAGCATCATGAGATGTTTTGACTAACTGTATAATATATTGAAGAGTATTATTCTTATCTCTAATTTTCTTTATGTTACAAGAAGTTTTCCAAAGTTTCTTTATCGTAAATGAAAAACCACATCTTTGATTAATAGTAGCTATAATTGTTTGAGTAACAAATATGATATTGGATTATCTTTTGATGTATGTATTTAAGATGTGAATTTTATGAGCAGCTTTAGCAACAGCTATTGCTCAATTCTTATGAGCCATAATTCCATTGGTATACTTTAGTGTTAATAAAGAATCAAATCTAAAATTTGTGAAAACATGACTTGAATTGAAGCCGATATTAAAAAGCTGTATAAATGGAAGTAGTGAAATGCTGACTACATTCTCGATGTCATTACTCAATATTTTATTCAATTATCAATTAATTAAATTCTTTGGGAATGACTGAGTAATTGCCTACTGAATTATAATGTATGTTGGATTTATATTTACTGGAATGTATCTGTGATATTCGTTCGGAGTTACTCCGATTGTTTGATATAATTATTGAGCAAAAAATTCTGATGAATTGAAGAATGTATTTTTTAGAAGTTTGAAAATTTTGTGAGTTGCGGCAATTGTACTTACATTGTCTGCTGAGATTTTCTCGTGATTGCTTGCAAAAATCTTTGTTAACTATGATGCTGAGTTATTAGCATTTACCACCAAGGCAATCAGATTATATTCCTTATGATATATTGTACAGTGGATAAATATATTCTGATCAGCATTCTTTACTGGATTGAACAACTGAGTGGTATCGGCGACTATTTCATTTTTGAGAATGTTTGTATTTCAGATAATTATGATATTTTCTATTCCATATTTATTTGGTAGTGAGTGGATTTGGTTGGCTACTACATGTGCAGAAGTACTTTGAATGTTTGTGACTATCAGTTTCTTGTTATGAAAAAGAAAGAAGTATAATTATGCATAAACTCCCATTATAATATATGGTATTTTTTGAATATTGGCTTTAGGATACGATCTTGAGGTTCATATGCGTCATATGTTTTTATTCAATATGCTTCTATATAATCTTCTAATCCATATAACAAATTTGCGAGTTTATGTCCTAAATTTTCATCTCCATAAGGTTTGTCTTCGAAAAACGACATCAAATCTCGAGTGTTACACTCAAAATTTAATCATTTGAATTTTCATTTAGCTGGTAAATTTATTTGGAGTTTTAAGTCTTCTTTCTTTGTACAATATTTCATTACATATTCTCCAAAAGCATCTATATCTCAAGCCGACATTTTTTCTTCAAGTTCTTGTTTTAACGCATCAACCAATTCTTCTTTTTTTGCATCGGTAAGTTTGTCTTTTTGTGTACCTTTATTTCCATCTATTTTTGTGTTAAGATTTTCCATGGTTAATAATTAGTTGTAAAATGTAATCTAACTACATATATTATATGGTTTTATATGTATTTTGTCAATTTTTTATTTATTTTTTTAGTAAATTGATTTTTCTATTCCATATTTATTTGGTAGTGAATGGATTAAAAAAAGAGTTCAATAGAACTCTTTTTTTATTTTAAAATATAAATTATTTCTTACTCTTTTTTTCATCCTTTTCTTCTTTTTTAGTATCTTTCTTCTCAGATTTAGCAGCTTTCTTTTCTTCTTTCTTATCAGTTGGATTGAAGTATTCATAAATTCTTCTCTCTACTCCAAAGTTTTGAGCTCCATTTTCTCGGTCTAAATCAATTCCTAATAACTCAGCTACTTTATTTAGGATGAAGAATTTTTCTAGACTTTCAGCTGAAGCTTTTTGGATACTATCAACGAAATCTTTAGCTTGTTCTTCAGTCATGGATTTCATGTATTCTTGAACTTTTTCTTTTGAACCGAAGCGGTGTTCTAATGAATGAACTCTTGATTTGAATTCCTCGTCAATCATAGTTTTTGGGATAATAACTGACATGAATTTCTCTCTAATTTTGCTTACATACTCCTCTACTCCTTTGATAAGTTCGTTTTGTTCTTTTTGAACAGCTAACTGATCTTTGATATATTCTTTTAGTTGTTTTTCATCTTTTACTTCGCTTTGTTTTCAGAATAATTTTTCAATAGTTTCTGGAGTAAATTCTGGAAGAACTTGTTTTTTTACATCTGAAATTGTAACTTTAAGAGTTTCAGGTTTATTTTCTTTATCTTTTACTTGG
>Ga0247609_10006623_pt1 | contig 11129 bp, 7 predicted proteins | sample 172DNAGHGlowgp2_FD_193487 | JGI IMG/M metagenome (GOLD analysis project Ga0247609, IMG submission 193487) | Sheep rumen microbial communities from Palmerston North, Manawatu-Wanganui, New Zealand - 1728 DNA GHGlow gp2 | ecosystem: Host-associated > Mammals > Digestive system > Stomach > Rumen ... | reverse complement strand
TCTCTTGCAAGTATATTTTCTGCAATTTTACCGATTGTTTCTTTGTATGAGTGATATTGACCGTTCTTTCGCTGTTCACCTTTTAGTCATAATTTTTGCATTAAATTTAGTACAGTTTTATGGTTAATTAAATATCCTTTATTACATAAGACAAATAGAAAAATTTTAGATATTCATATCTGCCTTTATTTGCGCTAAATATTTCTAATATTTCTTGATTTTCACACTTGTATTTATCTGTGTTTTTGTTTCTTTTCCCTTTGAGTTTTCCCAATACTTCTTTACTGTTTCTCTGTAGCTCAGTGGGCGTTCATGCGGATCTAGCATAATTCTATTTTTAATTCCGGGCTATATATCTTTTTATTTTATACTTTTTCCTTATTAAAAAATGCACTCCAAAATTTGCCTAACTTTTGGAGTGCATATTACTTTAAAATGTGGCTATATACATTACTTAGCACCAGATAAATGTTTCAAATGTTCGTATTTTTCTTGGGCTTGCTGCTCTGCCTTTTTGAATAAAGCTTCAGCTTTGTCTGGGAAAGACCTAGCTAGTGCATTGTATCTTACTTCATTCATAATGAAGTCTCTATAACTTGCCGTAGGAGCTTTGCTGTCTAAAGTAAATGGATTTTTGCCAACTTCAGATAATCTTGGATCAAACCTAAATAAGTTCCAATATCCTGATTCTACAGCTTTCTTTTCCTCCTGTTGAGCAATACCCATGCCACCCTTTATACCATGGTTTATGCAAGGCGCGTAAGCTATGATAAGCGATGGGCCATTGAAACTTTCAGCTTCAGAAAAAGCTTTTACACATTGATTATAATTAGCGCCCATAGCGATTTGTGCTACATATACGTATCCGTAACTCATAGCAATAGCTGCGAGATCTTTTTTCTTTTGAGTTTTTCCACCTGCTGCAAATTGTGCAATTGATCCGGTAGGTGTTGATTTAGACGCCTGCCCTCCGGTATTTGAGTAAACTTCAGTATCGAAAACTAAAACGTTTACATTCTCGCCCGAAGCTATAACGTGATCTAACCCGCCAAAACCAATGTCGTAAGCCCAACCGTCACCGCCAAAAATCCACATAGATTTCTTTGAAAGGTAATCTTTATCATTTAAAACTTTTTTTGCTAATTCTGAAACATCACTCTTTTCAGATTGAATGTTTTCTAATTCTTTTATTAAAATTTCAGAATCTTTTGCGTTTTTACCGCTATCACTAAAGCTTTCAATGTATTGTTGACAAGCAAATTTTAAATCTTCATCCTTAGTAACTTTTTCAATCTCTTCAACGTTATTTTTAAGTCGACCACGAATTGCATTTTGAGCTAAAGCCATACCAAATCCAAATTCAGCATTATCCTCAAAGAGTGAATTTTGCCAAGCAGGGCCTTTACCTTTTTGGTTTACTGTATAAGGTGTTGCGGGAGCTGAACCACCCCAAATCGATGAACATCCAGTGGCATTAGCTATATACATTCTGTCGCCAAACAACTGAGTTACCAATTTTGCATATGGAGTTTCTCCACATCCAGCACAAGCTCCGGAAAATTCAAGTAAAGGCTGTTTGAATTGACTTCCTTTAACGGTTGTTTCTTTAAATTTTTCAATTACATCTTTTTTCTCAGGTAAGCTTACTGCGTAATCAAACACTTTTTGTTGTTGCATTTGAGTATCAATTGGCTTCATAGAAAGTGCTTTTTCGCCTTTCTTGCCAGGACATACATTTACACAAGCTCCGCACCCGGTACAATCAAGAGGAGATATAGTAACAGAGAATTTTTTTCCATCCATCCCAGTGAATTCTTTATATTTTGTGCCTTCAGGGGCATTTTTAAGTTCCTTTTCAGTTAAAGCAGTTGGACGAATTACAGCATGAGGACAAACCATCGAGCAGAAATTACATTCGATGCAATTTTCAGGGATCCATTCAGGTACATCCACAGCGACACCACGTTTTTCAAATGCAGCTGAACCTTGTGGAGCTGTTCCGTCGACATACTTTACGAAAGCCGAAACAGGGAGCTTATTCCCCTTATATTCATTTACCGGTTTTAAAATATTATTGACATAATCTAAAAGTTCAGGGCGGTTACAATTAGCACAACTGGAGCAATTAGAATCGCAACTAATAGCATTGTTATGATTATCCTCTATTTTTAAATTTTTCCAAGCTTCTGGGACTTTGATTTCTTTAAGATCAGACATACCTCTTTCAATAGCAGTATGGTTCATCGCAACGATTTTTTCGCCTTTTTTGCTGTAAGATTTAGTAGCTGCGTCCTTCATGTATTGAATAGCATCATTTGCAGGAATAATGTTGGCGATTTTAAAGAAAGCAGATTGTAAAATAGTGTTGATTCTACCACCAAGTCCGATTTCTTTGCCGATTTTAATACCATCTATAACGTAGAATTTGATATTATTTTCAGCAATATATTTTTTCATCTTATTTGGAAGACGATCTTCAAGTTCCTTTTCAGACCAAGAACAGTTCAAAAGGAAACTTCCACCTGCTTTTAAATCTTCAACCATATCGTATTTCGTAACATAAGATGGATTGACAAGCTACGAAATCAGCTTTACTGATGTAGTATGTGGATTTAATAGGATTTTTACCGAATCTCAAGTGGGAAACTGTAAGCCCACCGGATTTCTTAGAGTCATATGCAAAATAACCTTGAGCGTACATATCCGTGTAGTCCCCGATGATTTTAATGGAGTTTTTGTTAGCGCCAACAGTACCGTCAGCACCAAGACCCCAAAACTTACATGAAGTCGTGCCAAGAGGAGTTGTATCAGGACTTTCGTCTACATCTAACGACAAGTGTGTAACGTCATCCACAATGCCGATTGTAAACCTTCTTTTAGGTTTAGAAGATGACATATTTTTATAAACGGAGATAATGTCGCCAGGAGTAGTGTCCTTTGAACCTAGACCGTATCTGCCGCCGTAAACCTTGACATTATTTATTTCAGCTTCAGATAAAGTTGCTAAAACATCCAAGAATAAAGGTTCACCGATGGAACCAGGTTCTTTAGTTCTATCTAAAACAGAGATTAACTTAACGCTCTTTGGAAGAACATCAGCTAAATACTTAGCAACAAAGGGTCTATATAGTCTAACTTTTACTAATCCGACTTTTTCGTCTTTAGCGTTTAAGTAATCTACAACTTCTTCTATAGTTTCGCAAACTGAACCCATTGCAACGATAACTCTATCTGCATCTTTTGCACCATAGTAGTTAAAAGGTTTGTAATCAGTACCGATTTTATTGTTTATCTTATTCATATAATCAACGACAATTTCAGGGATCTCTTCGTAGTACTTGTTGCAAGCTTCTTTAGCTTGGAAGAAAATATCATCATTTTGAGCAGAACCTCTCAAAACAGGATGCTCAGGGTTCAATGCTTGCCTTCTAAATTTATCTACAGCGTCAAAATCAAGTAAATCTTTTAACTCGTCGTAATCCCAAGTTTCGATTTTTTGAATTTCATGAGAAGTCCTAAAGCCATCAAAAAAATGTAAAAATGGAACCCGACCTTTGATGGCAGATAAATGAGCTATAGCACCTAAATCCATGACTTCTTGAGGACTGTTTGAACATAACATAGCGTATCCTGTTTGTCTGCAAGCATAGATGTCAGAATGGTCACCAAATATTGAAAGAGCGTGACCAGCTAGGGCTCTAGCAGATACATGAATAACACTAGGTAAAAGTTCTCCTGCCATTTTATACATATTCGGAATCATTAAAAGCAAGCCTTGAGATGCGGTATAAGTTGTAGTGAGTGCGCCAGCGGCTAGTGATCCATGTACAGCTCCGGCAGCACCAGCTTCAGATTGCATTTCAGTGACTTCTACTTCTTTTCCAAATAAATTTTTTCTTCCTGCGACGGAATATTTATCGGTTTCGTCAGCCATAACGGAAGAAGGTGTAATAGGATAAATAGCTGCGACGTCAGTAAAAGCATAAGATACATAAGCTGCAGCGCTATTTCCGTCCATAGTTTTCATTTTTCTTTTCATATTACTTCCTCCTCAAATATAAACTCAAACAATGTTAAGACATTGTACACTATTATTTTACCTCTTTTTTGATATTTTGTAAATATATTAAATGTAAATAAATTCAAGTGTATCGGTAAAATTTCAGAATGGTTTTTAAAAACATGAAAACGATAATATGGATAAAGAATTATCAATTATTTTATGCTGTTCATTCCTGAAAATACTATAAAATTTAGTAAATGCTCAAAAAATAGAATTTATTTAATTACATTTGAAAAGATAGTTCCAAAACAATTGGTAATCTTTGGTTTTGTGCCATAACCTTACGTTTGCGAGCTCCCCCTAACTTGATTTACTCCTTATAAAATATTATAATTTAAGAAATGCAATCAACAAATAAAATTCCCGTTGGAGGTAAGTTATGAAAATTTTTTGTAAGGCAGTTATCGCTTTTTTTTCTGCTTTTACATTTTCTTTTTTTACAGTTGTCAATACTTTCGCTGATACTCCTTTGTCGTCAGTCGATAAAATAAAACAAGATGGTTTTATCACAATGAGCACAAACGCTCCATTTGAACCTTTTGAATATTTAGAAAACAATGAAGTTAAAGGAATAGACGTTGACATCTCAAAGGAAATAGCTAATAAGTTGTCAGTTGAACTTAAAGTTAAAAACGTCTCAATCGACTCATTAACTTTCGAACTAAAAAATGATTTTTGCGACTTTGTATGTGCGGGCTTAAGTAGAACTCCCGAAAGAAAAAAAAATCTTGATTTTTCTGAACCTTATTTTAATGCGTCTCAAGTTATCGTTACAGAAAAAGAAAGCTCTATAAAATCTTTAGATGACTTAGAAAATAAAAAGGTCGGAGTTCAAATCGGCACAACCGGAGACACTTTTTGCAGTGAAAATAAAAAAATCGCCAAGGTGGTTCGCTTTAATAAACATATTGACGCTATACAAGACTTAATAGCTGGACAAATCGATGCTGTAGTTTTGGACGATTTTACGGCGGACAAACTTGTTAGTTTGAATCAAAACAAAATACATAAAATAGATAAACCATTAACTGCTGAAAGCTACTGTATCGCTGTTAAAAAGGGAAATGCTGAACTTTTAAAAATTATCAATGAAGTCATAAAAGAAATCAAAACAAATGGCGAACTTGAGAAAATAGTAAACAAGCACTTCTATAAAGAAGAGTCAAATGAAAATAAATTTTCAGAATATTCTTCTTACATTTTGGAAGGCCTTAAAAACACTTTGATCCTAAGCTTATGCGCTGCCGTTATAGGAATCTTCCTTGGAATAATTGTTGCAAGCTTGAAAATTTTTTCAAAAGAAAACAAAAAACTTAAATTTTTAGGTATTTTAGCCGATATTTATACTACTGTAATTCGTGGTACTCCCGCGCTGATTCAATTATTTATAATGTATTACGTTATTTTAGGCGCGTTCAAAGTAAGTAGCATTGTCGCAGCAATTTTATCTTTCGGTATTAATTCAGGAGCTTATGTTGCAGAGCATGTAAGAGCAGGTATACAAGCTGTGGATAAAGGTCAAACTGAAGCCGGAAGATCTCTTGGACTTTCTCAAAATACAACCTTGATTAAAATCGTTTTGCCTCAAGCTTTAAAAAATATTTTACCATCGCTAGCCAGTGAAGCTATTACACTTTTGAAGGAAACTTCGGTTGCTGGATTTATCGGCGTAGTTGACCTTTCTCGCGCTGGAGATATTATAAAGAGTATGTCTTATGGAGCTTTGATGCCTCTTAGTATCGTTGCCGGAATTTATTTGATACTAGTTGTAGGATTAACTTCACTTCTTAAAAGATTCGAAAGGAGATTAAGTAGATGATACAAATTAATAATATTCATAAAAATTATAATATTGTCGGCAAAAATGTTGAAGTTTTAAAAGGTATAACAAAGCACATCAAAAAAGGGGAAAAAGTAGTAATTGTTGGACCTTCCGGATCAGGAAAAAGTACACTTCTAAGATGTTTAAATTTACTTGAGAAACCAACTTCCGGACAAATTATATTCGAAGGCCAAGATATTACTTCTCCAAAATGCGATATAAATAAAATTAGGCAAAAAATGGGCATGGTTTTTCAAAAATTTAATTTATTCCCTCATCTAACAGTTATGCAAAATATCACATTAGCGCCTGTAAAACTTAAAGTAAAATCTCAAAAAGAAGCAGAAACTGATGCTTTAGCTTTACTGAAAAAAGTTGGACTTGAAGACAAAAAAGATTTTTATCCGAATCAACTTTCAGGCGGACAACAGCAAAGAATAGCTATTGTTAGAGCTTTAAATATGAATCCGGATGTTATGCTTTTTGATGAGCCAACATCAGCTTTAGATCCAGAAATGGTAGGCGAAGTTTTGGACGTGATTAAAGAATTAGCTTCAACCGGAATGACAATGTTTGTTGTAACGCATGAAATGAATTTTGCAAAAGAAGTCGCTACAAGGATTCTTTTTGTGCATGAAGGCAAAATAATAGAGGACAAGCCCCCTATTGACTTTTTTGAACATCCTACTCATCCTCGCGTTAAAGAATTTTTATCTAAAGTTTTATAGGAGTTTAATATTTATCGCGCTAGAGTTTTATTAAATAAAAACATTAAACACACCAACAAAATTTTATTGATTTTTAAAAATTGTGTGATATAATATAAGTATAAAAATGTTGTAACTCTACAATGATAAGTTTGCTGGTTAAATTAAGTGCGAAAGAGGGAAATTTATGAAGTTAAATGAATTTTTAAAAGAAAACTCCGAGCTTTTAGACAAAGCTCAAAAGTGTAAAACTTTAGACGAATTTTTAAATTTAGCTAAAGAAAATAACGTTGATTTTGAAGACATTAGTTTAGAAAAGGCATATTCACTTTTAAATGGGGATCAGGATTTAGATGAAGATCTTTTAGATAGTGTTGCAGGAGGCAAGAAGAAAAATGTTACTCCTCCAGGTTATCCTACAGAAGAGTATACACAATCTGTTGGATTGACAAAAAATGATTTAACCCCTGAAGCTTATTATAAATAATTGGAAGGAAAGATTTTTATGAAAAAAAACAATGAGTTAGATTCAAATGCTTTATCATCAGTATCTGGAGGCGTAAACAAAATAGTGCAGTTTAAAAAGGTTACTGATCAGCAAGCACTAGATTACCAAAAACACGGAAGTACTGTTGTAAACATTCAGCAAGCTGGAATTTATAGAATGGATAATGGGCAAAAGCTTGATTTTACAGAAGCAGGTCTTTACCTTTTGTACTAGTTTAAAAAATAGAAAATCAATATTAAAAAAGCAGATTTAAAATAATTAAGATGAAGTAAACCCAGATCGTTAAACTATTTTGTCTAACAATTTGGGTCCAATTTATATTTTTGCGCTGGATTTAATATTCGATTTTAAAATTTAGAATAGATGCGCAGTTACCTAAAGTTTTCTAATTGCTTCAATCCATCCTGATTTTACTTTGCTTTCTGAAAATTCCTTTTTTAAATCATCAGCTAATTTTACTTCTATAAGTTTATTATTGCCATTCATTGCACTTACCTCTATAACTTTAGAAACATCTTCAAATCCTGCTTCTTTTGCATAGTATTCTAGCATCGTTTTGTTGAGAGTTATTTGATTAACAGCTTGATTAGTGTGTAAAAATAAATGGCCCCTATCAACCTTACCACTAATTGCAGGATCAGACTTACCCCTACGTGCTTTTTTCATAGTGATTATTGTTACTTGTTTATTTTTTACTCGATCACTCATTGTTTCTATTTCTTCATAAACTTTATTCCTTAAATCTTTATTTAAATATAATTCTTGGATCGATGATGTGTCTAACGCAGCTTTATTGAAAGTTAAATTTTCAACACTATTTGGTATTGCTAAAGTTTTAAGTTGTTCGCATTTAGAGAACGCGTAATCATAAATTTTTAAAGTTTTGATATTATTTGAAAATGTGATATTTTTAAGCATTTGGCAACTTTCAAACATGCCTTCTGCAATCGTCAAAGTAGTGATATTAGCTGGCGTTATAAAAGTTACAAGTCCTTTGCAATTCATAAACGCATATACTCCAAATTCCAAATTTTTAACGTTATCTGGTATTTTAAAAGATTCAAGATTTTCGCAGTTTTTAAATGCATATGGATAAATTTTTAGATTCTTAATGTTATCTGCCATTTCAAAAGTTTTTAAATTACGGCAATCGCTAAACGCATAATCTCCAATTTCCAGTTCCTGAATATTATTTGACATTTTGAAATTTTCAAGAGAAATGCACCCAGCAAATGCTGAACCTAAAATTTTTAAGTTAGTAGTTTTTTGGATTGTGAAATTCTTAAGTTTTTTACAACCGATAAATGCACTGTTTGAAATCGTTAATTTTTTTACATTTCCCGTAAACGTAACTCCTTCAAGTTTTTCTGATTTAGATAACCCAGAAACTGTCAGTTCATCAAAATCGCCATCGAAATTTAAATTTTTTAAATTAGTTAACTTTATTCCACTTTTTACTCCAATACTTATTACTTTAAATTCTTTTCCATTGTCGTACATTTTTGATGGAACCGTTAGATCTTCCAAATCTTCATTTGCTATTAATAATTTTACTTCATTACTATTTCCACTAACTTTTTCAATCTCAAAATTCATATTTTTTATAGATTTATTACCTTTGATGTCGTTTGCTTTTTTTATATTTGCTATACCCCAAGTTCCCCAAAACTTACCTGGTACGCTTTTGCTATCTTCATATAATTTTTTCAAGCTTTGATCCAATTTTATTTTCAACATATCTCCATTTGCGTTTCTTGCTTGTATCGCTTGAACTTCAGATGCATTTTTAAATCCAGCTGTTTTTGAAAATTTTAGAAAATCAGAATAGTCTAGATGTAAACCATCTAGTGAATCGGAATCTGTAGTCAAATACAACCAATTTCCATACCAGCTTTTAGCAGCTTGTATGGAGTTATTTCTAATTGTAATACTACTGCCTGATTCGGGACCCGCAGCACTAGTAAAGCTTGTTGTGCCTATAATACCTGCCCCAAGTGCCATTAATGAAATAATTCCACCTAAGGCTAAATTTTTTACATTCACACCCCCACTAACAGCTTCCAGTTGGCGTTCTGTAATTTCTTTTGCTACTTTCTCTTCGTAGCTTAATAATTCCTCTGTAGAAAAATTGTAGCCCATTTCCTTTGCAACCGGCTGAACTTTTTCTTCAATGAAACTTTTAAGCCCTTTCTCTGTTGAAATTTTCCTAAGTTCGTACCAAAATTCTGGACTGAACTTTTCCTGCTCCATCGCAGCGTTGTAAAAATCCTTTATGCTTTTTGTACTCATAATTAATCCCTCTAAGTCTTTATTAATGTGCATATTGTATCACAAATATTAATAAAAGTCAATATACTTCTAAAATACAAATTCAAAAATTTTAATTTATATATAATTTGCAAAATTAATGCTTTATTCCATTTTTAATTTCAAATCTTAAGGTTCCATTTCGGTTTATTATCACTTTTTCGATCAAACTATACTACGTTTGCTTATCAAAATCTGTTATTAAATTATTTTGTTTTTTCACTTTCCACTCTAATCCTATATTTTTAAGTTTAATTAATTTTTCATTATTCTTTTCGTATTTTTTGACATTCTCTACTTATTATTCAAACGATCTAATGTAAAACCTCATTTGAAAAGTTTTAGCTATCGTGCAACAAATATGCAACTATTTAAGATTTCAGCAAAGCTAACGTATCTTGTATCAATGGTGACGTCATTATGCATAACTTGACGTATAATAGAAGAATAAAGTGTAAAAAATTGCAGGAAAAAGCTAAGCAAATAAAGGCAGAAAAAGCAATGGCAAAGAGCTTAAAATACAACTGTAAACACTTTAGAAAAGTATACACTCCAAAAATAAAATAAATGACGTACAGTGAAAAAATAAAAAACAGGCAATAAAATTGTATATGGAAGGTAATAGTGGAAAAGCAGTAGGGAGAATATTGAGCATAAGCCAAAATATATGCTTGTATTTGGATAAGAAAATACGCGAAAAAGCTAATAAGCAAAAGTTATCCAAACGAAAAAGTGGCGATAATTGAAATGGATGAACCTTTATTCGTTTGTAGGTAAAAAACAGAGTTTATGCGATAATTTTTGTTGTTAGGGATAAATGGCAAATTGTAGAATATGATATAGATTTTGACTTTGTTAAAAGCCAAAAAAGAAATTGAGTGCGCTCTTAAGACTCTCTAGAGGTAATCTGACACGTATCCCGCTATTTCAGAAATTTTTCATTAAGGTCCCCACTCTTCTCTTAAAAACACAAGTCAAATATATATAGCTGAAGTTGTTAATTCTAATTTTAGAGATTATATTCCGGCTATGTGTCGCAGTTCTAAGTGCTTTTTAGGTCTTTGGAGACCACGTTATCTGTATTTAAAATCTTTGTTTTTTACTTTTAACGTATTTGCTATTGCTAAATCTAATTTTCCTTCAATTAAATCCTCTTTCTTCTTTTATTTAACTCCTCTTCTTAGACACGTCCATCATAAAATATATTTATTGACAAAAAAATTTTTCTTTGGTAAAATGGCAATAATAAAAGCATTATCGCTGGAGTAACTCAGCTGGTAGAGTACATCACTCGTAATGATGAAGTCGAGAGTTCAAGTCTCTTCTCCAGCTCCATCCTCAAAGCCGCACGACACTAAGTTTTCAGTGTTTGTGTGGTTTTTGTTTTGCTTAAAAAATGAGTTTGTCTACCATTTGTCTACCATTTCATCATTAAATCGGCATTGCAAAAAGCAGATAGATATAGTAAAATGTAGAGTATGGAAAAAGAAAAAAGATGTCCAAAATGTGGACGAACAGAAAAAGTAAAGAATGGATTTAATAGGGGAAAACAAAGATATAAGTGTAAAAATTGCGGATGTAATTATACAGGGACAAAAAAATGGATACCCAGATGAAGTAAAACAAGAAGCAATAAGATATTATTTGGAGGGAATAGGATTTAGAAGAATAGAGAGATTATTGAAGGTAAGTCACGTATCGGTAATAAACTGGGTAAGAAAA
>Ga0247609_10006619_pt1 | contig 11132 bp, 11 predicted proteins | sample 172DNAGHGlowgp2_FD_193487 | JGI IMG/M metagenome (GOLD analysis project Ga0247609, IMG submission 193487) | Sheep rumen microbial communities from Palmerston North, Manawatu-Wanganui, New Zealand - 1728 DNA GHGlow gp2 | ecosystem: Host-associated > Mammals > Digestive system > Stomach > Rumen ... | reverse complement strand
AACATGCAAGCAGCATAGCTTCGTGGTTTCCCAGGATGAGCTGAACATTGAGCCGGTACATAAGCCATTCCAAAGTTTTGACTCCTCCGTCTCCGTTGCGGTCAACAACGTCGCCTAAAATATAGAGAAAATCGTTCTTGCAAAAACCTGCCCTGTCCAGCAGGTCAAGAAATTTGTCGTGCGGATATCCGTGAAGGTCAGAAATTACGTAGAGCATAGGATTCTTCTTCGATAATTGTTTTAGTTATGGTCATAATAGCATATCAGAGCTTAATAGATTTTCCATTGTACTTCATAATCTTTTCTGCTTTGTGAAGGACTATGGGATAGTTATATATACACTCATATCGATAAGACTCACGTTCTGTTTCATGATAGTATCCGCCTCGCAGAAAATTGTATGTGCCGTTTTTGCACTTCCTGATCCGGTTGGCTTTGGTTCGTCTGGTCTCGTCGATCCTGTTTCTGTGACGGGTCTTTTGTTTATTGCTGTCCATATAACTCTTAACCTTAGGCATATAAGGGACGACCTACTTCATGGAAGCACGGAAGAATAATAAATTCTGATTTTGCTTCCAATATACTCGAAAAAAGGGAACTGATTTTGGAACTTTAGCCTTATAATTCCAAAACTAATTCCAAATAAGGACTATTTTGGAATCGTTATAGGAACTGGAAGTTTTGGGATCGATTTAGGAACTGACAGTCTTTATAGCTTATGTTGACTGATACTCCAAGAATAGCCCATCGGTCTCTGCGCTGGAAAGCGCCTTACTGCGCAGTGTCCTTCTGACCGAATTTCTCCAGATACTCCTCTTTCTCCTTAATGAGATCGCGCATTTTCGCATCGACTTTCGGCCGCTCTTCTCGGGCAAAGTTTATGCCGTTTATTTCCTCATTCCGCTCATTAACGCGCGAACGGATCGCCGGCAAAAGATAAACCGAGAATGACACAATGAGCAAAATCACTATAAGCATGACTTCCAACGCACTTCCCGGAGGCGTGAAGCCGTAAAGAGCAAGTCTGAAAATGATATATGCAACATCGATAATGAACATTAAAATGGCATACTTGTATTTCATAAAGAACCGCTTTGCCTTTGAAGAATCTGATTCATAAAAGCTTTCATATTCATTCAGGCGGGTATATTCTTCGTTGAGTTTCTTCTCCTGCTCGAGAAGCCCGGTCCACTTCGGGTGCTGCGCCTGTAATTCCCTGACGGTGTTTATCCATATCCCGCAGGACGGACACTTCAGTCCGTGCTTTTCAATATCGACATTAACTGTGGTTCCGCACTTGTTGCATTTTACCGGTAGTGTAGCCATATTATCCCCTTGAAATGAATGCAGTATGCTTTTTCCGAAAATCCAGTATAAATATATTATATCAAGTTTTCCGCTTATTCATCACCAGCGTGGGATGTCCGCAAATTGACCCATGTGCTTCAGTATCCTATGAGTGTAGAAAGAACACACAGTTTCGATAAAGCCAATGAGGTGAGTTTTATGGATAATGAAAACAATGAAAAGACGAACGGGAAGATTGATGAATTTAAGGCATGTCTTGCAGAATCAGGAGTTGATACAGACGGGCTTGATATTAAGCCTGAAGACAGCCTTTGGGATATTTTCATGAAGCTTGGTGTCGGCAAGATCGTCGTTTGTGATGACGCCCGCACTTTTGACACCAGTGACATGGACAGGATGCGCGAAGAAGGCAGAGTTATCAGTGAGATCGAAATGAATAAGGATGATTAAGCTGATAAAAAAGTGAAGTTCAGTCGGATGTACACATAGGATCTGATAATATGACAATCAAGATGCTTGTAGCAGTTACCAGAGGGCATCTTGTACAGGCTCTGATCTGATAGCGTCATCTGAAGGACGGTGGTTAAAACCCACCCGCACCGGAGCATTAGGACCATTCCCGGGTGTGTAGCTCAGTCCGGGAGAGCGTCAGTGACAGGATCAGATCCGAAAGTAATAAAGACACTAACAGCAATATGTAATAACGGCCTAACAAAAAAGTGTCTTGTAACTTAACAGAATCACTATATCTGACCTTGGGCGAACAATATGTATTTTAGGAGACGTTTGGACATGCAGTAGCGAACTTTAATTCAAGGAGGACTACAAAGCATGAGAATTCAAACTTATGGCGGGATCACTATTCGTTACAGACGTGATCCCGTGCCTTACTGCGGCGTATATCGCCTCAGGAAACCGATACCGCCGTATAACAAACGCACCGAGGTCTTAAATTCCATTCAGGAAGAAGAGTTTCGACCGTTCAGATATCCAGTATTCAAAGAAGCGGTACATCGATATGGTGGATGTATAAACTGCTATAGATATCTGGTCCATGGCAAGCGTCATACGGACAGATGCTGGAAAACAAACTATAAGTGCAGAAAACAGTGGATGAAGTTCGGAAAAGCGTCAGGCCCAATTCGCAACTCTGAAATGGTTAAGTATGCGTCTGAAGCTGAAATGTCGGTTGTCGTAGCTTTTCGCAGTCCGAGAACAAAGGGAACAAACGTTACTGTCAAAAAGGCAACTAACGGACAGATCATAAACTGTCCCCAAAACCGAACTATTGTCCCCATATCAGACCTTGACTATTCATATAATGAACACATCTGACAGTGTGACCGGGAGAGCGCGGAAATGGAAAACATGGAGAATCTCATAGAAGTATACGATAATGACGTTGATGTAGAGATGGCGCTTCTGTCTCTTTGCATGCGCAGGGATACTGCGATACTTGATGTTGTTCAGAACAAGATCATCGCGGAGGATTTTACCGATAAGCGCAACCAGATCATATTCAGTGTCATCATGGATATGTTTTTCCAGAATGTTCATATAGACCGTTTTACCGTGCATTCCGAGCTTGAGAGAAGGGGTTTGGCAGATAAGGCCGGAGGTCAGAGATATACTTACCGCATAGGTGACATGACGGCCGTTCAATCGGCAATTAACAGTTATATCGATGCGGTCAAAGAGAGAAGCTGCAGAGCAAAGATACTTAAAGCTGTTGAAGACATAAGGGCGATCACCGCGGGAGGCAGGAAGCGGTCTTCCGAGATCGTAGATCTTGCTATCACGGAGATGTCCCGGCTTAAGGAAAATGAAGAAGTTAAAGGTCTCAAACCGGTCTCTGATGTCCTCAAGACAACGATAACAAATCTGACCGCTGAACTCCGTGATGATGATTCTTCGGGTAAGATCAAATTAGGCTATCCAAAGCTCGATTCGATGCTCGGAGGCCTGCGGCCCGGTTCACTTAATGTGCTGGCGGCGCGCCCCGGTATGGGCAAGTCCGCACTGGAAATGAACATGGCAGTTAATGTTGCCGCAAATCAGAAGGTCGTAGTCATCTTTTCGCTGGAGATGAGTGATGATGACATAGGAAAAAGGCTGTTATCTTCGAGCATGACCAAGCCGGTAAGTGCCATCCTTAACTCGCACAAGATGACGGACAATGATAAGAAACAATTAGATCAGGCCCTGGTCAAGCTGGGAGATTATCAGATCTACATTGATGATACTGCAGTCATAAATCCTGTTACTATGAAGTCAAAGCTTCAGCTTCTGATATCATCCGGGAAAACGCCGAACCTGGTCATCGTTGACTATATCCAGCTTGTTACAATGCAGAATTCCGGAGGAAGGTCGCGAAATGAAGAGGTGTCGGACATTTCGCGTAATCTGAAGCTCCTGGCAAAGGAATACCGAGTGCCAATCATCGCGCTTTCACAGCTCAACAGGAAAGCTGAAGAGCGGAACACGCCCCAGATCTCTGACCTGGCTGAATCTGACGGGATCACGCGTGATGCTGACACGATCATGTTCGTTGACAGGCCTGATTATCATCCGGGGCAGAATGATAAAAACACCCCGTCCGGCACTGAAGAAGATGATGCGCCGGCACCGGCAGGCATCGATGAAGGGCTCAGCGCTGAACGTGCCTATATCTATCTGGCAAAAAACCGTCACGGCGCTGTCGGCAAGGATTCCATATGGTGGATCCCATCAAAGACTCTGTTCTATGAATTTAGCGGCAAGGATCCTGTAGAACCGGGCACTGCAAAAGCAGAACCCGTTGAACAGGATGATATTGAACCTGATCCGCCTTTAACGGAAGAGGATGAGATGAACGAGGCATTCATGGCTGATTCCCATGACGATTTCCCGCCCGGGTTCATGACTTAGGAAGATCCTGCCTTAAATGTTCCTGTAATTGTCCTGATAAATATCCTGGAAACCATCCGGGACAGAATTCAGCTCAGGATCCTGCTCAGTATCCGTGTCTTCTTCTCCGGTCTTGATCAGAGGAGGGAACTTAACGGTCGTACCGCAGTAAAGACATGTTCCTACCAGAGGCAGAGAACCATTGTCCATGATCGTCCGGCCGCATTTAGGGCAGGGCTTGGATTCTTTTGCACTGGGCATGAAAGTCTCAGGCCTTTCGACTATCTCCTCGATTTTGGCGTTGATAAGCTCCGGATCGACACCCTGCTCTTTCAGGATCTCCAACATAGCCATGTTAAGGATCTTGAGCCTTAAGATATCGCTCTTAAGTTCCATGATCCCTCTGTTGGCCTCTGCGGCTTTCTCGGCAGCACGGCTCTCGGTCGAGATCCTTGGCATGTCCTCCCGAGAAATATTATTGTGAAATTTGCTCATATGGTTACCCCTTTTCCATGAAGATAGATCAAGTTTACTACATCTCGGAAACGCCTACTATGAAGTCAGTTAAAAATCCACAAGGAATATGCTCACTGCTATCTTGGTAAATGAGCCTTTCTTCTCGATCCCGGTTATTTTTGCGGACAGTTTTTTGCCCGCATCCATTAACCGGGCGAATATTACATTATCCTTTTCAGGGACATATCCGACTTTCTTCCTGTCCTTCGACAGTAGCATTATCGCATTCGAATCAAACTTGTTGTCCTCCCTCATCAGAAAGAGCATGTCGCCCTCTTTTATCTCATCCAATACGGTCTGATCGGTGAGATGTGAAGTGCCGGCAACAAAAGAATCGAACAGGTGTATCTCCTGTGACAAAGGCTTTAAGAGTTCACCTATGCCGCCTTCGGCAGCTTTGCTTACGAGTCCGGATTCAAATTTTGTAAGTTCGTTAGCCATGATCATTCTCCCGCCAGGTCATTCAGGACAGCTTCAAGTTCCTTCTTATAATCATCGTATTCTTTTTTCTGATCTTCAAGATCCCGGATCCTTTGCTCTGTATCTTCATTATCTTCGAGCAGGAATTTGTAGCTGTAAGGATCCGTCGTGATTATCTTATTGATCTCTTCTTCCAGTTTTTTTATCTTCTCCTCAATATCCGGGATGACTATCTTGGTAACATCGATTCCTTGCCTTGTGGTTATATTATTTCAGTAATGCCGGCGGAGGGCAATCGGTAATGAAAGAAAATGCGCACCCCTGTGCAAGGAAGTGCGCACCCGTCAAATTAATTATCAGTTTATAGCAGAAGATACTGTTACCTGAGCCTTCGGAGCCTGCTTGTCGGTAAGGATGCCTGCGATGTAGACAACGAGGAGGATACCGCCGATAACCGTAAGTGCGATGCCTGCAGGCTCAGAGAGCTTCTCAAGGATGCTGGTGTATCCTGAGACAGTTGCGAATGTGTTCATGATGATGTGGAAGATCATGCCGGGGATGATGGAGCCGGACTTGATCCTTACGATGCAGATGATCATGCCTACAACGAATGCCCAGGCAGCCCAGAGGAGCTGGCCGTGGCAGAAGCCGAATAATACTGAGGAGATGAGCGCGGCAACGATCGAAGGCATTGCCTTGTTAAGTCTGGTGAAGAGATAACCTCTGAATACGACCTCTTCCATGACAGGTACGAGGAACGAATTTGTGATAAGACCGAGAATGAGTGACGATGAGGTTACGTTTGCCATGCCGTTATCAAGGTTGTTCAGCATTGCTTCAGGGATTGGGAGCAAGCTCATGATGAGGTTCAGGAAGAACATTCCGCCGACTGCGCCGATGATAGTAAGTACTATCTGCTTAGGGGAGACTTTCTTTATGTCTGTCTCTTTGGCGAGGCTTGTCTTCTTGACCTTTTCGATGATGAAGTAAGTAAGGAGAACGAGGACTGATGTTATGAGGAGTCCTATTACGGTTGCGGTTCCTGTGCCTTCCTGAATTGCCGCCATTGCTTCCTCGTAGGGGACTCCGGCCATACCATACTTTCTGGCTTCAAAGTAGCCGTAGATGAACTGCGATGCATATACAATGAGATTCAGCGGGATGAAATAGACTGCGAAATACGCGAGAGCCTTTAAGATCTGAATAATTACTTTTTTCATTTTTATAACTGTTCCTTTCGCCGTTGCTTTCGTTTTAACTGCGGTGATTATAGCAAGGGGGAGCGCCAGGTCCCGCCTTCTGTTGTGAACAGCGTTTTTTGTGTCGTGAATGGTATATACCTCGCGAAAACCGTCTGTTATATTTGTTGTATAATCCATACCAAATCCAGCAATAAAGGAGCACCGGACTGCCGTGCGAATCGCTATCTGTGACGACGAAGAGAAATACAGGATCCAGCTTAAGACTATCCTTGATAAACTGCTCATCAATACCGATGACGACATAGAGACATTCTCGGACGGCAATATACTTGCCGATAAATTTCAGAAGGAGCCCTTCGATCTGGTGTTTCTTGATATCGAGATGCCTGCCGTTGACGGTATCACGCTCGCGAAAAAACTCAGGGCATACTCTGAAAAGGTCTTCATAGTATTCCTGACCGGCCACGTCGAATATGCGATCGAAGGCTATGAGGTGAACGCGCTAAGGTATCTTACGAAGCCTGTCGATATCGATAAGCTCAAGGACGTCCTAAACTTTGTCAGGGAGAAGCTCGGCAGCACCCGCCAGATCATGATCAAAGAGGACGGCGAGGAGATCGTCATCAATGTCAGCGATGTCGTCTATATCGAGTCAATGAACCAGAATGTCCGGATAGTGACAACAAAGGGCGAGCATATCATCAGGTACAACATCGGTGATTTTGAGGAGCAGCTCAAGGATGACGGCTTCTTCAGGAGCCACAGAGGATATCTTATCTCACTTTCCAAAGTGAAAAGACTGATAAAGACCGATGTCGTTTTGGACGGCGGCGCGGGGGAGGTGGTCCTCCCGGTAAGCCGCAGCAATATTAAGCCCCTGAAGGACGCGCTTTATTCTTATGTGGAAGGGACGGCCTTCTGACATGGATGATGTTATGGCAATGATCAGTCTGTTATTCACCACGCTGTCTTACGTGTTCATCATGTATCTGGTGGTCATGGTCTCTTACGTGTTTCTCGGAAGGAATGTGAGGCTTACGCGCGGACACTATCTGGCCTCACTCGGCATTCCGATCCTCTTTATTGCCGCTAATGTCGTGGTAAACATCATATTTCCTGACGGTGCGGATCAGGACCTTTTGATAATCATCAACCAGGGCATAAGTATTCTCGGAGTGGTTTACTGCTTTGCTTTCTATCTGTTCGTTTTCAAGGAAAAGCGTTTCTTCAGGGCAGTGGAAGCAACCGTATGCTATTACCTGGTCTTAGGGTATGTCTCGACTCTCACCGAAGAAACCGCTGTATATTTAACCGGAGGTACCGATGAGGTCTATAATGAGCTCTTCTATTCCAGCTACGCGGATGGTACTGTCTGGTTATGGATAAACGCTTTTACGTTTGTTCTGAACTTTGCTATTTGGGCTGTGGTCTTCTTCGGGTTTTACAGAAAACGGAAACAGTTCATCATCAGCATCCCGTACAGGATCCTGTTCGTTGTTTGGGCATTCCTCTTTACCGTTATCCCGTATGTCCCAGCAGCTATCCCTTCGGAGGATTACTCCTTTGTGGAACGATATACCGTTATGAGCTTCATGTTCGGTCTGGGAACCCTGCTCCTTGGTCTCGTCGTGCCGATCGCCGTCATTGTCCTGACGACCGAGAGGACTCTCGCCGAGAAGAACAAGTATCAGGAGACTTACCTGATGGCCGAGCTCGATTACATCGAGCAGTATAAGCGCAAACAGACAGAGACAAGAGCTTTCAGGCACGACATCGTAAACAATCTGTCCATGACGCAGATGATGCTCGAAGAAGGGCACATCGATGAAGCCAAAGCCCACGTCAGCGACATGCTCGGCAATGTCAGGGCCCTCTCGCCGCGCTTTGTCACCGGCGATGAGATGCTCGACCTCATCGTCTCCATGAAGGCTGACAAAATGGAAGAGAAGGGTATATCTTTCACCGCTGACGGCGTCATCGACGGCGGCCTCAAGATCAAACCCATGGACAAGTGCAGCATTTTCGCCAACGCCCTGGACAATGCGATCGAGGCTGCGTCCAAGTGCTTTGGGGAGGACGGGTCAGGTTCTGATAGGTCCGGCGTCGGAGGTTCCGGGGCTGATGATTCCGGCTCTGCAGCTTCAGTAAGTTCCGGTTCAGCGCCCTCCCAATGCCCCATTTCAAATGGTTCCGCGCCTTCCGTCAGCCTGTCCATCAAGCGCACAAAGGCTTTCTTCGTAATAAGGATAACCAACACGGCTTTAGGAAAAGTCGATACCGCAAAACTACTCTCCACATCCGGCTACACGACCAAGAAGGACACCGAACATCACGGATTCGGACTCCTCAACATCCGCACCGCCGTCGAGAACTACAACGGAATGCTCAAAGCCGAATCCGAAGACAACTCATTCTCCCTGTCGATTATGATCCCTAGAGAAGGGTAAGGTGAGTTAACTGACAGTTGAAAAGACACGTGAATTTGCCAACTCAACAAAAAAGAGCATCCGCCCTCACTGCTTATTTTGATTTATAGGACAACCTCGAAAAAGTCCTTCCCCGTTTTGCGGCCAATCGTCTTTATTCATGTTTTATTCCTTCACAGGACCTGTTAGTGTGTCTTCACTATCATTCTGTAAAGGAGGTTCCGCATGAAGAAAGACAAAGATACTATCCGTCAGGAAGATCTCGAGAGAATCAAGCACCTTCGACTTATTGACGATATTTTTATGACGATCTGCTTTGATAACTACATTGAAGGCGCTGAACTTCTCCTTAAAGTGATTCTTGACAGGGACGATCTCAAAGTATCAGAGGTCAGGACGCAGAAAGAACTTAAGAACATCAGTGGAAGGTCAGTCTGGCTCGACATCTATGCAACAGACAGGCAGGGAAACAGATACAACATCGAAGTGCAAAGATCAGACAAAGGTGCCAATCCAAAAAGGGCAAGATATCATTCAGCCATGCTTGATTCAAACATGCTTGATCCGGGAGAAGATTTTTTCGCTCTACGCGAAAACTATGTGATCTTCATAACAGAGAACGATGTACTTGGCATGACTGAGCCCATCTACCACATAGACCGTGTGATACGTGAAGGCAATGTGCAATTCAACGACGGAGAGCATATAATATATGTGAACGGATCAATGAGAACAGGGGATTCCGCTCTTGGCAGGTTGATGAGTGATTTCTACAGCCAGGAAGCAGACAGCATGTACTATAAAGAACTGTCTGACAAGGTCAGACATTACAAGGAATCTGAGGAAGGAGTGAAGACAATGTGTGATACATGGGAAGAGATAAGAAATGAAGGCAAGATCGAAGCCAGCATTGAGCATGCAACGGCAATGCTGAAAGATGGTGCTTTACCAATAGAGAAGATAGCTGAATTCACCGGTCTCTCCATCGAAAAAGTCAGAGAACTTGCCGGGAATAAATCTGCCTGATCTGCTGACATAACAAATCTTTCATGACGGCTCTCTTCGGGGAGCCGTTTTCTTTGCATTGATAACAAAATTGACATGCAGTCCTATTGAAGCTTCAGAATGTCAGGCCGAGGCTGTGCGACCATAAAAACCATTGTAGCTTCAGGATACTGTGCTGAAGTGATACATCCTCAATTGCCATTTCAGCTTCAGGATACTGCGCTGAAGCGGTACAGCCTTAATTATCAGCGAAGGTCACATGTATGGTGACTACTTCGCTGACTGCGGGCCATTTGTAGTGGAAGCCCCAGGCGGAGACACCGGAGGTCGTGATGGCTGTCATTTCGCCGTACTGACGGATGCCTGAGTACATGTCGCCAAAGAGGTTCAGGCCGGAAAACTGCGGGATATTGAAGCCGTGGGTGTGACCGGCCATGACGAGGTCGCAGCCGAGATCGGACATGCGGCTGAAATGCTGCGGACGGTGGGTCAGTACAAGGACAGGCTTGTCCGGGTCGGGACGGCACTCATTAAACAATGCATCGACGGATTTTGCGCCGTGCGTGGGGTCCATGCATCCGATGAGCTGAATGTCATTGCCGATGACCGTTATCTCATCTTCCAGCACGGTCACGCCCATTTCGCGCATCTGCTGCGCAGCCCAGTCATCGACGGAGCTGTCATGGTTGCCGTAGATATAAAATATGCCGTATTCTGGCCGGCGGATCTCACTGAGCACGCGCGAGAGTGCGGCGACGTCGGAACTGCCGGTCGTCTCATCGAACGCGTCGCCTGCGATAAACAGGACGTCGGGATTCGAATTGCCGATCAGGGTTATGAGATCGTCGTATACATGATCGCCTGTGGCAGAACCCGCGTGAATGTCGGAGATAAGGCAGATATTAAGTTCCTTTTCTTCAGAAGACGCGTTCACGGTCACGTCGTAGCGCGTGTCATGCAGTACATCTATGTTGAAGTACCCCGCGAAAAAGACCGCAAGGGAGATGATTATGAACACTATGGAGTGAAAGCGCTTGTCGGTCAGTCTTCCCCTTGCCCAGGGACTGATCTCCTTTCCGGTCCGGTCCATAACGAACATATAGGTCCTGCTGGAGATCATCCTGACAAAGAAGAGGATCGAGAGCAGAGTCATCGTTACATAGTACATGCTGCCAATACGCGCGATCGCGTATCTGACTCCGTCGTAAGGAATGCTCCGGAACACGGTGAACACCATGACAACGGCCGAAAGTCCCACCGCATGCCACACGGTCATTATGGTGATAAAGACCTTATTCCTGAGCCAGGACTCCGGATAGTTGAAAAAGATGAAGACCGTCATGGCGATATAGCCGAGAGCCGCAACGAT
>Ga0247609_10006617_pt1 | contig 11134 bp, 1 predicted proteins | sample 172DNAGHGlowgp2_FD_193487 | JGI IMG/M metagenome (GOLD analysis project Ga0247609, IMG submission 193487) | Sheep rumen microbial communities from Palmerston North, Manawatu-Wanganui, New Zealand - 1728 DNA GHGlow gp2 | ecosystem: Host-associated > Mammals > Digestive system > Stomach > Rumen ... | reverse complement strand
TTGGGGATTGTGGTTTGGGGATGGGGGATTGGGGATTGGCCCCAATCCCCAATCCCCAATCCCCAATCCCCAATCCCCAATCCCCAATTAAAAATGATAATTTAAATAATAATTTAAAATTATTAAATAAATATAAATAAAAAATAATTAATTAATTAATAAAAATTAATTAATAAAAAAAATTAAATTAATTATTTTTAATATATTTATTTCTTTACTTTGATTAATTCATAAATAAGAATAATTATATAAATATTAAATTATTATTAACCTTAACAATATTTAAATTAATTTAATCTAATTCATTTTGATTATCGAGCAATAAATTAGCATCATCTTTCGCAGAAGCACCACTTTGAACAAATGAAATTTTGTTTACTTGAGTAAGGAGATCTTTATTTTTAGAATTATACATTACAATGACAACCACCAAAACAACAACGACAACAAAAAGGAAGCAACTAACAACAATAATTGCAATTAATGCTTTGTTTTTATTATCTGGTGGTGCTGGTTTTTTATCATCTGTTGGGGTAACTGGTGTCTTATCATCTTTTGGGTTAGAGCTAGGATCAATTACTTTTCCATTACTATCAACTGCTTGATAAGCAACATATTCTATAAATGAACCATGGGTAAGGGCTGCTATAACTTGGACATAGGCATAATCATCATTTATTCCATCGAATCTAGCTGTTTTCATGTCGGTGTCAGTATGTTTAAATTGCTTTGCTTTGACAGGAGATTCAGTTATCGCAATTAAATCAGTTTTTTCATTTTTTATATAGGTATCTTTAGGAACTACTTTAACATTGTAAATAATATTTGTAAGTAAATCATCATGAACTTTGGGGTCATAATTAATTGGATTGAATAAGACTTTTATTGTTTCATTTCCTTTTTCAACTTTGATACTTGGGTCATTTTTTATCAGTTTGAATTCATAGAATGATTCGTTGCTGTGTGCATTTATATATTTAAAAACATAGTTATTTAATTTTTTATCATTGTTCGAGTTATCTTTTAAAAATACATTAAGATATAAATATTCTACATCCTTTGGTGTTTCGAAAGTAACGAAAGTTAAACCTCTTTCTCTTCTACATCCATCTGGTTTAATAAATGTATCATTTACTTTTATTCCCTTTTCTTTATTTATTGCAAAATTGACAAATTCACTATTTGTCGAAAATTGTACTCTTGTATATTCTGAAATCCTACCATCAACTTTTATATTAGTTTTTAATTTATAGCTTACCATATCATTTGGACGACCTTCAATTTTTCCGAATTGATATAATTTTTGAATAACTGGAACATCGCTATTGACATAATTAAAACCAATTTCTCCTCTGAGTCTCTTGAATGATATTTTCGATTTTTCATTTTTTCTTAATGTAACGAGTAATGTTGGATTTTCCAAGTTGGTGTAGTTACTTTTATCTATATGAATACTTCCTGCTTTTAAAGTAGCATCATAAACACCTTCGACATAAAAATCTTCTGGTATTTTATCTCTACCACCTTTTATTTTTTCAATTTTTAATTCGTCTACAACCATAGCTTTAAATAATATTTCACCACTGGTAATTGTTCTTTCTTCTGATTCTTTATCTCCATATTCTATATCATGTAAATAGAAGAATCCATCTACATCTTTACTTGTATCTTGAATTTTAGCGTAATAATAAACATCTATATTATAAGGTAGCTCTCTATTGGCTATTTCTTTAGTTTCACCTATCTTAATTGAATCTAATTCAATATCACTATTCCTTCGGTTGAATTCCAAAACGAAAGCACATCCTGGTTGCTTATATCCAAAATTACTAAATCTTAAATTCTCGACATTTAAAGCAGTATTATATTCATCTGAGCTAAGTGGTCTAATTATATAATTCAGTTTATCATCTTCACCCCTAAGATAGAAAGAAATTGATTCATCATGGTCGAAAGAATAATTACCTTCTCCAAATAAAGACTTTATATTAATAGAAATGCTTCGTCTTGTATTAAAATTAATGTGAATGTCTTTTTTTAAAAGATCTAATGAATATATTTGTTCTGAACGGGGATTTGGCTCTATTATCTCTTCTAAAGTCTTGAATGAAGTTAATAATTCTATATCTTTATTATTATCAGATATAACACTAATAAAAGCATGACTATTAAAATCTCCATATTGTATGAATAAAAAGCTAGTATTCATTTTTCTTGTATCAAATCTTGCTGTTCCTTCAACAGGGATTGCTTCTTCTAATTTATCAACATCATATTTATCATATATTTCACTAGTAATATAATCTGCAAACGCCTCTATTTTGGCAGAAGGGTCTTGAGATTTAGGATATACAATTAAATCATTGAATATCTCAGTATCTTTATAAACAACAATGAAAAGACATCTATATTTATTATCTTCATCTATTTTTGTGGGAGTACATATTACTTTTTGGTCAGAGGAAACTTTATGTATATTTATTCTATCTCTTCTGAAATGAACTCTGAATGTATAAGCTGAGCCAAATGCTTCTTCAAAAGAAATTTTTGCTTTCAATTTTATTTCTACATTTTTTAATGTATTATCTACTAACTGGGTTTGTTCCAAAATTTCATCTTTGGTAATATGAATAAGACTATTTCTATTATTTAAGAAATCTTTTTCATAATCATTTATTTTAACATTTAATTTAACAAAATTAGTTTGCCAATCAATTTCTATTTCTTCGGCTTTATAAGGACAAATGATAGTATAATTATCAACGTTTTCTTCAATTGGTCGGTCACTGAATTCAATGAGGCCAATTACGAATTCATCAGGATATATTTCAATTTTATTTGATAGTCTTTTTTGATCAAATTCAAGGTTAAAACCAGCCAAAATATTGAAGGAATGGAAGTCATATGGTGGTTGGTCAATTTTAAGTACCGATGATACCACACTTAATAATAAAAAGCATCCATTTTGACAAATTCTTGTATTATAACTAAAAAAATTAATTCTTTTATTGAAGAAATCATAACCAAGACTCTTTTCATCTTTATATCTAATAAATCTATATTTTCTCCAATCAGCACCTTCATCCATTTCCTCTTGATCAACTTTGACAATTTTACCATAAACAAATCCACTTCCTCTGTTAAAATCAAATGAAACATATCCTTCATCTCTATCTCCAACATCAGTATAAAGGAATAAATATGCATCGTTTGTAATATAATCTTTTCTTTGAATTCCTCTTGGGAAATAATAAGGTGTATTCTTCTCTTTCTTAATGGAAAATTCTGTTATTGGTGGTTCATTGTTGAAAATTTCTAATACTTCTAATTCAACAGTGACTGAACAACGTTCATAACTTTCATTGCAATATTTTTGTATTGTATCTCTCTTTAAATAGAAGATTCCACTTTGTGTATAAGTTTTATTAATATTATCTTCTTGTTCTCTGAAGAATATATTAAGTCGGAATTTTCCAGGAACTATCATATTAATACTGCATGCCAAATTTTGTTTAGGATCAGCATGAGGAAATACATATCTGATTTTTGTTATAGGCTCTTCAAATATCATTCTCTGAGGAATACCTTCACTCACTAATACTTCTTTTCTTATATTTGTTTCTCTTTTATATAAATCTATACCTGATACATATAGCATACACATATCATTCTGATATAAAGTTTGTTTATTTACAACACTGGCTAAATAAGAATGGTTTGTATTCCTTGGAATATCGTCTTGATAAACATAAAAGTCTTGAGCATAACGTCCAAATGATTTAATCTTTTCTTTAGTTGAATTACTATATATTTTTTCAATTTCAAAATCACAATTGAGAGAATAGAATGAAGCAATGAAAATTTCTGGTTGTATTATTTTAATACTCTCTATAGTAATAATTTTCTTTAAATTACCTATTTCTCGATCACTTGTTGTAATAGGAACCAAATAATTAATTCCTGTTCTTACATTATTTGTATATAAATCTTCATCTTGGTCTCTAATTATTTTATATTCTACTATATAATATGAATTATTTCTTGCTTTTGTATCAATAAGTATTTTTTTAAGATTTACATTTTGAGCTGCACTTTTATCTACTGTTATACTATAAAATATTTTGTTTGATAAATAATATTTATGAGCATCTATTGTTTCAGTCGAGTTATCACCATTTTGAATATCAATGTCAACATCACCACTAACAACTAAAAAGTCTATATGAATTTTGAACCATTTTTCATCTATTGAAGAAAAGTCTATTAAATAATGATTATTTATATCTGGTGTATTATATCGACCAAAGGGTTGCTTTTCAATTAATTGAACAACTTCTTTTTCTCCGAAAATAGTAGATAAAACTTCACAATGATCATATTCATAATTTTCTGTACCATTTGCATCATTACATTTAAAAACAAGCAAATTTTGGGTTGAATCAATTGGGGTATGGATTTCATCAGTAAAGAAGGAAGACATTCCATTAATATCAGAAATTCTTTTGAAATGTTGATTTTCTGTTACATCGTTAGGATCAAATTCACATAAAGGATAAGTTTGACACTTATAAATGTACATTTTTGGATAACCTGTTTTGACAATCATATTATATACTATGTGCTCAGACTCGATTTTTGGTAAAAGACTATTGAGCATAATAGCTTTTCCTTTTGGGATAATTCTAGGATAAATTATTGGAGTATTTTGTGGCAAGAAAAGATTTCCTTTGAATTTAGAAATTGATTCTATTTGAAGTGAATAAGCTGAATATTTTACTTCTTTATTAGATAAACTGAAACATAAACAATGGGGTATATCAGTGGGTTTCAAAATAGCATAGAAAAACCAATTTTCAGTTTTTTGCAACTCACTAGTATAATCATCAGTTTTTTCTAAATTAGTCAATTTAATGTTAGCATTATTATCATAAAATCTACCCGTTATGTAATCTGTAGATTCTGGCAAAATATAACATTCTTCTTCGAGTACACCTTTTCTTAAAAGTCCAGTTATTTGCCCAGTTTGTGGAGTTAAATTTACTTTTTTTTCTTTCTCATTTGAGAAATATTTTAAACCTAGTGAAATATAATCACCTATATCAGCATTGACTTTTATTCTAAAGAATTCTAAATCGTATATATTAGTTATTATTCCTGCTCCATAAGAGATATTATGTTGAGGGCAACTTTCACCATTACAATTTATAAATTCTAATCTTATTTTTTTTCCACCAGTTGCATAAGCATTTAATATACCATTTTTATTTTCTTCGTTATTCATGAATTTGAAAATCATTTCTTTATTATCTTCAGATACATAATAATTAAATATTCCCAAATGATTAAATACTGCTTCATGTTGTTTAGTAATTAGAATATTATAATTACAATTTTGTGTATCATGACATTCAACAGTAAAATAGAACTTATCATAGAATTGATCTTTTTTAACAAAGATTTCAGTTGTTTTAGAGCCTCCTTTAGATAATTGGTCTCTATGAATCATACAATCTTTATCTGAATTAGAAATACATACTGTAGGACTATCCGTTCCATTATTATGAGTTACTTCGATTTTTACATATTCTAATAATAGAGCTCTTTCTTCAAAAATAACTTGATATTTTTGTTTTTTATTGGCTATAGTTTCTTTACTCATTATTCCTTTAATAAATCTGAATCTTGAATTGAGGTTAAAAACTTGAATATCGCTTGACTGTCCTAACTCCTTTGATGGGGCTTCTCTTCCTTCTGATACATCAACTGGAGAATATAAATAAATTATTTTTTCATCTGCAAAGCCAAAGATTGCCATTATTTTAACGAATAAAACATCTTTTTCTTTTGGTATTTCAAGGTCATAAGTCAATAACTTTTGTTGACTACCTTCATGCACATTAACTAGCATATTCATTCCTTCTGATTCAGACATAGCAATAGAATTTAAATCTTCTCCTCTAACATATTCTTTAGTATATATGGCTTTAATGAAATATGATACATCTTTATATTTTATTGGTTCAAATTCAATTGATAACATTTTTTTGTCTCCAACTTCTTTTTCAACAACTTTAACTTTACTGTTTGTTAAATTTTTTATTGGCAAATATGAATCTAAATCAGGGGCTGTTAAATATTTAAATACATAATAGTCTAATTTGTCAGCATTCTTCTCTTCATTATATAGATATTGAAAAGCAATAAAGAATAATTCACCTTTTTTAAAATCTTCTTCGCTCAATTTAACTATTAAAATCTTTCTTCCACTTTCTTCTGAAAATTTCTGATATTTAAATTTATCTGTGGTTTCAGAATCATGATTGAAACTTAAAGCGAATTTAACAACACTAGAAATTCCAGAATATTCTATTCTAATATAAGGATTTTGTCTATTAATTTTTAATCTATATATTTTTCTGGCATGTTTACCTATATCTAATTTTCCTGTGATATATACTCCTTCTGGAGCGAAGCCTCTTCCTTCTTCTAAATGGAGTGAGTGTACATCAGCTTCTAATCCTATGGTATCAAATTCTAAATTAGTTTTATTTTCTATAGAGAAGAAGACATATGGAACTTTTCCAGCTTTTGAAGTATTGTTCATTATCCTTTCAACATCATCTTCTGATAAATATAAAGCACCATAAAAAGCATCAAATTGACCATATATTTTGTTATCCTCAATTGGCTTTGGACTTAATCGTCTATCATATCTCATTGTATAGGCATCTTCTTCTGATACTACTGTTCCCCAAATATCAAAAAGGTCATTTTCATATGTCAATGAAGTTTTTAATTTTGGGATAATATCATAAAAATTCAAATTAACTATCCAAGGAAGGCCATAGCCTACATGTGCATAAAAATTAAGAGGCATTTCAACAGTTCTATAATGGATTTCACCAAATGTATGTGTTTTTAATTGATCTACATAAGTTCTTGGATAATATGTAATATAAAATACGAATCCAGCTTTAGTTATTCCATTAGTAGAGGTAACACTCAATTTAGGTAATTTATCCGGATCTTTAAGTGTTGTAAAAGATAGTCTATCACCTCTTCCTTTTAAATACATATCTCTTTGTTGGGTTTCTCCTTCTTCTTCCCATTTAAAATAACCTATTCCACTTATTGAATTGATATTTAATAAGAGGTCACTCTTGGTCGGGAATGAAAAATACATATATTTATCTTGCAAAGCAAATAACTGAGCTGTACTTGGATTTGGTACGAAGGTCATACCGTTTTCATACGCATAAGTTGAAGATAAGACATCTATTAAATCATTATCATCTTCTGTTTGGATTATAAGGAAATAAGCTTTGCCTTTCTGAACATTTTCTTCATAGATAAAATCATCTGTTTTTATATTAGCTTCTACTAATGTATCTAAGGTTAAATCAAGTATTTTATTAACATCATTTTTTTCAATTTCTTGAGCCTCTACTGTTTTTCCATATTTTACAAATCTTTTACCATACAGACTTCTTGGATAAAGTACTAAATTATTTTTTAGATCTGTTTCATCAAAAATAACTGCGAATAAACATAAATAATATTTCTTCTCTAATACCAAAGGAAGACATTGTACTTTTTGGTCAGCTCTTATATGAATTAATTCCGAAGCGATTTTTTCATTTTCCCTTGCAAGGGGAGGTTCAAATATTTTAAAGGCATAAGGTGAAGATTCAATACTATCAGAAATATTTGCATAAATACCTATAGTTAAAACTATATCTTTTAAACTGTCAGTTTGCGGACGACCAGCATAAGCAAGAATCTCGGCTCTACTCAGTCTATAAACAAAATCACCTAAAGGCTCGAACTTTTTATGGCAGTTATATAATTTAGGTAGTTCTTCTCCAACATTGATTAACAAATAAGGACTATCTGCTTGCCAATCAATGACAACTTCATTACTATCATGAGTTAAAATAACTTGATAAAAATCATATCTTCTGATATCTAAATTCAGCCAATATAGATCGCCAAAAATGAATTCATTAAGACCTATTTTTACTTTAGGATTATCTCTTTCTTTATTTTTTGGTATAATTCTTGGATTTAAGCTTATTCTGAATGGATATTGTGCATCATCTACACTTTCTGTAGAAATATACCTATTACTCTTAACAGTAATCAAAACATAACATCCCTCATTACAATCTTTGGTATCATCCTCACTAATTAACAATTTCTTTCCATAAGCTCTAAATTTTAAAGCGTTAGGTGTATCAGCAGTTGGGAATTTATAAACTCCCCTCCAATCTGCATCTGCGCTAGGAGTAGAACTCTCTTTTTTACGACTTTCTACTATTCCATAAATGCTTCCACTTCCTCTTTTAAAATTTAAAGTTATATCGCCATATTCTTCTCCAGAAATATCAAAATAATAATGCTTTTCAGTATTTCCATTAATGAAATCATTTTTTACTCTATTTTTTTCTAAATATACTGGATTTTTGTTGAGTTGATATACAGTTATTTCAACTTTTCTTTGTTCTTTTGAATCTTCCAAATTTAGAGCTTCACAAATTATATCCAATTTACATATTTCATATTGCTCTGGGCATCTACCATTAAGCATTTTAGAAGTGATATTTAATTGTTTATTTCTATAAATCTCAGTATTATAGTAATCTGATTTATCAATCCTAAGATAAATGTTGAAACTAGCTTTATCCAATAAATTAAAATTTATGACGACACTATTATTTTTATTAAGTATATAATAAGAATAATGAGAATATTTGGAGTCTGTGCTATAGGTAAATATATGTGGAAGTCCTTCCGAAAGTGAGATTGATCTTCCATTCCAATTTTTAGAGTTGTCTAATTCAAGACCTGCAGCATATACCATGCAAAATTTATTTGGATATTTGAAACCATCATCTTTTTCGATATTATAAGTGAACTGATACTTCTCCAGAATACCTTCTAAGATGACATTAGCATAGTTGTCATATTGATCAATTAATTTGATAGAATCAGAGATATTTTGAGTAAGGGTGTATTGGCAATTTGGTGAATAAAATGAGGCCATATATGATTTGCTTGTTTCATATCTAAAGTTCTTTAAATAAATTATTTTATCTTTGTTTGAATCATCAACATCTTTGGATGTAATATAGTTAATTCCTGACTCTAAAGTGATTTTATCTTCTTTTAGCCCATTATAGATTAAAAGATAATTGACCATATAGAAAACATTTTTTTTTGCCTTAACAGTGAATTCCATAAATTCTTCTTTTTTATAGGAATAATCAATACTATAAAAAACTTTATTAGACAAATAATACTTATTTAATTTATCACTCCAATAAGTCTCAGTGATAATTTCAGCATCTCCAGTGAAAAGAGTTAAATCTATAGAGATTTTACTGTTAAGTGGCATATCATTTGGGATTTTTATCTTATATGTATTTGTTTCTCCTTCTGCTAAATATTGGCTGAATGGTGCTTCTTCTATAATATTGATTGTGTCTTTATTTGTAAAAATTGAAACTTCTATTTCACAAAATTCTCCTGTTGTGGTGAATTTAGATATACTTCCTTCAGTACAAAGAATAGTCATAAGAGGCTGAGTAGATGACAAATAATTAAATTTTTTTTTTTCTTCATCTAAATGGTATATATATGTAGCAAATCTATTATTCATTAAAGGATGTTCTTTATTTTTAAAATAGTCGTAATTATATGAAACCATAGGGAAAAATTGGTTTTCAACAAAATATAATTCTGAAAAACCTTTTAAAGATTTCATATTGAAATTTAATTTTTTTGCCTCTTTTATAGGAGTCATTGCAGAAAAAATAGCTATTTCTCCTTTTTGCATGATATAACGCCTTATTTCACCTGGAAAAGCAGGGGGAGTGACTATTATATTATCTTTGAAGGAAACCATTTGGATTGTTAATGCAATTTCATTATCTGAAGAAACACAATAATAACCGTTACTAATACTTTTTAATTTTTTTATGTCATTATATTGAGAAATAACACCATCCTGAACTTCAATCTCATTTATTTTTTCGCCCGATTCTTTCTCTATGAAATAGGTTTTAGCTTTTAAATTATATAATTTTCCTGTTATTGAAGAGAAGCTTTCCTCAAATTTTAAAGGAATGCATATTTCTTTTATTTCTCCTGCTACTATAATTTCATTTCCATTTTTAATTAATTTTTGAATAGTTGTAGTTATTGTTTTAACCTTAATGCCAGTACTTCCAACAGTAACATAATCACCTTCAGAACTATGTACAGACATAAGATTAGTGGGTTTCACATAACTGGCATAAAAAGCCTTTCCTCCATTTATTTTTCTATCGACTGTACTATCCATATGTGTTTTTTCATTGTCTATATCTTTTCCCTTGACCCAAAAAGTTATTTTATTTCCTTCGTAATTTTCTTGTGTTGGGAAAGTGATTTCCATATCTGTGGTTTCTTTGTTAACAAAATAACTAGTTTGTTGATCTAGAGGAAGATTTGCTTTATCGTCGTTTGTTACATTTATGCTATATCGTTGGATGTCGTATGTGCTTTCTCTATTATTAATGCAAAGATAGAGTTTCCCATTCAACTCAACTTGTTCTTTTTTAAGAAAAATGAAAATATTACCAAATTTTTGATCTGTCATAGTTATCCTTTGATTGTCACAACTATCATCTTTTGCAACAATCACAACTGGATTTATAGAACTATCACTATATAAGGCAAATTTGATGGTAATATAATTCTTTAATTCTTCTTTTCCTATATTTATAGTTAGTCTTTGTTTATTTCCGTCAAAATTAACTGGGGAATTTGGACCTAATGTTTGCTCTTCTTGATTAAGGATTAGATTAAGCGAGCAAAAAAGTAAGAGTAAATTTAAGGTTGATTTTAATCCCATTTCTTATTTAAAATATCTTAAATTAATTATTTTTGATAAATATTTTTTTTGTTTTATTATTTTGTTGTATTGATTTAAATTTTTTTGTTAATTAATTTTTTAATTAATTATTTTAAATATTTTAATCATGTAAATAAATAAACAATTTTGGGGATTGGGGATTGGGGATTGGGGATTGGGGATTGGGCCCAATCCCCAATCCCCAATCCCCAATCCCCAATCCCCAATCCCCATAAATTT
>Ga0247609_10006615_pt1 | contig 11136 bp, 8 predicted proteins | sample 172DNAGHGlowgp2_FD_193487 | JGI IMG/M metagenome (GOLD analysis project Ga0247609, IMG submission 193487) | Sheep rumen microbial communities from Palmerston North, Manawatu-Wanganui, New Zealand - 1728 DNA GHGlow gp2 | ecosystem: Host-associated > Mammals > Digestive system > Stomach > Rumen ... | reverse complement strand
GGTAGGAGAAAAGAAATGCAATTGTGGCGCGCTGGTCTTTCAGCAAGTGGCTCTTGACTCTGGCATAGAGTGCGTCCTTGGTGGGGTGGACGCCTGTCGTGACTTCCATCTGCTCACCATCGGCTGTAAAGACGGATTCGATCTCTCCGTCCCAGAGCTTCTGCTCCTGATGGATATCTTTCAGCTCCTTGAGCTTGAGTTGACGACCTTCCTTGTCTTTGAGGTCGAAGCCTATTGTTCCGAGATTCAGACGATGTGGGTTCACACGGAAATATTCTGTAGCCTCCTTACGACGCCCGTCCTCTGCCTTCTTATATTCCACTGCATAGATCTCCTGATGCCCGTGGCCGAAGTCAAAGCTTTTCTCACTCTCCGCAGGCGTCAGGTGGCTGGTGTTTTCGAACTTGTGCCACCCCCAGTCGGACATGGCGTTCAGGGGCACACCTGCCCCATAATCAAAAGGGAAGCTCTGCAGTCCAGTGATGTCAACCGTTGTGGCGAAATGGCCGTTTCCGACAGTGAGCGATGCCAGGTCGTTGGCCTCAGTGATGACGGGGTTGTGCCTATTTACAACAGCGTGACGGTCTATAGAGGCCGTCACGTTGTTTACATCGTATCCTAGTTTCTCAATTTCGAGCGAAGCCCAGATAAACGGACCTACGCCCTTGGCATCGTTGTCTCGGATAGGTTCGGAGAGGTAATAGGCATAGCCTCCGTCTCGTCGCTTGTTCTCTTTCACGTTGCCCTTGGGGTTGATTTTCTTCATGGCTGCAATGACTTGTGGGGTGGCTGCAGGACCAAGTCCTGCTACCTCGCAGCACTGTGTCAGCGAGATCGTCTTGTCAGCATTCACGCGGATGAAGTTCTTGATGATACCCTGATAGGCCTTGATGCCTGCATCGCGATATTTCGTGCCGAGATAGCCTTTGTTATAAGCCTTGAGCAGGACATAGGCGAACATCGAAGTACAGGTTGACTCCAGATAGTTGCCTTCCTTGCCAGGAGCGTCCATCACCTGATACCAGGTGCCTGTCTCCTTGTCTTGCCACTTGATGACAGCGTCAAGGTCTTTCTGCAACAGCTCGAGCACCTCTCCTCTGCGGCTGTAGTCCTCGGGCAGTGCGTCGAGCACCTCGATAAGGGCCATCGAGAACCATCCTTGTGCCCGTCCCCAGCAGTGTTGGGAGAGTCCCGTCTCGTTGTCACTCCAGAAGGCGTCGCGCGTCTCGTCGTAGGCATGACGGTTCAGGCCGGTCTTGGGATCAAGGGTACGTTCATAGGTGATCTTCAGCTGATTCACGGCATCGTCGTATATCTTGTTAGCCTCTTTCGGCTTCAGTTGTGTGGCAGCAGTCAGACAACGGAAGGGCAGTCCCATGAAGATTCCGTCGAGCCATACTTGGTAGGCGTAGATGGCCTTGTGCCAGAACACCTTGTCGGCAATCGTGCGGGGCTGGTTCTGCAACTGTTTCATCATGGTGTTGATGGCCAGCTTGTTCTTGGGCTCGGGATAGAGGTTGTACATGCGTGTCACGAAATGACCTGTGCGGATGTTGTCGAGATTATACTCGAGGATGTCGTAGCCACGGATGTCGCCCTTCTCGTTGATCATCGTATCGGTATATTCCTGGCAGTACTTGCGGATATCCTCACCGCCATAGGCCAGATAAGTGTCGAGCATGCCTTCGAGTTCGATACCCATGACATAGCTCCACTTGGGCTTCTTCGAGAAGTCGAGCAGGAAGCTCTTCGGCACGCGTTTCATCTCTGAGTAGGTGAGCCATTCGCTGTAGTGCTTATAGGGAGCCTCTATCAGAGCGAGACTGCCGTTGATGAACAGATTGTCAAAGTTCACGTTGCGGGTCTTGCCACTCATGAAGTTGCCGTCTTTCACGCCGTTGAACTTACAATTCTTCACGTTGATGTCATAGACGTATGTGTCTTCATCGAGGCCGATGATCTGTACGCCATATTTTGACTTCTCACTGGTGACATTCTCCATATAGACGTTGCGGACAGTCGGATAGAAACCACGACAGCAGATCTCATTGTGCTCGTAGTCGAGGTTGATCTTTAGCACCGATTCCTTGCAGACACCGACTTTCACGTTGCGCATGTTGATATTCTCGATGATACCGCCGCGACAGGAGTTGGTCTTGATGCGGAGCACGCGCTCCAGTTCAGGAGAGTCCATCACGCAGTCGTGGGCATACACGTTCTGGCAGCCACCAGAGATCTCCGAGCCGATGACCACGCCCCCATGTCCGTTCTTCATCTCGCAGTTGCGGATGATGATGTTCTTCGAGGGCATGTTCCGCTCGCGGCCGTCACGGTTGCGTCCGCTCTTGATGGCGATACAGTCGTCGCCAGTGTTGAAGAAACAGTCTTCGATGAGCACACGGTCGCAGCACTCAGGGTCGCAGCCGTCGCCATTGGGACCGTCGTTGATCATCTTCACACGACGCACGGTGATGTCTGTAGAGTGGAGGGGATGGATCACCCAGAAGGGTGAGCGCAGCAGGGTGACGTCTTCGAGGAGGATTCCCTCACACTTGTTGAAGCTGACGAGCTGTGGGCGCAGACCGTCCTGAGCGCCAAATACGCGCTCGGGCGAGCGTTCTCCTTTCTCATTATACATGGGGATGCCGTCCTCGCCGTTCTTCAACAGACGGGCACGCGAACCACCACGCTGGCTGATCATACCTTCCTTCCATCCGAAACGGGCATTGCCGTTCCAGGGCCACCAGGTGTCATTCGAACCACCGCCATCGATGGTGCCCTTACCTGTGATAGCGATATCCTTGGCTCCAAAGGCATAGACACAGGGTGAGAGGTTAAAGCACTCCAGTCCTTCCCAGGAGGTCTCTACGATGGGGTAGAGCTCGGGCTGGAAGGCAAACTCGAGCACAGCACCTTCCTCTACATGGAGGTTGACGCCGTTCTTCAGGGTGATGGCACCGGTGAGGAACTTGTCACCGGCAGGCACAATGACGCGCCCGCCGCCCTTTTTCGAACAGAGGTCGATGGCCTTCTGGATGGCTTTCTGGTTCTGGGCAGCCGTATTGGTCGTCTTGGCGCCATACTTGGTGATTACATACGCCTTGTCCGCGAATTGCGGTACTCGGATGCTCTGCTCTATCTGCTTGTACTGGGCTTCATCCCATTGTTGTGCAGCTGCAGCTAAGGGGAGCAGCAGGCATAATGTCAGCAATTGAAATAGTCTTCTCATACTTATAAAATGTGAAATGTTTTAGTCCGTAGTCCTTAATTTGCCGACAAAGATACGCAAAAAAAGTGAGACTACGAACTAAAACAGCAGAAAAATGACGTAAACGTTATCTTTCGAGTGCGTCGAAAAGCTTGTCGAGTGCCTCGTCGGCATTGTTGCTTTCGTTGAGCAGCGTGACAAACTTACTGCCGATGATGGCGCCAGCGGCATTCTGCTGGGCAGCCTCGAGTGTCTGCTTGTTGCTGATGCCAAAGCCGATCATACGTGGGTTGCGCAGGTTCATGTCGTTGATGCGACGGAAGTACTCCTGCTTGGCGTCGTCGAAGGATTTCTGGGCACCAGTGATGGCTGCCGAGGATACCATATAAATAAAACCGTCTGTATGCTCGTCGATGAATCGGATGCGCTCCTCGCTGGTCTCTGGGGTGATGAGCATGATGATGCGTAGGTCGTACTTGTCGGCTACGGGTTTCACGATGTCCTGATAGTCCTTGAAGGGCAAGTCGGGGATGATAGCACCACTGACGCCACTCTCCACACAACTCTGGCAAAAGGCTTCGATGCCATAGTGGAGGATGGGGTTGAGATAGCCCATGAGCACGAGCGGAATCTGTACCTCGTCCTTGATGTCTTTCAACTGGCCGAAGAGTTTCTTCAGACTCATCCCGTTCTTGAGGGCCTGTGTTGCAGCACTTTGGATGACGGGACCGTCGGCCAGTGGATCACTGAAGGGAATGCCTACTTCGATCATGTCGATTCCCCTGCGTTGCATGGTCTTGATGACCTCGCCCGTGTTGTCAAGTGAAGGACATCCTGCACAGAAATAGAGCGACAGGAGCTTGCGTCCCTTATTGTTTTCGAAAAGTTGGTTGATCTTATTCATACCTGATTGCTTCTAAGAATTGTTTGAGTTTTGTGATATCTTTGAGCCCTGGCTCCGTTTCAAAGCGGGAATTGAGGTCTATGCCGATGCATTTCGGATGATGAAATGTCTTGACGTCTTGCGTGTCCTCAGGTCCGATGCCGCCACTGAGCAGGAAGGGAGTCTCGCCCTGATAGCTGGCGAGTACCGACCAGTCGAATTTCTCGCCATTGCCGCCTACGGATTTCCCTTTCGTGTCGAATAGGAAATAGTCGGCCAGTCCTTCGTAGGGTTCCGTTTTTTGCAGGTCTTCTGGCGTCGCGATGTTGAGGGCTTTGATGAGCGTTAGCGGCTTGAGGACCTTCAGCATCTCTGGTGACTCCTGACCGTGTAGTTGTACGATGTCCAGCTGATAGTCTTCGACGTGCTGACGGATAGCGTCGAGGCTGGCATCCACGAAGACACCGACCTTCCTCACGTGCTGGGGCAGATAGACTGGGGGCGTGGATACGTAGCGCTTGCTCTTGGGCCAGAAGATCATGCCCATCCAGTCGATGCCCAGTGCTTCCAACTGACGGATATTCGCGGCATCCCGCATGCCGCAGACTTTCACGATCATATTTGGGCGATGAAGTTCATTAAGGCCAGACCTGGGTCTGCTTCTTTCATGAAAGTCTCGCCGATGAGGAATCCCTTGTAGCCGCAGGCCCTCAACTGTCGGATGGTGTCAGGATCGGAGATGCCGCTCTCGCTGACTTTCACACCCTCGGCAGGCAGACGCTCGATCAGTTGGAAAGAGTTGTTGACGTCTGTTTCGAAGGTGCCCAGGTTGCGGTTGTTGATACCATACATGTCTGGTTCCAGTTCTGCGTATTCCGTCTCTTCCTCGTTGTGCATTTCCAACAGCACCTCCAGCTCCAGCTCGTGGGCCTTGGCTATGAACTGTCTGCATTGCTCCTTCGTGAGACAGGCCGCAATCAGCAGGATGGCAGATGCACCACAGATCTTGGCTTGGTAGATCTGGTATTCGTCAACGATGAAATTCTTATACAATATAGGAATTCTTACCTTCGTGGCATTAGCCGTTCTGATAAAGGCATTGCTACCTCCGAAGTAGTGGTAGTCGGTCAGGATGCTGATGGCGGCTGCACCATTCTCTTGATAGCTGATGGGCACCTTATCTGCTGTGGCGGCTTCATTGATCCACCCCTTGGAAGGTGACTTGCGCTTGAACTCTGCGATGATGCCAGTATCCGACTTCATCAGCGCATTCTTCATCGATGGTATGAGGGCATTTTGGAGAATCTCAACACGCCCCTCCAGATAGATTTGATGGAGCTCTTTCTTGAATTGCTCAACCTCGTTTTTCTTGTAAGCTACGATTTCTTCTAAAATGTCTGCCATATCTTAACTGTTTAGTTCTACGAATTTCTTGAATGTGGCGAGCGCCTTGCCGCTGTCGATGCTCTCGCGGGCGATGTTGATACACTCCTCGATGCTCTTCTCTCCCTTCTCCAGTACCTGTATGCCAAAGGCGGCATTGGCCAGCACGATGTTTTTCTGGGCGGGCAGGGCACGGTTCTCGAGCACGCTGTCGAAGATCTGGGCGGCCTCTTCTTCTGTTGCACCTCCTACGAGCTCCTCAGGCTTGGCAATCTCGAAGCCGAGGTCTTGTGGCTTGAAGATGCGCTCATACTGTTTCGTGGTCACCTTGAAGTCGCCTGTCAGCGAGATCTCGTCATAGCCGTCGATGCTGTTCACAATACCATAGTCGATGCCGATCTTCTGATACACCTGATTATAGAGTCGCATCTGGTCGAGGTTAGCCACACCGAGTAGCTGACATTTTGGCTGACTGGGGTTCACCAATGGTCCCAGCAGGTTGAAGATGGTGGGGAACTGCAGGGCCTTGCGGATGGGACCTACGAACTTCATGGCCTTCGCGAAGAGCTGGGCGTGGAGATACACGATGCCAGCCTCGTCGAGCGAGCGGTTCAGACGGTCGATGTCGTCAGTGAACTTGATGCCGTGATGCTGGATGACGTTCGAGGCACCACTGACGCTTGTTGCCGCGTAGTTGCCATGTTTGGCTACCTTATAGCCCGCGCCAGCGATGACGAAGCAGGAGGTCGTCGAGATGTTAAACGTGTTCTTGCGGTCGCCACCAGTGCCCACCACGTCAATATAGCGGTCTGCATTCAGGATGGCGGGCACGCCCGTCTCCAGGATGCCGTCGCGGAAGCCGAGCAACTCATCGACGGTCACGCCACGCATCTGCAGTGCGGTCAGCAGTGCGGTTATCTGTTCTGTGGGAAATTCACTCTTCGTGATGCCCAACAGGATATTCTTCATTTCCTCACGAGACAGTTCCTCGTGGTTCAGCATCCTGTTCAGGATGTCTTTCATTGTCTGCGCCATATGTCTAGTCTTTTTTACTTTTTTACCTTTTTACTTTTTTACCTTTTCACAAAAACATCCAGTTTTGTAGCATCTTCTGCCCGTCGGGTGTCAGCACGCTCTCAGGGTGGAACTGTATGCCGCGGATGTTCATCGTCTTGTGACGTAGTGCCATGATCTGTCCTTCATCGCTCTCGGCAGTAATCTCCAGACAGTCGGGGAACCTTTCCTTCGAGACCACCCATGAGTGATAGCGGCCCATTGTGATGCGACTGGGCAGTCCGGAGAAAATCTCGTCGTTGCCAAACTGCGTGCCTTCTGTGGCTACCCCGTGGAACACGTCGCTGAGGTTCTCAAGCTTGCCGCCAAACACCTCGCCGATGGCCTGATGCCCCAGACAGACACCGAGGATGGGCTTCTTGCCTGCATAGGTGCGGATCACGTCGAGCAGCAGTCCTGCCTCAGACGGAATGCCTGGTCCTGGCGAGAGGATGATCTTCGAGAAGGCCTCTAACTGTGGGAGCTCGAACTGGTCGTTGCGATAGACCGTCACTTCGGCACCCAGCGCTTTTACCAAATGACTCAGATTGTAAGTAAACGAGTCGTAATTGTCAATTATTGCTATTTTCATACTGAAATCGTGTTAATTGGTGCCATTTGTTTACATTTTCTCAGCCATCAGGATGGCGCGTCGCAGGGCGCCCAGTTTGTTGTTTACCTCCTGCAACTCGTATTCCTCATTGCTCTTGGCCACGATGCCGCCACCAGCTTGGAACCACAATTCGCCGTTGCGGCTGACGAACGTGCGGATGGTGATGGCTTGGTTGAGACTGCCATCGAGGCCGATATAGCCGATGCAGCCGCCATAGGCGCCACGATTGTGAGGCTCGTACTCGGAGATCAGTTGCATCGCCCTGACTTTGGGTGCACCAGAGAGCGTGCCCGCTGGGAAGGTGTCGATAAAGGCCTTGATGGGGTCGGCGCCCTCGTCGAGCTGACCTGACACTCTTGACACCAGATGGATCACGTGCGAATAGTATTGTAGGTCTTTATAGAAGTCCACCTTCACGTCGTGACAGTTGCGCGACAGGTCGTTGCGGGCCAAGTCCACCAGCATCACGTGCTCTGCGTTCTCCTTGGGGTCATTGCGCAGATACTCGGCTCCCTGACGGTCGGCCTCTGTGTCGCCCGTGCGCTTGGTCGTGCCTGCTATCGGGTCGATGTAGGCCTTGTCGCCCTCGATGCGGCAGTGGGTCTCAGGACTTGATCCGAAGATACGGAAACCGCCAAAGTCGAAATAGAAGAGGTAGGGACTCGGATTGATGCTGCGCAGCGCACGGTAGAGCTTGAAGTCGTCACCCTCGTATTGCTGGATGAAGCGGCGGCTGAGCACGATTTGGAACACGTCGCCTCGCAGACAGTGCTGGATGCCCTTGCGGATGTTAGCCTTGTGCTCCTCATCAGTCAGCGTGCTCCTCACATCACCCACAGGATGGAAGTCGTAAGCCTTCACGTTGGCCTTGTTCATGGCTCTCATGATGTTGTCTAAGTCTGCCTCGCCATTCTGGGGTTGGTCGGAGGGTGTTAAGCTTACCACCGTCAACTGGTTGTTGAAGTGGTCGAACACGATGACGATTCTGTATAGTATATACAGCATGTCGGGGGCGTCGTTCTTCGCCTGTGTCTCGTCCTTCACGGCGATGTCCTCGAAGTAGCGCACAGCGTTGAACGAGGTGTAGCCATAGAGTCCGCAGACGTCGCTGTGGTCGCCCTCCACCTTGATGCAGTCGATGAGCGCGTGGATGGCCTTGTCCGACTGGTATGTCTTATTCACCTCATGGCTCTCCGTCGTGCCGTCAGGGAAGGCGATGGTAGCCTTTCCGTGTCCGATGGCGACGCTGGCCAGAGGCCCGATGCCGATGAACGAACGTGAGTTGTTAGAGTCGTGATAGTCCGAACTCTCCATCAGTGCACTTTGCGGGTAGATGTCCCTCAGGCGCATATACACACCCACAGGTGTATAGAGGTCCGCCAGGATCGTTTTGCTCGTTGTTGTATAGTTGAATGTCTTCATATGTTCTTTTTGTTTTGCACTGCCGTGTCTTTATTTATAAAGCCGTGTTAATCCGTGCCTGAATTTAAAAATTCCCATATTCCTTGGCCATCGCCTTGTTGTTCAGATAAGTCTCCACGTCCTTGTCGCCACGCCCAGAGACCGTCAGCACGACCACGTCGTCGGGCTTGAACGTCAGCTTCTTCAGAGCAGCGATGGCGTGAGCACTCTCGATGGCAGGTATGATGCCCTCCATGCGCGTCAATTCGTAGCCGCCATAGATAGCCTCGTCGTCGTTGATGCTGAGCACCTCCGTACGTCCTTTCTTGGCCATGTTGCAGTGCATGGGTCCCACGCCAGGATAGTCGAGTCCGGCAGAGATGGTGAAGGCCTCCTGTATCTGTCCGTCCTCATTCTGCATCACGAGCATCTTCGCCCCGTGTAGGATGCCTGTCGAACCCTTATGGATGGTGGCTGCCGTGTGGTCTGTCTCCCATCCGTGTCCGCCAGCCTCCGCCAGCACGATCTTTACGCGCTCGTCGTTCACGTAGTGGTAGATGGTGCCCGCCGCATTCGAGCCGCCGCCGATGCAGGCGATGAGATAGTCGGGATAGTCGCGGCCTATCTTCTCCTCCAGCTGCCATTTGATCTCCTCCGAGATCACGCTCTGCATACGGGCCACGAGGTCAGGGTAGGGGTGTGGCCCCATCGTCGAACCTACGATGTAGAAGGTGTCGGCAGGATGGCAGCACCAGTCGCGGATGGCTTCCGAACAGGCGTCACTTAGCGTCATGTTACCTGTGCGTACGGGGTGCACCTCTGCGCCTAGCATCTTCATGCGCTCCACGTTCGTGTGCTGACGCTCCACGTCGGTAGCTCCCATGAATACCTCGCACTTCATGTTCATCAGCGCACAGACCGTTGCTGTTGCCACACCGTGCTGTCCGGCACCCGTCTCCGCGATGATACGCGTCTTGCCCATCTTTTTGGCCAGCAGGATCTGTCCGATGGTGTTGTTGATCTTGTGGGCACCCGTGTGGTTCAGGTCCTCACGCTTCAGGTAGAGCTGGCAGCCGTACTTCTCACTCATGCGCTGGGCATAGTAGAGAGGCGAGGGCCTGCCCACGTAGTCTTTCAGCAGCGCGTGGTAAGCCTGCTTGAACTCCGAGGATTCGATGATCGGCAGGTAGGCGTCCTGCAGGTCGTGTACGCACTTGTAGAGTATCTCCGGCACGTAGGCACCGCCGAACTCTCCGTAAAATCCTCTTTCATCTACAAAATAGCTTTCTTTCATTTTTTATCTTGTTTTTGTGTGATTAAACATCAAAAAAAGAGACTCGCCGCAGTCGCGACGAGCCTCTGGTATATCCTGATGATAACAGATACGGCAATCAGCCTCGCGACATTTCATATCTCGAGCACCACCACCACCAAATGTTAAACATCCTGTTGTTCATCTTGTCATTTCGTTTTCTGGCGGCAAAGATAGATATATTTCTTTTTTCCTGCAAATTTTTCGGCAACTTTTTTGATAAAATGAAAGAAAAAATGTAATTTTGCCGACGATTTATCAGTAAACGATGACTTTAAAAGACTTTTTAACGCAAGGCGACCGATTTGCCGCAGACAATGGTTGTCTATTAAAAGAGGTACGTGAAGGCTATGCACGGGCTGAGATGCTGGTCACAGAACATCATCTGAACGCAGGCGGCGTCTGTCAGGGCGGTGCCTATTTCACGCTGGCTGATATTGCGCTGGCTGCTGTGATGAACAGCCGAGGTACGCTCACCTTCGGACTGGAGAACAACATCGTGTTCCTCAAGAGCGCCCGTGTCGGTGATACCCTGATAGCTGAGGCCACCGAAGTGTATAACCATCACAAGATACCCTATGTCGATGTGCGTGTCACCAATCAGCATGGCGACCTCTGCTGCGTCGTCACTGGCCTGGCCTACCGCAAGAACGCCGACCTCCCCATCGATGCCCTTGAATAATTGTCTGGCTATTGATTTTCATCGTGAGCACTCATGTTCTTGATAAACAGATTGACAAGATGCTTCGTGATAAAGGTTTTCCTGACGGCATGGCGTGCCCTGTCTGCTAATGAGTTCTTGTCGCCAGATGGTTTAGCCGCCTCTGCCTCTGCTTCTGCCACTTGCTGCTCGCGCTGGTCGATCTTAGCACGCATGCTCGCTGAAGCGTGATTATAAAGGAACGTATAGCATGGCACGGCTGCCTTCATAATATAAGGTGTGAGGAAGGTGGTCACCACACTGGCTGCCACAATGATAGGATAGATGATGGGATTGAGTACGCCCAGACTGGTACCCAGTCCAGCGATGATAAACGAGAACTCACCAATCTGTACGAATGAGAAGCTGGTAAGCATGGAGTCGCGCATCGTCTGACCGCCCCACCAGCAACCCAAGGTGCCAAAGAGAATCATTCCGATGATAATGACCAGGCTGACATAGACGATGCTCACCCAGTATTCCGCTAATGAAGCCGGATTAATCAGCATACCCACAGAGATGAAGAAGATAGCGGCAAAGACATTCTTCAGCGGTGTCATCAGTTTTTCGATACGATGCGACT
>Ga0247609_10006614_pt1 | contig 11137 bp, 9 predicted proteins | sample 172DNAGHGlowgp2_FD_193487 | JGI IMG/M metagenome (GOLD analysis project Ga0247609, IMG submission 193487) | Sheep rumen microbial communities from Palmerston North, Manawatu-Wanganui, New Zealand - 1728 DNA GHGlow gp2 | ecosystem: Host-associated > Mammals > Digestive system > Stomach > Rumen ... | reverse complement strand
CAGCGCATCCATAATTAGATTTCTTTTTTCAATTTTCTTATTATTAGTTGACTCCATTTAATTCACCTTCCAATCGACTTAATTTATTATTCTTGTACTACATTATTAGATACTTTTACATTAATAATATTAATACCTTGTTTCTTTAATAAGAACATGTATGCACCTAAAGATACAACTGTATCAAATGCATTACCCATACCAAATAACAATGCAATTCCAATTAATGATGGAGTCCATACTCCACATTTCCATAAAATAAATGCAGTTTCATAAAGCCCCCTCCTTAAATCTATTTTAAAACTTCTAAATCTATTTTATCAAATAACCATTTTGAAACCCAATCATATGCTGTGGAAAAATCAGAATCAAAATATATAGCTCCTGTAATTGCTTCAATAAATGAATCATGCCCATTATTGGATACTTGCTCATTTGGTAATAGATTTGAATCATCAGCAAAATGTTCTATATTATAGGCATATTTTGTCAAACCACATTCTTGAGAAACAATATGGAATGTATCATTATCTTCTATATTTTGTTTAATAATAGTTATTTCGCCTTTGGTCTTAAATCCTTTATTTAAAAGAGTTTCAGATAAAACTATTTTTATTATTGGATCACCAATTAATGCGTAAGTTTCATTGAGATATGTTTTATTATGTTTACCACCAAATTTACCAGGTACTTTAGTTCGATTCATTGCAGTCATTAAGTACGTTATATTTTTAAATTTATAACCAATAATATTTTCTACTCCATGCATTCTATCAATTAATTTTTCTTGATTAATCATAAAAATTCCCCCTAATAAGATAATTAAATTCATCACTTATTTAAATCAATAAATTTTCCTTTTTTTATAAAATGTATGTATTGCCTCTAATGATGAATCTTTATTTTTACACTTAGTTTTATAATCTTCTGTGCTAAGGTACGAATCATCAAATCCAACTCTTGCAATAGGTAAAAAGCACTCTCCATAATATTTAGGGATTGCATTATAATCACATGTGTCTGCAATAACAATTCTACTTGTATTCTTGCTTTTATTGTTTCCCAATCTCAATCTTACTTGTCTAATTGCTAATTTTCTAAATCCTTTTTCAAAGAATATATAATTCACAGCACCAGGATTAGCAACGGAATAATATGCTAAGCAATCAGGATTACATTTAATTATCTCGTTGACTATATTTTTTTCTTCTTGATTCAATTCAATATTGTTCTCATTTTTTTGTAGTATTTCATGAAATCCAACATCTCTTCCATCAATAATTATTAATGGTTCTTGATTATCTAAAATTGGAAATGTACTAGTTGCATCATCATATGCCCAAAATGTGATTATATTATTTGATGCTCCATGTCTTTTTATTTCTTTTCTAGATGTTTCAATTGAATCAGCCCAATATGATAATTTCTGATTAGGGAAAATGGAAGAATACCTACTTCCATTATAAGGCAATCTTAAATTGCCTTCATTTAATTCATAAACATTTTTTCCATAAAACGATTCGTTAAATTCAACGCATCTAAAAAAATCAAATTCATCAGTAATAAATATAGGTAGTTTATTATGCTTATATATATTACGACCGAAATCTTGATTTGGAAATAATGGTTCATTGATAAACTTATTGTTTTTTTTCATATAATCTAAATCTAATTTTTTTTACCAATATCTTATAAATCTAGACATTGGATTTTTTTTATTATTACATTGTAGTCATGAACATAGACAGCATGTGTCATATCACACCAAGGATCCAACTCTTTTTCTTGTATAAAATCATAAAAATCATACTCAGCGATAACACTCATTGATTTATAAAAATCATCTTCTTCATCTACAAAAACCTTGGGACGATGTTCTCCTGCAAATTGATCTGCAGTTAAATCAATAATCCAATTTTTATATTTTAAAATGGCGTGTGTGACATCTTTATAATTTAATCCAAATTCGCGTGTTTCAATTCCTAATTCTCTTAAATAATACCTTAAAAGTGAAGTAGTAGTTCCGCAACAAGCATAAGGAAAATTATTTAAAAGACTTCGTTTATGAAATAATTTTTCAAAATTTGCTTGTTCTATTGCAATTCTAAAACTTGTACAAATTTTTTTTAATTGATTTTTACTAATCATAAATACCTCCTCTTTCAACATTTAAAAATTAAAATATACATCAAGAAAAAATAATTTTCAGATCATCATTTGATATAGAACATTTATTAATAACAAATAAATTTTTAACACTTCTTGTTACTGCAACATAAAATAAATTTCTGAATAATAATTTGTTTGGGTCAGACTCAATTCTTGAGTAATCACCAGTTTTTATAGAATTAACACATTCTAGTAAAAAATCACGAACATCATTATTTTTTCTAAAATTATCTTCAACAACAATTGCAACATTTTCATATTGTAATCCCTTAGTATTGTGATAAGTATGATAATTTATCAATCCGTCTTGTTTTTCAACTATAAAATTATACCAACGTAAAAGTTCTTTAAAACTAATATCAAATAATGACTTGTCATCTCTTGCATTTAAACTTAAAATATTTTTTATCTCATCAAGCTCATAATCAAAACCAAAATTTTTCAATTTAAAACTTTTATTAACATTATTTGTATCCATCAAAAGACCAAATAAATCTTTTAAAAAATTCTCGAAACTATAATTATCAGTGATATTTAGTTCAATATTTCTAATTGAATTTATTAAGTTAATGCACTCAGTTTTTTTAATATCAATTTCTTTATTAAATATTTCACTTAAATATGTTTCATTGTTCAAACATTTTTTGAATGCATTTAATAAACTAAAAAGAAGTCTTTGCGTTTGCCCCAATTTTCCAATATCATGACTTAACAATTCAGTGTTAAGTCTCTCATGATTTGCGCCAGAATACTCAGCAGTAGATCTATAAAAATCATATAAATTACCAACGTTAATTCTTTCTGCAATGGTCTGATTTTTTAAAATCAAACAATCAATCCTCCCAAAAGAATTTAATGTTTTTAAAATTTCATCAAGGTCTTTATCACAACCATTTATAACTTCTACTATTCCATCATCATGATTAGAAAAAATACTTTTCTGAGGATACAAATGATTTATCTTATTCCCAACATTTATAACTTGTATTGAACAACGTCTATTAAATTCCTTATATTTACTAATGATAAAATTATCCTTTTCTAATTGATTAATAAAATCATTGTGACTATCATAAATATTTTGACTCTCATCACCAAAAAAACCTACAACAATAGGGCATTGAGAGTCTTTGACAATATCACTTATACATTCAATAATTTTGGAATCAGTATCCTGATACTCATCTATTAACAAGTAGGGATATTTTGAATATATTACTTTTTTTAACAAAGGATATTTATAATAAATCTTTTTAAAATAATTTAATAATAATTTATGATCTATTCTCATTTTATTGAGATCTTTGATATTACTATTTATATCATATTTAATACAAAAATCTTTTTTTATTCTTTTAGGATTTGATTCTAAATAGTCCTTTATTTTTTGCTTCGTATTTTCTAATTTTTTTATTGAAATAAACGTTTTAACTGCATTATGAAAACTTGCAGCATTTTTTGGATTTAAGCCATAAAAATTCCTAATTTCATCAGCTTTTGAAATATCATAAAAATGTTCTTTTTGAGAGAATTGTTCAATGATATTAGGACTAGTTATACTCAAATACTCTTGAAAGAATGTATCTTGCAACTTTTCTCTTTTTCTTAAAATTTCATCATCTATTTCTTCCAAATGAATATCAAGAAGCTGACGTGGATAATTAGAAATCAATTCCCAAGCAAATTCATGTATAGTAGAACATTTTACACAATTATTTGTTCCTATTCTAGAAATAATTTCGTTAGTAGCCGCATTTGTAAAAGTGATTACTCGAATTTTTTCATTAGTTTTTTCAAATCTAAATTCATTACTTATCATTATATGCTTAATTGTTTCTATTAACGCATATGTTTTACCAACTCCAGCTCCTGCTTTAAAAACAAAGTTTTTTGCATCATCAATAAAACTGTTGATTTCATCTTGTATTTTTTTCTCTTCTTCTACATAAGAATCATTTAAAACGTAATCTAACATATTATTTTACCTCAGAAGACAAATATTCAAAAGCTTTTAAAATATAAGAAGGTGTATTCAAAGGGCTATTAGCTTCTATAATTGCTTTTAATAAGTTTATAGTAAAATCACCTTTTTTATTTACCAACATTTTATATAATTCTTTAGATTTTTTATTGATATTTTCTGATACAATTTCCGGCTCAGTTTGCCACAAATTGTTATATTGAGAAATTCTGTAAAAATTATTTCTACTTGTTGTTTTTAACGAATTAATTAATACCTCATTATTATAATTAGCTAGAATTAATGCCTCTTCAAAAGATGTACCACAATAGCCATTTTCTTTTTCTTGGATGAAAATGCGGATATTTTTGATAGATTTATGTATTATTTCACAACTAGCCAATCCAGATAGATCATCAGTACCAATAGCATCTTGTATAGTTAAATTTGTGGTGTGCTGCTTATCATAATTCTCAATTTGAGAAATATTAGCATCATCTATTTGAAAATCTACATCAGTTATTATAACAGCAGGAATCTTTAATGCTTCTAATAATTTCTTGTATACATAAGCATGTGCACCATTGATATTAATAATAGAAATATATTTATTTTTTAATTGCTTAAAATTTGACAAAAAATATGGAATCATCTTTTCTTCTGCAAATCCTTCAACAAGTATAATTGCATCAGAAAAAAGTGCTTCTGCAAAAGAAAATGACATATGTTTCTTAATATTAGAAAAAGCATTATTATCTTCACTATCAAATAATTCATCATTAAGTAAAACAATGCTTGTTTTATTATCAATAACGCCAAAATAATTAATATTATTTATAGAATTAGAAGTTTCTATTTTGTCTGAAATAATATGAGGAGAATGGGTAGAAATTACCAATTGACATTTAATCTTTTTATCTCTAGTATTTAGAATTTTATTTAAAACTTCATTTATATTATTAATAAAACACTTTTGAAGCTGAGGATGCATAAATGTTTCTGGTTCTTCTATAGCAATTATTGAAATTTTTCTATCTAAACTCTTCTCTGGACGTCTTTCTATATAATCTAAAAGGTTGGCAACAATTGAAACAAGTTTTGTATATCCAAGCCCATAATGATCTTCAGGTACCGAGAAATTATCTTCATCATAAAAGTATTTAACACAATTATCTAAAATTGTTTCAAATGACATAGATGAATAAAGTGCCATTTTTACACTTTTAGAAATAATATTTGCGATTACATCATTAATAAATGCACTAGGTCGTTTACTTAATAATTCAGCAACTTCATCATTTATTTTCTTGATTGAATCATTCATTTCTTCAGATTCAACCAAGTCACCCTGAGAATAGTGGTATTTTAAAATTGACTTGAACTGCTTTGATAAAACACATTCGTCATTTACGGATAATGCATCAATTAATTTATAATTAAACAAATCTGAAAATTTAAAGTTTATTTTGTCTTTTTGAATATTTGAATAAATTTGAACTAACCCGATTTCATCAATTTTATCCAATATTGCATCAATTATTTCACGTTTAATAACAAAATCTTTCTTATCACCCTTCCCCAATTCAGAGTTATAATAATCAACTTGCTTATTTAAAAATGTTCTAAAAACAGTTTCATTTTTAACTCTAATTGTAACGCCTAAAACTGCTTCACTATCTCCATCAGCAACAATCGAACCAATATCCAAAATTTCAGCAACTGAACTAAGACTATCTTCGTCATCTTTTGGAATTATTATAGTAAATTCAAAATTAATCTTTGGACAAATAAGATTCCCATCATCATCCTTACTTCCTGAAAGTACGTCATCAAAATAATCAAGTAAATAGTCATAATTAAAATCTGAAGAGGTAAATGAATCACCAGAATATAGCATTCCAAAAGCCTTAAATACAGTACTTTTACCAGCATTGTTTTGTCCAACAATTAAAGTAGATACTTTTGAAATATCCAATTCGCCATCAATAGGATGATTATAAAATACAACTTCATTATTATTCTCATTAAACTTACGAAAATGTGTAATTTTCATTTTTTCTAAATACATTATTATTTCTCCTCCAAAACAATCCTTTTCTTATGAATATTATTAAAATGTAAATGTTTTACAATCTAATTTAAATTATAGCATAAATATAATAAAGCTTAACATTATAAATGCAGTTTTTATGTGCAAAAAAAGCCGCATTGCTGCGACTTATATCATATTAAAATGTTCCATAGCTTCTATAATAGCTTTATAATGTGTTTCTTTAGGTTTCCTATTAACATTTTCTTTGGTAACAGTTCTACAATCATTCCGTTTTCTTTCTATTCCTTTATCCTTTCTTACATAAGATATCATTGCAGCATTTACATTTAATCCATACATGATTTTTACGTAATCAATGATATCTGAATTATTAGCTTTTGCTTTCTTATTTATTTGCATTACTTTAGTGCTATAAAGTTCATATAGTTTATGCTTTAATTCTTCTTTATCACCTTGAATTATTTCTAATTCTAGTAATGCATCAAGAATTACTAATGCTTTATCGTAAGGAGAAATTTTATTAATTATTTTTTGACCTGAAGCAAGTTCTACAACTTCTTCATATCCTAATATCCGGAATCGAATTTTTATTATGACCACATTTATAGTATTCTTTGTATGTCTTTGTTCCATCAGATAGGTATCTAATTGAAAACGCAGATACCATATTGTATCCACATAAATTTACTTATCGTTATTTATAATATGAAATCAGTTCATTATAAGATAATACAATACCTGATTCTTTTAATAATTCTTTTCTCTTTTTAAATAATTTACTCAATTCATTTTCAATTTTGTCCCCATAATGTAATTTTCGATGACATATAGGGCATAAACAAATTATATTGGCATCTACATCTAAACTATTTTCAAAATCTCTTTGTGCAGCTAATGGTATCAAATGATGTGCTTCCATATAAGGCGTACCAGCTTTTGTAATAAATGTTTCATAACTCTCATCAATTTCACATTTAAAATTTGCTAACTTTAATGCACCTTTTGCTTTATTGACATCTCGATCATAAACAGTTTTATTTTCTACCTTCGATACTTTTATTTCACAAGATGAATAATTTGGAGAATACTCTAAATTTGTATCTAAATCAATTGATGCAACGTCATCACGTTTTTCATCTCGATTTACTATAGTATCATATTTATCTTCATGCTCTTTTAAGTATTCTCCTAACTCTGTATTATCAATAGTATAAAAGCAACTACGATCTGAAGCCATACCACCAGTTAAAGCATAAATTGCAGAACTTGGAGAATCAAAAACATAATCTTTAGCAAGTCTTCCATCTCTAACATATCCATTATTCAATAAATATGCTCTTTTTTCTCTTGAAAAAGATAATAATGAATTTGCTTCATGCATCTTAAAGAAAGAACCTGCATTTATTTTTACAGTTCCATCATCAAGATAATATCCACTTATGGTTCCATCTTTACTTTGTATAAGTATAGGTTCTTCGATAGTTGCTTTCATAAAATTTTATCCTCTTATAATAGATAATAAATCTTCGTATTTTGTAACTTTGTCATAAACAACATCTTGGTTAGACATTGTTTCAAATAATTTTTTTGCACAATCTATTTTTGCAGCCTCAACTTTTCTTAGTTCTAAATTATCTAAACTACCTTTTGTTTCAGCAATAAAATAAACATGCTTTACTGTTCCCTTTTTAAAAGCAATTGCCCAATCAGGAGAATAATTACCAACTGGTGTTGGAATATAGAATCCTTTTGGAAGTTTAGCATAAACAACAACTTCTTCTGCATTATCCAAATCCTCTGCAAATTTTCTTTCACCTTTAGAATCTTCAAAAACATAGTCTTGGACATTCTTTTTAGCTTTAAATGCTTTTAAGAAATCTGCTTTAGTCTTTTGTTGTGTAAATATATCTGAATCAAAAGGAGCTTCACTAGTCTTATTATAGGAAACATGTTCAACAATAATAGAAGCTTTTTGCTCATTTATTAATGTCGAAACTTTCTTAATGAACTCTTCAGGATTTACTTGGAATAACGCAAACTTTTTAGGATGAATATTCATTAAAATATCTGCAATAGTTCTTCTAGTTAATTGAGTTCTTTCTCTAATCTTTCCAAGTAAATCATATGTCAATTCTTCACTTGCAAAAGAATCAATTGTCGAACTATGAGTTTTAGCTGCCTTAAATGATGTTCCTGAATTAATATCATCTTTCACCATTTCATCCCTTTGTTCACCAGTTGAAACAGTATACATTAATCTAGTAACATTCAAATTAGAATCAATGGATTCAATAGACTTTTTAATTAATTCTTTTGAATCAAATTCTACAGTGTAAGCATATTTATGATTGATGCAATTCCATAATTCTTTAAATTCTTTCTTATAGAAATTATCATTAAGATTATTTGTCTCAATCTTAGTTTTATTACCATCTTCAATATCCATTCCAACATTATTGTCATATACTTTTTGAACTAATGTTTGAATCCCGCTTTCAAATGTCTTTAATGTTTCTGGAAGAGAAGCTAATCTTCCTTCATCCTTAGCATTTTTATAGTTATCGGTAACATTACCATCCATATCAATGTATTGATTTGAAACTAAATAGAAATAAATTTGTCTAGCTTCATTTGATGAAATAGTATGAACGTCGTTTGTATTTACATCTTTAACGGTCTTATTAATAAAGTAAGATTCACTAACTTTAGTTGGTCTATCAAATAGATTTTCTTTAATTTGGCTTTGTAATCCTCTAACGAAATCTTCATATGATTCGTTTGCAATTACCGTTAATTTATTTATATCAAAGAATCTAATATTTGGTGTTTGAGAATCAATACGGTCTCCATATTTATTAACACACAAACGTAATCCACGTCCTACTTCTTGATGACGTTGAACATCTCCAGTTGAATGCTTTAAAGTACAAATTTGGAATACGTTTGGATTATCCCATCCTTCTCTTAAAGCACTATGAGAGAAAATAAATCTAGTTGGTTCTTCAAATGATAATAATCTTTCTTTATCTTTTAGAATTAAATCATAAGCAGATACGTCATCAGATTCATCACTATTTCGTTTTAAAGAAGAGTCAATTGATCTACCTGTTTTTTTATCAATTGAGAAATAGCCGTTATGTGTCTTAGAAGTTTCAATAGATTTTAAATATTGCTCATATGGTGTATTAAATAATGTAAGTCTTTCGCTTACTGCTTTATCATATTCTTGTTCAAATATCTTTCCATATAAACCTAATACTTGATTGCCATCTTCATCATATTCACGATATTTAGCTACTTCATCAATAAAGAATAATGATAGAACTTTAATGCCTTTATTAAATAATTCTTCCTCTTTAGCTAAATGTGAAAGAATTGTTTCTCTAATTTGAATTCTTCTAATATCATTTTCAGATACATCACCTGTAGAATTACCAACATATAATGTGTCTCCATTTATAAATGTAACACTATTATTAATAGGATTTATTTCACTAATAGTAAATCCGTCTTTATATTGTTCCATTTGCTTAGACAAATGATATAAATTATCTCCAACATCACACCATCTTGTTTCTCTATTAATTGACTTATTATAATCTACTTCTAATTCAATTAAAGCTCTTGGAGGTTTATCTGGTGATATTAAAATCTTTTGCAGATAAAGATATCCATTAGTTCCTCTTAGATTCTTGACTTGGAATCCTTTAACTTCAATCTTTTTAACTAATTTTTGATTATACGCATCTAATGCATCAAGCACATAAACCAAATTATGTTGAACTTTGTGTGTAGCTGAATAATTTATTACAAATAATGGATTAAAATTATGTAATGCAGCTTGTGTGGCATCTCCGCCCATTTTTTGTGGCTCATCAAGAATCATGATTGGTCTATTTTTAGCGATTACATCAATTGGTCTTCTACCTTGGAAATCATCTCTTCTAGAATAAATAATCAATGAATCCCCTTTTTTACCTTCTTTAAATGATTTATTAAATGCTTGTATATTAATAATCATTACTTGAATGCTATTATCTTTTGAGAAATTATCAATTTGTCCAAGATTTGATGAATCATAAATAAAGAATCTAATCTTCTTTCCATAAATATCCATAAAATGTTCTTGAGTTTGTTCAAGAGATTTTTTTACACCTTCACGGATTGCAATAGATGGAACTACTATAATAAATTTTGACCATCCATATGACTTATTCAATTGAAATATAGTACGAGTATAAACATATGTTTTACCAGTACCAGTTTCCATTTCAACATCAAGAGAAACTTTACCAAATGTTTGATCAAGATCAGAAGATTCATGCAAATTAGCTGCATTTTGAATTGCTTTAATGTTATTTAATAGGTGCTCATCATTTACACGAATCAAAGCATTTGAGAATCCAATATCATCATCGTCATCTTCAAAAACTTCTTTTGCTTGTCCATCTATATCAAATAATGAACCTTGCTTATATCCTTGAATAGGCTTTTTTATTCCTAAATCACGTGTATATTCTTCTCCATTTATATATGGTTGTCCTTTAAAAACATCTACAATTGCATTAACTGCATCTACTTGATATTTTTGTGTTTTAAATCTAAATTTCATAGGCTATCCTCCTATAAAACCTTAATAGTTGTTGAAGGAGAAATAGTCTTAAATAATTGTTCACAGTTTATATTTGCAGGATCATCAATAAATACACTGTCTCTAAATACTGCATAAATTGGTTTAATTTGTGCTAATTCTTTAATCACATCATTATTTACATCATCATCAAAGCATGCAACTATATCATTTTCATTAACAATAAAATATTTTTTACCAAGAACTTCTTTTTCTTCAATTTTAGCAGATAATTCAATACCTAGTTCTAGCATCACTTGGAATAATAAATCAAGAGGTGTTCTATCAGGTTTTACATTATCAACTGTGCTTTCTAACAATGATT
>Ga0247609_10006613_pt1 | contig 11138 bp, 7 predicted proteins | sample 172DNAGHGlowgp2_FD_193487 | JGI IMG/M metagenome (GOLD analysis project Ga0247609, IMG submission 193487) | Sheep rumen microbial communities from Palmerston North, Manawatu-Wanganui, New Zealand - 1728 DNA GHGlow gp2 | ecosystem: Host-associated > Mammals > Digestive system > Stomach > Rumen ... | reverse complement strand
GCTCGAAAAATGCAATGTTTATCCCAATGCTTACTACAACTTCTTGAAAAATCGCAAAGCAAAATACCATTCGGAAAAAAAGCGCATACTTGCTCAAATCGAAGAAATCTATCACTCACATAACGGCATCGACGGCTACAGAAAAATGAAAATATATCTCGCTCGCCGCAAAATAAAACTCAGTCCGATTACCGTTCACAAATACATGAATACTGAACTTCAACTTCGCTCTGTAGTGCGCCGCAAGAAGCCGGGCTGTCGGCATTGCACTTCAAACAAAATTTTCCCCGACCTGCTGCGACGCAATTTTTCTGCCGAGCGCAAGAATACAAAATGGGCTACCGACTTTACTTATCTGTATCTGTCGGACGGCTCTTTGCACTACAACTGTTCGATAATCGATTTGTACGACAGGAGTGTGGTCGCCAGTCTTACCGACTCGAAGATGACCGCTTCTTTGGCAATTCGTACTTTAAAAGACGCGTTACGGCGTCAGCCGAAAAAAATCTCCGGATTGATTTTACATTCGGATCAGGGCGCGCAATTTACTTCTCACGAATTCACTTCTTTCTGCAACTCTGTCGGCGTGATTCAGAGTATGAGCCGCGCCGCTTGTCCTTACGACAATTCTCCCATGGAACGCTTTTTCAACACCTTAAAGACCGAACTCATTTATCTTTATAATTTTCACTCCAAGGAGCAGTTGTACAAAGCCATCGAAGATTTTGTCTACATTTTTTACAATCACGTTCGTCCTCATTCTTTCAATAATGATTTGACGCCTTTTCAGAAACGCTTGTTATAGCCTTTCTTGTTACAATTTTTCTTTACCACAACAAAATTCATGCCGCTGTTAATAAGCACTGCCGACCGATTAAACTGGTCTTTAGTGCCGGCAATGTCAACGATATAAAGGTTGCTCCCCTTTTACTCAACGGTCTTTCTCTCGACTCTGTAACAGTCATGGCTGACAAAGCTTATTGCTCTCGTAAGTTTTTGCGCTTGATAGAAAGCAAAGGCGGCATGCTTGTATCCCTTGCAAGAAGACCTACAAGATAAAGTGGGAAACAGATCGGGAGCAGTATAAACAGCGCAACGTTGTAGAACGATTCTTCCAACGTTTGAAAGAAAATCATCGGCTTGCAATGCGTTTTGACAAACGAGCTGAGCGTTTTATGGCTTTTATTCTTTTTGCTTCTATTCTTCTCTGGTTAAAATAAATTGTCTACAGTTCGTAGGGGTGTTGGCGAGTTTTTTGAAGGTAGGATGTTGCAAAAGCAACATGTATGGCGCGCCACGTGATGAAATTCACGTAGACTCTTGTTTGCAGATTCATTTGGTAAAATCTTTGACGATATTGATGTTTTCGCGGTCGACAATCATGGGAATGCAGAGATACGACGGAACCGTCATAACATCGTTGCGTATGTTTGTCACGTCATTAATGGCGGGCTGGCTGCCCTCCGTCACGGCTTTAACCATGCGCACGATTTTGGCGCAGAGGACTTCGGGGTCTTTGTAAATTGTCATGGATTGTTTGCCGGCCTTTATGTTGGCGACGCCGTTGGCACCCGCGTCTTGTCCCGTCAAAATTGTCGGCGCGCCGCTGTAGCCGACGCTCTGCTCGGCGCGGATTAAGCCTTCCGCCAAGTCGTCATTGGCGGCGATTACGACGTTCAACGATCTGCCGCCGCCGTAATATTTTTGCAAAATCTCGGTCATGCGTCGTTGCGCGTTTTCCGTCTTCCAGCCCGGCGTTGCGACGGTACCGAACTCCGTTTGCCCTGAGGCAACGACGAGCTGACCTTTGTCGATGTAGGGCTTAAGGTAATCGTAGGCACCCTTGAAGAAGAGCGGGGCGTTCGTGTCGGTAGAGTCGCCACCGATAAACTCTATCGTGAAGGGACCCGCGCCGCTTTTTAGGTTGAGTTTCTCTTCGACGTAGCGGGCTTGAAATTCGCCGACAGAAGTATTCTCAAAAGAGGCGTAATATGAAATGGCGTCGGTATGCATAATCAGGCGGTCGTAAGCGATAACGGGGATGCCCTTTTCCTTGGCAAGTGCCAAAGTCTCGCCGAGGTTGCCGGTGTCTTGCGCGCCGATTACAATGGCTGCGGGATTTTTTTCAATCGCCTCTTTAAGCTGCTCGACCTGATTTTCGGGTGTCGTGCAGTGGTGAAGCTCGACTTCGTAATTCGCTTCCCTCATGAGTTGCGCGCACAATTCGCCGATGTACTTCCAAATGCCGCTCGTAGTAGTCGGGAATACGATTTGAACGGTGTCCTTTTGTTGTGCTTCGTCGCCGCAACCGCTTAAAACGGCGCAGACAGTCAAGCACGCAATCAGAAAAATTTTCCGCACGATAATCACCTCACAACTTGAATTGAGACGTTGAATCCTTCAACTTTTGAGCCATGTCCGACATGTTCTTGCTGGCGCCGGCAATTTCGTCCATAGAGGCGGACAGTTGTTCCGTCGCGGCGGAGACCGACTCGGCTTCCTGCGAAACAGCCGTGCTGGTCTTATTCAAGTCGTCCATGACGGCGACGAGCTTGTTAATTTTTTCGGAAGAAGAACGGGCGGCGCGCAAAATGATTTCGGCATTTTTGGTGAGCCCGATAACGGCTTGAACGATGTTGCTGAAGGAATCGCCCGCTTTGTCGACGACGCTCTTGCCGCTCTGAACGTCTTGCGTTCCTTGCTCCATGCGCTCAACGGCCTTGGTCGTGTCGTTTTGAATGACCCGTATGAGATCGGCAATTTTTGACGCGGCAAGTGCCGAACCCTCGGCGAGTTTGCGCACTTCGTCGGCGACGACGGCGAAGCCGCGTCCGTGTTCGCCGGCGCGGGCGGCCTCGATAGCGGCGTTAAGCGCAAGCAAGTTAGTCTGTTCGGCAATGGCACTGATGGTGTCGGAAATTTGGCTGATCTCTTCGGAGCGCGCGGCGAGCTGACGAATGACTTCGGCGGACTCGGTGACGGAAGCGGCTATGGTTTCCATTTGCGACACGGCACCGGCGACGGCAACACGGCCGTCTTGAGCAATGTCGGCGACGTTGTTGGCAGCTGTGGAAGATTGTTCGGATAGCTTTTCAAACGCGGTGATGTCCTCGGTCATTTTGTTTATCTCGTCGACGGAGGAATTGACTTGTTCGCCCTGTTTCGTCATGTTGAACGCAACGTTGCTTATCGAAGTGGCGACCTGTTGCGTTGCCAACGCGGATTGGTCGGCATTGGAAGTCAATTGTTCGGAAAAATTCACGAGGTTATCGGCGGTCGAAGTAATTCCTTCAATGAGGCTCTTTAGTTGCTTTACAGTCTCGGCGAAGGCACCGGTCAGCATACCGAATTCGTCATTGCTCTTGGGCGTCACGTCGACTTTCAGATTGCCTTGCGCCACGTGATTGGCTATCCCGATAAGATATTGAATCGAAGTGTTTATCGAGCGGCTCAGATAGAAGGCCATGAAGCCTGAAATTAAAATGACGACAATTACCGACACTATCAAAATGAACTTGGTTCGTTCGTATTCGGCGGCGGCGGCTCTGGTCTCGGCGTTGATGAAATCCTTGCGGGCGTCGATAACTTTGACGAGCAAATCGGAAAGAATTTCAAATTTGTTCAACGAACCGACAAGAATTACGGCGGCCTGCGCGGATTGATTATTATTTGAAAGCGCGATGATATTGTTCAGCTGACTGCGGTAAGACGACCAGCCTTGGCGCAGGGAACGAAGATTTTCGTCGCCATTGCCCTCCATACTTTTCTCCAGGGCATCAAAGGTGATGTCGATTTGGTCGGCCAATTTAATGGCCTTCTTCTCAGCATAGGAGCGGCTCGTCAAATTGGGCGCGGTGACGATGGAGTATTCCAGTTGCCGGTATTGCTCCATTGCCTTGCCGTTGTCGGTAGCGACCAACACGCTCAAGAGGTGAGTCGTGGCGATACGCATTGCGCCTTCGTTTATTTTGTTGAGGGCGTAGGCAGAATAGATACTGACTGAAACAAAAACCATAATCAGAACAATGAAAATCAGATTCAATTTTTGACGAATAGTTAGAGCATTCAAAGAAATCGCCTCCTTTATTGTTTGTTGCTAAAAAAATATTGTCAACTGTGACGGCGTTCAATGGTTATGACGGGCACCAAAATTTCTTCCAAGGATGCGCCGCCGTGAATCTCGCTACCGGGTGCGCCTTTTTGTGCGAACCGCGAATAGTCCGCGAAGATTGTCTTGCCGTCGTGTTCGAGGGAAGTCGGGAAACTTTTCGTGTCGTGCGGCAAGGCGTCGGCAAACCGCCCGTTTCTGTAGACTTTTCGATTTTCGGCGGGAAAAGCGGTGTCGAGTTGTCGACGGGCAAGCACTGCCAAGCGACTCGTGCCATGATCTGCACAGAGGATTATTTTTCCGTGCGTGTTGAATGCCCGTAAGATTTTTTCCTTGAGAGTGGACAAGAATGCCAGTTCAGCCAAGACGTTTTCGGGATAAGCTCGGCTCTCGTGCTTCAGTGTGTCGAGTTCGAGCAATTCGCCAGCGACGTGCCTGCCCTGCAAGAAATCTTTGTTGAGCTCCGTGACGGACGAAAAATCAGCTTCCAAAAAAATCATGTACTCTGCACCCAGCCCGTCGACGGAAAAGAGTGCCGCCGCGTCTGTGTACTCCTCGTTGACAATTTCGTTGCGCGACTTGTTCGCGGGCGATACGCGCCCATTAGTCCTTTAAGCTCGGTTCAATTATCAGAGCGTGGTCTCTGTCGTTAAGCAACTCTGTCAGGGTGAAGCTGTATAAATTTTCCGCGTGCGCGGCGAACTGATAGAGGCTTTAGAGAATCACGAGCGGTTCGGGATTTGGCCAAGCGGGGAGTAGCGCAAAGCAGACTTCAGAGCCTGCAATATGTTTTTCTTCGTCGTGTCCGAATAAGAACTGTCGAACGTCTCCATAAAAAATTCATGCTATATGTCGCGTTGAAACGACAACTTTTCACGAACAGGTTGACGAGATTGGAAGCGTAAGCGAGATTCACGAAGAAATAGCCCCATACCTTGGCATTGTCCGCGCCGAGCGACGATAACTTGTCGACGACTTCAAGCGGCGATTTTTTTGTCGAGGAGACCGCCTTCTTTTCCCACGCTTCAAAGCTGCGGTACATTTCTGTTCCGAGCCGCCCGTTCGTCCAAAAATTTTCCGTATCTTCAAAGTAAGTTTTTATCCACTCTTGTCGTAAGCCGAAATTTCTGTAAGAGCTTATTTTTTGGATTGCAAATTTTCACCGCCTCTTATTTCGAGAGACCATGCCGCAAGGCACTCGGAAGGCTTATCTAAGCACCTGTAGCAGTGTCGACAATTTTTGATTCGCACGTCATTGCCGGTTATCGTCATGGCACCGTGCGGGCATTCTGTCACGCAATCGCGGCAGTTGTTGCAATACGCCGTCTTGTTCAGAACTTTTTTAAGCAGGGCAAGGACTTCCCTGTCGGCTTGGTTGTCGACGCCAAGGATTATCGACTCGCCTTCATACTGCAGAGCGAATTTATTTTCGCCGACTTCGACAAGGTCGCCGAGCACGGGCAACCATTTGCAACACGGGTAGCGTGCATTGGTTACGACGAAAGCATAGCGGTCGTCGTCTTTAAGGATCGCAAGTTTACTTTCACCAATCGACAAAATTTTTCCGCTTACGCGCGCTTGCCAGCCCCTGTCAGAAAAGTACCTTTTGCGGTCTTCGTCGTCTGTAAAATTTTTGTTCGTCAAGGAGCTGACAATCTCAATAAAAGGAGCCGTTTCTGCAGGGTAGCAGTGATTCGTCGTGCAATCGTACCAAGGGGACGCCATTGGGCAAAATTTGCACCCGACTCGCGGCAACCCGTTCCGATAAGATTGATTGAACGCCAAATTTTCTGCAAACAGGTACAAAAAAATTTCGGCGATCGTCCATTCGAGAATCGGGTAAAAATTTATCTGCGCGGGGTGCCTGCGACTCGCGGCGATTCTTTTGTAAGTCGAACGTATTTCGCTTTCCTCGGCATGCACGCCGACAAAGGCCATAGCCCGAAAATTTTTTACGTCGGCGATGGGACAACGACGCCGCGCGGCTATGATTTCCTTGATTTTGGCGAGCGACGGTCCGAATTCGTGAACCGGGTAACACCAACGGATTTTGCGGGCGGGCGACCCCATGAATTTCCAAGAGTCGAGGGCGTCGAAAGGAGCCCGCGCCGTGTGCCATTGCAAGTCGGAAAAATGTTTCTTCGCTTCGTCGACGGTCTTGTAAGTGTCGCTTAGTTCCATCGTCGTGTCGCCAAAGATGACTTCAAAGGCGTCGTACGGCAACGCCCGCTGAACCAAATCGAGCATAACCATTGAGTCCTTGCCGCCGCTGAACGCCAAATAGAACAGGTCGACTTTGTGCCTGTAATCTTTGAAGGCGGCGTAGATGTCCTTGCGCATCCGCTGAATTATGCCGGTCATCAGATTTTCGTTTTTGGCAAGCATGGCTTTAATGTTGATGGGCGACAATGATAAATTTTGAGCTACATTTTTCAGTGCGGGCAAAGCAAACAAATTGCCGCCCTGCGTTTCGGCGACGAGTTCCCCGCGATAAAAATAGCGGCGTCCTTCAGCCCAACAGAGCGGCTTCTTCGATTTCGGGAACTTCCATCCGCAATTTTTGTCAAAGCCGAGTAACACCAATTCTTCAAAAAATACGGGGCGAACCTCTTTAATCGCACCGTCGATTTTCGGAATGAGATTATAGCCGCCCGTAGCAGGATCCCACTTGTAAGCGTACATGCAAATCACCAATGCACTATTCGCCCAAAAGCTTGAACGCCCTTCCTCTTGCCAAAAAATTTGGAAGTTTCTTATTGCACAAGCCTTGAGCTTTGAGCCAATAAAAAATGTCCGCTTCAAATTGAAAGGGCTCTTTTTTATGCTTGACCGATAAAATTTTCAGCAAAAAGGACTTGTAGTCGTCGTCGACAAATTCCTCCGACAAGCACGTACATTAACCGGCGTCGCGCAATTTCGGCGCAGAAATTTTTTTATCGGCTCAAAGTCTTCCGCGTGCAAATTCAAATGCGAAGCGTGAACAAACGACCCCGAATCTGTGCGGATGACTTCGGGGCAACGCTTAATTAAAGCCTTTATGTTAGTATCGGTTAACGAGATAAATTTTTCTTTGATTTCCCTAAGCGAGACCTCGCCGCGTTCGACAACGAAATTGTTGAATTCCTTCGCCATATCAATTCCGTTCGGTTTAATCAGATAATTTTTGTGAAGCGCATAGGGCAATTTGTAAAATTTAATCGCGCCGTGCAAAAAATAATGATTTGTAATTTGAGTGCCGACGAACACATCTTTAAGAGCCGCAAAAATTTCCTTGTAAGAAATGACAGCATGGTCGGCGGAGTCAATAAAATTTTTCACGCGCTCAATGACGGTCGACGGCACATGAACGCAGTCGGGATGAATATACTTTCCGCAGTCGCAAGGTATACCCATTTTATTAATCAACGAGTCAAGAGTTTGCTGAGTGAGCGGAGCTTTCTCGTCAAAAATTTCTTGGAGATAGCGTAAAAAACGCGAATAGAAAATTTTATCGCCGATTTTGTAACCGTTGGGAAAACGCTCCTTAAGAACAAGAGCGCATTTAAAGACCGCAGTCAATTTGCCGCGATGGAAGAATTTTCCGCTACGTCTGTAAATTTTTGAAAGCTGTGTCCTGATAATCTTGGCGGAGCAATTTTTTTCACGCGCTAACCTTGCGATTGTTTCTTCAAAAAATTTTTCTTCGATGAGTCTGTTTCTCTGCAAAAAGATCATCCCGCTTTCTGCGTGCAACGAATAACAAAAACACTCGTTGCCGGAAACTGCATTACAAAACTCCGTTTAAATGCATTGACGTATAAAATTTCATGTGCAATAATAAAAAATTTTTGGTATAAAGTCAAGTTGAAGCCGGTCAAGAGGATAATCGACGTTTGTTGCTGACAAAAAATTTTTTTGAGGATACAATTACGGGCGACGAATTTTTATTGAGAGGAAATTTGGCAGTGAGCAAAAAAATTTTATCAGTCAAAAATTTGGACATAACTTTTAAGACGAACGCCGGCGACATTCATGCGATTCGCGGTGTCAACTTCGACTTGCCGCGCGGAAAGACCGTCGCGCTGGTCGGCGAGTCGGGCTCCGGTAAGTCCGTCACTATGAAGGCAGTCGCAGGTTTGCTTGACGACAACGCCGTAATTAACAGCGGGCAGGTTTTATTCGGCGGTGTAGAAGGGCAAGTCATCGACCTGCTGACGCTGACGAAAAAGGATTTGCGCCGCAAGATTAACGGGCGACAAATCGCCATGGTTTTTCAAGACCCTATGACGAGCTTGGATCCAACAATGACAATCGGTAACCAAATCACCGAAGCCATGCTCCTCCACCAAAAAATTTCGAGGCGGCAAAGCGAAGAAAAGGCGATTGAACTCCTGAACCTTGTCGGGCTCACTGCGCCGGAAAAGCGCATGAAGAGTTACCCGCATCAGCTGTCAGGCGGACAACGTCAACGCGTCGTTATAGCGATTGCGCTTTCGTGTGAGCCAAAAATTTTGATTTGCGACGAACCGACGACTGCCCTCGACGTGACGATTCAGGCGCGTATTTTGGATTTAATCGACGCTCTTCGTGAACGACTGGGCTTGTCGGTGATTTACATCACGCACGACTTGGGCGTCGTCGCGAAGGTCGCCGATTTCGTCAACGTCATGTACGCGGGAAAAATCGTCGAAACGGGCACCGTCGAAGAAATTTTCTACGACCCTCGGCACCCTTACACGTGGGGCTTGTTGTCCGCCATGCCCGACTTGGACACGGACGACAGCCGCCTTTATTCGATTCCGGGTTCACCGCCGAACCTTTTGCACGAGCCGCCGGGCGACGCCTTTGTCGCCCGCAACGAATTCGCAATGAAAATCGACCAACGTACCGAGCCGCCGATGTTTCAAATCTCCGAAACTCATTTCGCGGCGACGTGGCTTCTGCACTCCGACGCTCCGCGCGTCGATTTGCCGAAAGTCTTACAAGCGCGACTGGCGCGAGCAAGAAAGGCGGCGAACCTTAAATGAATGAACCTCTGCTTAAAGTTGAAAATCTTTGTCAGCACTTCAAGATATCGCGCAGCTTTACGGTCAAAGCGGTGAACGGCGTTTCGTTTGAAATTTATCCCGGCGAAACTTTCGGGCTGGTCGGCGAGTCGGGCTCCGGCAAAACGACAATCGGGCGCAGCGTCATTCGTCTTTACGACCCGACAAGCGGCACCGTCACCTTCAATCGGAAAAAAATTTCAGGCATGCTCGATTCGACGACGCGGCAAATGCTCCGCAAAGAAATGCAAATGATTTTTCAAGACCCAATGTCAAGCTTGAACCCGCGAAAAAAAATCGGTGACATCGTCGCCGAAGGTTTGGACATTCACGGACTTTGCTCCGGGCACGACGAACGCAACGAGATTGTCGGCGACATTTTGAAAAAAGTCGGCTTGTCACCTGCTCACGCCGAAAGGTATCCGCATCAATTTTCGGGCGGGCAACGACAGCGCGTCGGCATTGCCCGCGCCTTGGTAATGAAGCCCAAACTCATAATCGCCGACGAGTGCATTTCAGCCTTGGACGTTTCCATTCAGGCTCAAATCGTCAACCTAATGAAGGACATTCAAACGCAAACCCAATGCGCGTACCTTTTCATTGCTCACGACTTGAGCATGGTCAAATACATTTCCGATCGCGTCGGCGTACTGCACTTGGGCTATCTCGTTGAGGTCGGTTCGACGCAAGAAATTTTTTCCAACCCGCTCCACCCGTATACGCAAGCGTTACTGTCGGCAATCCCACATCCGAATCCCGCAGTTGAAAAGTCGCGTCGACCTGTGATATACAACCCGAAAGTCATAAATTACGACAAAGCCGTTATGACAAAAATCAACGATGATCATTTTGTTTTGGCTTAACCGCGCTGAAATTAATTTCGATAACAGAAAAGCCTCGGCGAAAAAATTTCGTCGGGGCTTTTATTATTCGCTCGGCAAGTTGATTCAGCTCGCGGCAATTCTGGAAGTGGACGAAAAAGAGTTCTGCTTGTCAGCCTCCTTGAATGTTTGTTTCAAGGCAATTTTATCCGAAAAAATTTTTCGGCGGTCGCCCTGCAAGCGACAAAAGAAACGCGGGCTTGCCCGAAGCCTTGTCCCGTCAGTCGCCCGACGCCCGCAAATTCGCCGAACTTGGCAAGCAAAACGAATACCTTTTGCAGGTCGTTGTCCAAAGCTTCGACATTGTAAAAAAATTGTCCGAAAAAGGCCGACGTGCCTCTGTCGCGCCCGAAGTAAAATTTTCGGCTCTCACCACGCCACTGCGTCAGACGAATTTGCGCGGCGAGTTCGCGAATAATTTTCTTGTCGACGGCGGCGGGCATTTCGGCTTGCGTCCACTTGTCTGCCAACGACGCAAAAATCAGTTCGGGGCGCGGATACGGCGCGTCGAAGTCGTCAATGCGGAACGACACAGGCGACACGAAGTCAAAGCAGATTTCCTTGACGGGCGGAGCATTTTTGGCATTTGCAATGAATTCCGCGACCGACACCACGCCCGAATCGGCGCGGACATCGCCGTCGCAAATGATTTCCTCGACGCGCAACGTCAAGCCGCCTGCCTGAATTTTTTCGCCGACGGTCACGTTCAACGCCGCCCGAAGGATTTCTTCGTTGAGTGCCGTAACTCGCCAAAAAAATTTTTCGCCGCGTCGCACAAATCGACGATCGCCGTCTTCGTTCGGAATTTCTTGCGCCGTCTCAAGAAACGATACCGTGAACGGTTTTAAGTTTTTTTCGTTGTGGACGAAGGAGCCCAAGTCCGGCGACCTGTCGTTGAGGATTTTGAAGAACGCCGCGTGCATGAGCCGACCGTTTATCAGCGGCAACGGTGCCGAATTTTCCGCCCGCAACACGTAAACGACTGCGCCTATCATTTCACTAGGGGTTGTTGGTAAATTAAAAGTGAATAACACAAGAAGCAAGTAAAACGAAATTCTCAAAGCAAAGAGCCAATTTGTCGAAGCGCGTGGCAACGTGACGGTAATTCTTGATTCGCTGAAAAAA
>Ga0247609_10006612_pt1 | contig 11138 bp, 10 predicted proteins | sample 172DNAGHGlowgp2_FD_193487 | JGI IMG/M metagenome (GOLD analysis project Ga0247609, IMG submission 193487) | Sheep rumen microbial communities from Palmerston North, Manawatu-Wanganui, New Zealand - 1728 DNA GHGlow gp2 | ecosystem: Host-associated > Mammals > Digestive system > Stomach > Rumen ... | reverse complement strand
TGCACCCATCTTCACTACACATAGGCAGAATAATACAAACAATGTACATTTTTTCTTTTTTTTCATTACTCGTCATAAGGAAGTTTTAGTTTGCCTTTCCAAATGACGCTGCAAAAGTACAGCCAGAATGTTACAGATGTGTTGCGCTGGTAATACATGATTATTGCAACCTCACAATGTCATGAGATTGCAATATCTGCGAAACGGCATTGTCACGAATAGTGCACTGCTGGCACTGACGGATACCATACGAAAATCGGCAAGCAAGGAACTCTATAGCCATGCTTGCCGATTATTAACTTGTACTCCAATCACTCATTAGGATCACCCGAATCCTGAGCCGTGACCGTGAACCATACCGTGCCGCCGTGATACACCACGAGGTTGTGGCCAGCCTCCACGTTCAGACCCGTGAACGTCGCACCATTGGCATCGTGGCTTGCAGGGTTGATGGCATCGCCCGCACCATCCACCTTGGCCGTAAACTCCACCTCGCCCAGATTGCTGCCGCTGACGGCTACGCTGGTGATGGGAGCCGTAGCGTTGACGCTGCCGCCGGCAATGCTCTGGCTTACGCCGTTGATGGTGGCCGAGGTGTTGTAGCTGGGCTGTCCGGGAGTCACGCCGCCACTGCCACCGCCTGGGGTGACGTCGCTGGTGGAACCGGTGCCGTTCGTACCCGCATTGTTCAGGTAGAACTCCGACTCCATGTCAATCTCGTAGGCTGCATAGCTGCTCTCCACAGCCTGCGCCAGGCTGCACAGGTCTGAGCCAAGGGCGGCCTCATTGAGCACCAGTTGGCAGTTGCTGCGGAACCATCCGCCGCTCCTGTCCCTGCGACTGACGATGATGCCTGCTGCCACCACGTCGCCGCCACGGCCCAGCACGAAGTTGAAGTGGTCGGTGTCAAACTCAAACGTCGAGAAGTTCAGGTGGTTCTTCCAGTTCGAGCAGGGGAACTCGCCCGCGCTGTTCACAATCTCCGTGGTCATAGGAGCACCAGAGCCGTCGGCATTGCGAGGGTTCAGCAGGATACGGGCCGAAGCCACCTCATACCTGCCATCCAACTTCTGCACGGTCACAAACGTCACCTGGTCGCCACGCTGCAGGCCCCATGTGTTCACAAAGTCAGCGTATGTGCGGCTGGGCGCATTGACATACGCTTTGTGTCCGCCTTCGGCATCGATGCCTACCGACACGCTGGGCAGATGGCCCTGCGAGATGATGGCGGCAAAGGGCGTCCACTTGTCGCTCTGAAGCGGCATGAACTGGTAGAACTGGTACAGGCTCTGTCCCGAACTCTGCAGTGTTGCCGCACGCTCGCGAAGGTACTTCAGGTTCACCTTGCGAAACTTGTTCATGCACTGGAAGCCATTACTCACACCTTCGAAGGAGTGGTTGCAGATGAACTTCAACATGGCGTAGAGCATGCCTACAGCCTTCACCAAGACGCGCTGAAGAGTCTGAGCGTTGGTCTTGGGGTTCTTCACACGACGGTTTGAGGAACCGTCAACCATTACATAATTCTTTTTCATTGTTGTAACGTATTAAGAATTACTGTTAATCCTACCCTTGGAGACTGCGGTCAATGAGCGTCCGATATGAGTTGAATATGACTTCAATTAGAGTTTTATATGACTCCGATATGACTTCAATATGACTCCATTATGAGAACGACTTGAACTTTCACAGACTTTGACCTGGTTTCACCAATTCGTGATGTTCGGTGCAAAGATATGAAGATTTTCTCCTCGCTGTATTCAAATGGAAAAAGCGAAGCAGGCGAGTGGAAAGAAAAGTGAGACCCCTCATCGGAGCCTCACTGTATACCGTCTGTGCGGAAATGCCTATCTACAGGGCTTAAATCATGAATCCCTTCATGTTGTCGCGCATCTCCCTCAGACGTGTAAAATACTTGGAATTGTGGAAAAAATAGCCGATTTCGTGGAAAGCGTCCTGTAGCGGCTTGCCGCTTGGCTCTGCATGGACATTGAAGTTGATTTTCAGCTTACCCGAATCAGTGAAGTCCTGTATCGCGTCCTTGTGGTCCTGAGCATATTTGGTGAACGTTCTGGAGGTAAACTGCATTTCCTCCTTCAGCACATGCTTCAGCAAGTATTCGCAGAACGGTGTACGCGTAGTATTCTTCATAATGTGCATCCGTATGAAATAGTCGTGCATCAGCAGACAGAAAGCAACGGGTTTGTATTCCTTGCCTACAATCTTGCAGGTGTCCTTCTCGCCAAAGAAGTGGGCTATCGCCTTCTTGATGCAGTCCGACATGCTGCCGTCGTCAATAGGCGAATAGAACAGGCCGCTGTCTTGTTCTGGCGGGTCTGTCCGCTGGTTGCGGCTGAGCACAAGGGTCTTATCGTAAAACCTGTCAGCAGTCTCAGTTATCTGTTTTGCTATACTAATTAACGTGTTGTGCAACTTTGTCCCGTCATCATCCACCTTGACTGTGACTGACGGGGCACGCACGAACCCTGTTACGCCGCCACCTGTACGCAATATGTCCTTCGCCCGATACGAAAGGCGTGGCGGCTTAATACCCTTTCCTCCGCGTCCTGGCCCTGCCATCCCCATTCTCGTAGGCACCTCTATCAGCGCCACCGAGAACCTATCCTTGGGAATAGCGTTTATCTGTCCCATCGTCAGCTTCTGCATCACGAATGGCACATCATCGTTAGGCAGAAACGCAGTCCGTCCTGCCAGTGTCACCTTGGTTCCTTGCATGCGAGACAATGCGCGGCCTCCCGCAGGGCCTATACCAATACCTTTCATATCCTTCTCAGCTTTTCATTGGCAAAAGTACACAGAAAAACTGATAACACAATACAATCCTATCATTTTTCGGTCAAAATCGCAGCAGATTTATCTTTTATTCGTCTTTTCACTGCTGTTTCTCAATTTCTTGTAGAAATCCACCACCTCGCGCATGGAGGCGATATACCGTTTGAGTTGCCTGCCGTCGAGGGGCGTGCGTTTGCCGTCCATCCAGCTGAGTTCCTGGAATTCCTGACAGAACGTGTAGTAGTCTATCTTGCCCTGCTGATACCACAGCAGTGCGTCGGCATAGACGGAGTAGTACAGGTTGCAGAAAGGCTTGAAGAATATGAAGTGTTCTTCGTCTTCATAGACTCTCTTACAGAACTGCTCCACGATGCTTAGCACAAACTGCCCGTCGCTATATTCCTCTACGAGCCGCTTGAACTCCTTGTATGTGGCGATAGATTCATCTGTACTTTCCTCCTGCGTGTGCAAGAAGTCCGCTGGCGATGAATGGAAGATGGTCATCTGATTCATCATCGCCGCCGAACGCTCTGCCTGCTGATACGTTGCCCGCTCTTCACTCATGGCTAACTGTCTGTGAAGCATGGCCAGATGATACTTGCCATACGTTAGCGTCAACTTGGCAGCCAGCGTCACATCAATCGCACGACATTGGTAACGCTCTAACAAGCCTTGCTGCGGCTTCAGATGGCTGAGTGTTGATTCTGAAAAATAGTTTTCAGGTATTACTGATATCATCAACATATTCCTTTTCAATCTCATCTATAGCATGGATAAATCTGAGATACTTAATGGTTTCCCATCAACTAAATCGACTTTTGATGCCTTGTGTTTATAATAGTAGCGTAAAAACGGAGTGTTATTAAACTCAAATCCACAGATTAGTACAGGGTAGTCAGAATAATCATCTCCTTTCTCCATAATGCTTATAATGCAATAATATGGAAGGAGAGCCACATGCTCAGCACGTATGTCAAATTCGTTTTCCTGCAAATTGTCATCGTCCTTTATTCTTCTCCAACATTTAGTATCTATGTCAATTGCTATTCTGTAATTGTCCCAATATAAATCCAGGAACTCAATACCAACGTCAGTTAATTGATAAGGACAGATCTCACAATAGCTGGCATTCTCGCCATAGGGATCATCAACATCATCAACAGAACGTATAACAACCTTTTCAAATCTGAATTGTTTTGAAGGGTCTCTGGCTATTTCCATTCTTATCTCTGGTGTCCAATTGACTTTCTGCAGCAATATCTTTTCGACTTCCTGCCTCGCCTTGTTTCCGTTAACAACTTTTTTAATGTTCCTATTATGCTCTGTCTCTATACCAAAAAACTTATATAGCAAATCTTTATTGTCACTATAAAGCATCGTTTCAAGTTTCGTCCCAACCCACACATCACTTCCGTTGAATCCTCTTTCCTCACTATATGATTTTATGAATTGGAGTGTATCAGTAGTAATGTTGCAAGCAAGAGCAACGAGTAGCATACTGCTCTTGGCAATCTCGTAATTGCCAACAATCTTGTCAATTGCAGCCTGTGCGTCTGCCTTTGTGAAAGACTGATGATTCTTACATTGAATGTACCAAGTAGTTTCTTCGGTGTCAACACCCCAAATGTCTACTCCGCCATCTTTCCCCTTTTGACCTATTGGAGAAAGTTCACCCCATTTATATTTTCTGTAAACTATTTCAAAAACCAACTCTTCGAAACGTTGCCAGGGCAAATCTTCAAAGTGAAGGTTGTTTGTTGTTCGTGTTGGATTATTCATGATTATTCCTTTTAATTTGATAATTCACATTCAATCTTCAAATCTTGCCGATACGATGTAGTTTCAGCGTTCATTTCCGTGTGTACTTCCAATGCTACCATATTCATAGCACTGTTTAATTTTCTCTTTGAGCAATTTTTCTTCCTTTGCTATATGAGAACAGAAATCTTTGAAACTACCACAATTTGTTGAAACATTCATTCCTATTATTGACATCGTTCCCCCACGCCCATTAAGTCGCCTGGTCATTTTAATGCTCGAATTTGCCAGCGGCACTATAAAACCGCTATTTTCTGTATCATACAAATGCATATAGGCTATTAGTTGGTTCCGATCATCGCGTGATACATCACTCCAGTCTGAATAACGTTTGTATTTTGCGTCAAGAATTATGTCCGACCTATGATAATCAGGCATCGCCTTCTCATGACCAATTTTGTCTGTGAATATATGTATTCCACCTTCACCAGTCCTGTTTTTAGGATGCAAAAAGCCAAAATCCCTTAGCACGGTATTTAAGTACTCTTCCCACAACCATGCACCATCATAAAGAATGCCATATATTTGATTATTATCATCGTTACCATACCTTATTTCTTCATGTTGAAGTATTTGCAAGCAGAGAAGTTGCAAGTTACGGTATTCTATGAAAAATGGGTGGATTAAAGGCCGGAGGTTGCAATTGATGACACTCCGAAGTTCTTTACGATTATATGTTGGCGTTGCTTGACATATTCCGCTTACTGCATTACGAGTTTCCTCATCGTTATAGAGGACATAGCTGCCCAAAGGATGGACGGCTAGATATTCAATAGTATGCCGAACAAGTTGGGTAACATGGTTGTCAGTTGAATATTCTCTTGTTGTGTATGCTATTTTCCCAGTAAAAGGAATGTTTTGACGGATATGCCTAGCAATATCTATCCTTCCTTTCACATTAGCATCATTGTAATTTCTCGTTTGGTATTCTTTATAGACACCTTGACGTATAGCACGCTTTAAAAATTCCGGGAAGAGATAGATGAGGAAATTGAATACCCCCTCATTGTTAGTTCCAAACTTGAGATCAAACAGATTGATAGCGAAAACACGCTGGAGCATGTAGTGCAGAAAGTAGTCATTAGTATCATTCGTGGCGAAACGTGAACGGATGCTCACTTGTGTATTGTTGTAACCGATGAATCCCATGATATTTCCTGTAATAAGACGATTCTCATCTATTGTAAAGACATGCTGATTGCCGATGCCATCACCATTGGCTTTGAAATCTGAAGGGAATATCAGCAAGTTGGGATGTTCAGCAAGATCAAGCTCGCACAGAGGTTTTGCAGACAACTTTTTCAAGTTCCCCAAGTGCAAAGCAGCGTCGAAAGGTTCACCCCTTCCGTTGTTATCCGTTGTCTTTATCAGTTTTATCATTTGTTTCGCGCTTTTTGTTATAAGCCTTTTCCAATTCATCCAGATAGGCTTTTGCATTCTGATTACCTCGTAGGTATTCAAAGAGGAGTCCTTTTAAATGATTGTTCCACAACATTTTGAAGGCCTGCTCCATCCCCAGGTGTTTATAGCTAAGGTATTTGCGGAAATATGCAGCACCAATCTGATAGGCTTCGCCCAGTCTTAATTCTGGTTTAAGAATAGCATCATTCAAAGCAAACATTCTTTCTTTGATTTCCGTCTTTTCTTCATCACTAAACTCTTTACTCTCTTCTATCATATTCTGATAACTCTCTTCTGCTGTTACTTCTACAAATGCAAAACGACGACGCATGGCAAAGTCCATACTCTCCACACTGCGGTCAATGTCATTCATTGTACCAATGATATAGACATTTTCTGGAACGTAGAAGCCATTTCTAAATATATCTGCGTTTTGAGGATCAAAATTATCATCACCTTCTTTTGGAATTAAGTTCTGGTATTGTGTTTGGACCTTATTATCGTTTCCATTCTCATCGTATTCTCCTCTGTAGCCTGAATCTATTGAGAAAAACAATTCGCCAAAAATCTTATTTATTTCTCCTCTATTGATTTCGTCAATAATAATCACTGAAGGCAGATACTGCCGTTCATAATGGCATCTTGCATAATCTATTATCCAATAAAACAGCGTGTAATAGAATTCTGTAATACTTTCTATACTGGCGATAGAATATGTTAAGTCTGAATTTTTAATATTAAAATTGTCATTTCTAATTTTCCACATATTTTCAGAACTTTGGCTCCATGCATAAGTTGGCTTATTCCAAACTTCAATGAGACATTTTTTGATGTCTTCTTTTGATGGAAATTGTGCTTTTAGAATACTATCAAGAGACTGCATTACAAGACAAAAAACTTGACAAGAATATTCAGAATAGTCAACCCAAGAAGTTTCTCCGTCTACTATACAATTGTCTTCATCCCCATACTGCTTATATTCAATTGACATATTTCCATAGCGTGAAATGACGGATTCTGGAATATGTTCTGCGAAATCCTGCCAGAAAACGAATCCATGCTCTATGTCCTTTACAACAGCATCATAGCATTCACTGTACAAATCCCCCATACTACTAACAAACGAGTTGGTGTTTTCTGCTGAGTCATATGATTTTTTTCTTGTTACAAATCGATTATAATGATTTTTACAAAAATTTTTAAACACTCCATCAGAACGCTTAAAGCCTATCGAACCATCAACATTCATCACAGGCTTTAGTCCTTCAACAAAATCTGTGTAATCGTATGACGGATGGAATTGCACCATCAAAATTTGAGTGTCTAAAATGTTTTTGAGGACAAGGTAATCGAATGTTGCTTCCCAATATTCATTATTAAAATTTCTATACCATCTAATAGTATTGGTAATGAACTCTTTTGCAATCTCTTTAGCCATAAACGTCTTTCCTGTTCCTGGTGCTCCTGACAGAATCAGATTTTTATTTGATTCTAACAATTGTATGTATTTATCGTATTTACCCATATATTATTTCTGCTAAATCCGCGACTGACTATTATCTACACTTACTATATGCATTTTTCAGGTATTCTAATTGGGCAGGGGCATCCTGATTGCCACGCAAGTACTCAAAGAGAAGTCCTTTCAAATGGTTCTCCCATAACATTGCAAACGCTTGTTCCATCCCTTGATCTTTATAGTAAAGGTATTTTCGAAAATAAGCTGCTCCAATCTGATAAGCTTCACCCAATCTCAGTTCTGGGTTGAGAATGGCATTATTTATAGCGAACATTCTCTGCTTGATTTCATTTTTCTCTATATCAGTAAAGTCATTACTATCTGCTATCATATTCTGATAACTTTCTTTTGCTGTCACTTCTTTAAATGCGAAACGCCGACGCATAGCGAAATCCATATTCTCCACGCTACGGTCAATATCATTCATCGTACCAATAATGTAAACGTTGTCTGGCACATAGAAGCCGTCCTTGAATACATCTCCCTCCTTTATCAAATTTTGATATTGTGTCGCCACCTTACCTATCTGACCACGATAGCCAGGGTCTATGGAGAAGAACAATTCACCGAATATCTTGCTAATTTCACCACGGTTTATCTCATCGATGATAAATATTGCAGGTAAATATGTTCTTTCATAATTTGACTTGATGTAAGCTAATATCCAATAAAATAATGTATAATAGAACGAGGTAACATTATCAGATGTTATGGTAATACCTTGATTACGATATTTAAATGGGCTATCTGGAACATCTTCCCATAATACAGCAATTTCCTTTTTAATGGCTTCCTCTGTTGGACAATTTCTTTCAAGAACATCATTGATAGTATTAAAAAATTTACAAAACAAATCATAAGAAAAAGATGGATCATCAGCCCAGTTAGCCCAGTTATCTACAATCCAGTGCCAGTCAATGTCAAGACTTTCTACGACTAAATGTTTAAGATGGCTTGTTACTGTTTCTGGCATAATATCTTTCTTTTGATAAAAAGAACAAAAGTTTCCTGCCTCTATCTCATTTATAATAGTTTCATAACAATTCCCATACAAGTCTTTTAAACTAGCAAAAAACATTGAGTCGCGATAACTTTCGTGCAATCTCCCAAAATTAAGTTTTTTCTTATTTTTATCATCTTTTGAAATTACTTCTGATTTTTTCTTCAGCATAACGGTTTCACGGCAAGAGTTCTTGCAAAATTCTTTGAAAATACCATTGGTTCGTTCAAATTCGAGTTGTCCGTCATTGTTTGAGATGGGTTTTAAACCTTCAACAAATTCAGCATAATCATAAGAAGGGTGAAATTGGACCATCATAGTCCGATCATCAACAACATCACTGACTTTTTGAAGATTGCCATAGAATTCTTCGAAATAACTGCTTAAGTGTTTGTGTTTTAATAGCATATTATCTATTAAGCACCATGCTATTTTCTTTGCCATGAACGTCTTTCCAGTTCCTGGTGCTCCTGTCAGAATCAAATTTTTATTAGATTCTAACAACTGAACGTATTTCTCGTATTTCTTATGTATTTCTGCTGGAGTCATTTCTTGAGAATTTTATTTGGGGGAAGTCGTTAATAATATAGTTACCTTATTGCATTATTTTGAAAACGGGAAGGTTAGTTTATACTTGAAGCCGTTTCGATATGGCTCAAATGCGAATTTGCATCTTGATATCAAGTCCATTCCTATAAGGACAGAGATGTCGCCAAACTTTTTAATTGTACTACCATAAAGAGGTTCGCAGTATCCGTTGGGGAAGTTAACAAGACATCTTGTGCTAATAGAATCCATTTCTCCAGTTGCCCCTATCGTCTTGGCAATGCCGAAATTTTCTAATTCAGCCTCTTTGTAAAAATACTCTGTGAAGCCAGAAGATGATGCGCCAGTGTCTATTTGCCCCAAAAAGAGGGCCTCACGTCCATCAATATTCACCTTTAGTGGCATCAGAAGCCTATTATCTAAGTGAACATCGTCACTGCAGGGATTATATACTACAGTTACGGAATTAGAAGTTGTGTATATTTCGTAATTGTCATCTAAGCCCATAAATTTGTGACCTATATTACAGATTTTAATAATTCCATCCTGCGCTAAACCGATATTATCTGAAAAAGGAAATATAAGTGCATCAGGATCAAGTTTCATTACTTTTTCATAGGCCTCTTCCATAGCCAGCGCAACATCCTTTGCAGTTTTGTTATTGTTAGCATCTTTTATGGTCTCTATTACGAGTTTTCTGCCGTTATCACTTTTGGACGAATAAGCATTGTCAATGTCATTGTATGAATTTAAATTCAAATGATATTTACGGCTAAGACATTTAATCCAGCTATCCCTGAACAGATTTATCCCCATCTGCACATCAGCTAGTGGAGCGAAATCCCTCTTAAGAAGTTCACTTACAACACAAAAAACATTCTGTAGTTCTCCTCTTTCGCTAGGTAGTTCAATTTTAAAACAATCATAGATATTGGCAACATGTTTGTATTTCTTGCGTTGAAGAACGCTGGAAAAGTTGTACATGTTTTGATTCGTCGTTAACCGCAATTCTTTCCCGTCATCTGTAAGGAATGTACAAGAGAAGACATCCTGAAGCAGAAAATCAACGATGTGATACTTGGAGCACCTTTTATTGAATGCCTTTTGCCAGATTTCCTCATGTTTTACCATATTCATCTTTATTTTTTTGTTTGTTGTCTGCAATCTGTCTCTTTTGAAAGCTGTCAAAGTCTTCGCGCCTTGTTCGTAGTTCAGTTGTTTTTGAGCCAAGATATCTTGCTCCCACTGGAACAGGCTTCCGATAAACACTTGCTTTTATCCAAACTTCTGAATCATCATTTGTCTAAACTTGCTTAATTCTTCCGTATCGTCTCTGTCCACTCTGGGATTGGCAACCAAATCAGCAGAGAATTCTATAGTTTCTGGATTATCATCTAGCGTATGTGCGCAAATTTTTCCTACCATAATCTTTTCACGGAACAAACAATCAGGTAGCGGAGGTTGGCATCCAGCTTCGAAGAACTTAATGCCATCATCTGTATAGAAACATATGGTGTTGTATTCATTACCGGTTTTAGCGAAGAAGAATGTTTCATGAGGCCGTTCTTTCTTTACGAGCATTTGAAACCATGCGCGTACTGGCTCGCTCATGTCTTTATATGCATATAAGAAACGGATACCAAAGAACCAAGTCACAGGTGCTTTGATAACTTTTTTTTCCATGTCATTATTGTTGTTTTGATTACGACGCATAGCATCAAGTTCAGATTGAGTATTCAGATATTGGGCTCTCAATCTCTGCATTTCCATAAGATATTCTTCTGCCAAATTATGCTTATATGGCTTTGATAACAGTGGCATACCCAGACGACTATCAAGTACACCTGAATCTGTCTCTAGATTGGGGTCAACTATGAACTCAAAAAAATTCAGCGTGAAAGCGTTACAGAAATTAAGCAGCCGTGTAACAGGAAGACGGTGTACCGCGAGCAGTGACTCTTTAACTCGATTAGGATGGACACCTACGGTAGTAGCGGCATCTTTATACGAAGAGACTACGCCTGATTTGACAACTTTTTGAATGGCTTCTCCGTTATAATA
>Ga0247609_10006607_pt1 | contig 11141 bp, 5 predicted proteins | sample 172DNAGHGlowgp2_FD_193487 | JGI IMG/M metagenome (GOLD analysis project Ga0247609, IMG submission 193487) | Sheep rumen microbial communities from Palmerston North, Manawatu-Wanganui, New Zealand - 1728 DNA GHGlow gp2 | ecosystem: Host-associated > Mammals > Digestive system > Stomach > Rumen ... | reverse complement strand
AATAACTTTAACCATTCCGTTATGCTGTTTTCTTATCAATTCATTAAGGTATATCGGTCGCTCCATATCCGCCTCGTCAGTGAATATTTTTCCGTATAATCAGAGAAAAATTCACTAGGATTATACACTATCAGAACATATAAAGCAAAACAACTGAATATTCTGCAAGAAATACAGCAGAATATTCAGTACATTCCAATTGATACTAGAAAGTATCCACTTCAATTTGCGCTAAAGGAACTTAATTCCAAAGTATTATCCCAGGGCTTTGTATTTGATGCCGGAAAGCTCCAGGATCCGGAGTTGTATTCGAAAGACTTTGCACTGTTCTTATATGAACTTAACCACTTAAGAACCATTGATAAAGTCAATTTCGATTATGTGGGAGAAGATAAATATCTTCACCGCATGGTCTTATTCAAATGCGGACTTATAAAAACACCGCTCTTAAAGAAAGCGCTCAGGGCTATGAAACAGATCCCTTTATCTGATAAGGAATATGTTTTTCTGTTTTTCATTTCCATTTCCTCACTTTCGTTAGTGTTTTTACAGCAATTCCGCATCAGCTTCATGCTGTTTGGTTGTGAGTTCAGTATAGGTGCTTTGAGGGGTCAGATGGTCGCTTCCCAGGCGACATTTTCTTAGGCAAAATCGTCCTGAAACGCCTTATTTCATTATATTTTCGTTACATGTGCGTGTCATTTTCAGTCATATTTAAAATTTATATATATAAAATGATATTCTTGGCAACGTGAGGGACTTGTGCCCTTATGTTTTCGACGCCCGTTTTCGCGCGCGAAAATAATAAAGGAGAGGAAGCAATAAGTAAGTGGGTGAAGAGAAGGACGTAAAAACTTCTGCCAAGACGAAAAAGCGCAGGAAGACTTCAGCGGATTATGCAATCGAGTTCTTCATCAAGATCGCGGTCACAGCTGCAGTGATCGCCTGCCTGTGCATATTTGTCGTGGGGATCCATGTTAATCACGGCAATGCTTCATATCCGATGCTTAAAGACGGTGATCTGGTGATCACATATAAATTCGGCAAACTGAATACCGGTGATGAGATCTGCTATAAGACTGCGGACGGGGTGAGATTCGGACGAGTCGTTGCGCATGGCGGCGATGAGGTCAGCATCTCTGATTCCTACGTCATGGTCAACGGGTTCGGTCTGGCCGGAGATGTTTTGTACCCGACAACCCTTGAAGGAGCCTGCGTTGAATTTCCGTATACGGTGCAGGAAGGATCTGTCTTTGTCATGAATGATTACAGGAAAGACATCAAAGACAGCAGGACATACGGAGCAATCCCTCTCGAGGACTGCGAAGGCAAGGTAATACTTGTGATGCGGAGAAGGGGGATCTGAATTTGTTTTCCAAAATTTTTCAAAATATAGGAGGAAAAAACATGAAAAAGACCTGGAAAATGTTATCGGCAATGCTGATAACGACAGCCATGGTGGGAGCCCTGGCTATGGCGCCGGCAGGTGCCGCGGAGAAAGCGTACAGCGGACTGGTCGCAGAACCGACAAGTCCGACGATTACGTTCGACAAGTATCTGGTTATGGAAACCACTACACAAGTTCCTAATGCGACGTTCAAGTTCACACTTTCATCAGTCGCTGCAGATGCCACGTTGGGAACAACGGCTGGTATTTTGGAAGGCGTCAAATATAACAACGCCACTTCCACAGCCAATCAGGTTACCTGCTCATTTGATACTGACAGCACAACTTATACAACTGTTCAGGGCACAGACGGTCTGACCCTTACGGACGGCTGGAAGTACGCAAAAGATTCTATGACTCTTGATTTCTCAGGTGTCGCATTTACAGAACCCGGCATCTACGCATATAAATTAACTGAGGACGTTTCCGGTACAGGAAGCGCGGCAATCGGTGGTACAGAGCGTTATCTCTATGTTTACGTTGAGGACGCTACGACCGTTGATGCAACATTAGGCGAGATCAACAAGCTTGATATCAAAAAATGCATCCTTACAACTGTCAGTGACTCCCTTGCCGCAGACATTGCAAAATCAAAAGGTTTCACAAACCAGTATCCCGCATGCGCCCTGACATTCGGTAAAGAAGTTACCGGCAACCAGGGTTCACGCGACAAGTTCTTTAAGTTCACAGTAAAAGTCACCGGTGCAACGATCAGTGATAACGACCTGTTCAATGTTGACAAGACATATGCTGTGGCAGAACCTGCCGGAAACAGTGCGACAACTTATACTTCAGACGCTATGAAGGCAGCAAACAATGTAAATACTTTAACGGGCGCACAGCTCAAAGCCGGATATGATTTCTATCTGCAGGACGGCAACTATATCACAATCGTCGGCATTCCCGAGAACTATAATTACGAGGTTACAGAGGCCGCAGAAGACTATACCGGAACAGCAACTATCACAGCTGCCAATTCCTCTCTTGACTGGGATTCCACTGTTGATGGAGCTGATGCTTTAGCAGATGCTGCAAGCGGCAGCAATATTTCAGCTGATATCCACACAGGCTTTACGAACGATAAGACAGGAACGATTCCCACAGGCGTTCTGATGTCAGTAGGACCTGTTGTTATCGTTGGTCTGATCGTAGCAGGCGGAATCGTTTTCCTTGCAGTCAGAAACACAAAGCGCAAGGCAATGGAAGCCGCTGAAGCAGATTCCGATATCGAAGAATAATGCAAAAGTTTTGAGAGGAACCTGATGAGAAGATTCTGGCAGATCATGAATACAGTTTATGAGAAGGCACTGTTTGCAGTCCTCAGTGCCGCGCTGCTCATCGTGCTCTATGCGGCATATGACACGTGGTATGTTTACGATCATGCAAACGACAGCTCATATCTTAAATTCAGACCTGACACAGTGAACGCGGCAGAGCTTGAAGACTCCCCTCTCTCATCGGATATGGCCGGCTGGATCGTTATCGACAATACAAATATCGATTATCCGGTCATGCAGGGTTTTGATAATTCACAGTATCTGAACCTTGATCCTTACGGCAACTATTCGCTGTCGGGAAGCATTTTCCTTGACAGCAGGAACAGCCCGGACTTCAAAGATCCATACTCCATAATCTACGGTCATCATATGGAATACGGGATCATGTTCGGAGCACTTGATGAATACCTTGATGACAGATACCTTTCCTCACACTCCACCGGCAAACTGATCGTGGGAAGAACAGGTGAGGAAACATACGGATTGGAACTGTTCTATGCAATGCAGGCGGATGCTTCAGACAGCATGATCTTCGATCCGGAAAACTACGGGGAATTAAGGCAGTTCCTCGCAGAAGCAGGTTACGACAGAGACAACAGGATAATCTGTCTCTCCACCTGCACAGGAGATGCCTCCACAACCAGAACGGTTGTATTTGCCTATATTTTGGAAAACTGATAAGGAAGGAGAACAGGCAATGAAGCATGTTATGACAACAGCAAAAACGCTGATCACAGCAGTGTCTTTATGCGCTGTCCTCCTTTTCTTCGGTTTGCCGGTCAAAGCGGAATTCACGTACAACAGGATCGAGGCTAGAGTGCCTTTCACTTGTGCAGGAATCGATTCCGCGATCGAAAATGAATATGAGATAGTGATAGAGAAGCTTGACGAAGCTTCACCCTCCCCTGATTCGATCGTAAAAACAATAAGCGATGCGGGCGAAGGGACATTCGTAATAGGGATAGATGAACCCGGCACTTACCAATACAAGGTTTATGAGAAGGCCGGAACCAACTCGAAAATAATCTACGACGATACGGCATACACCGTAACGCTTTTCGTTACCTCCGACACAAATGGTGAGCTCAGCTGCCAGATCGTACTGTCGAAGGGCGGACTCGCAAAGCCTACGGAGATTGCTTTTGCAAATAAAGCAGAGAAAATAGACAAACCGATTACGCCTACGGTATCCACCGGCGAACCTGAAAGCCCTTATATACCATATGCCATTGCTGCATTGACAGCTGGCGTACTGATCCTCATTCTTGCGCTCGGGCGCAGAAAGGAGGATTGCAATGACTAAATTCAAGCGTCTGGCAAGTCTTATTCTAGCAGTGTCAGTTCTGCTCGGCACGACAGGCGCAGTTCTGCCTGAAGTGGATATACCTGGCCCCGGCGATACTGATGCAATAGAAACAACTCAAGTCCCTGATACGTCAGAGCCTGTTGATGCTCCTGATAATACAGAGCCGGAAAACCCTTCCGGTTACGATGTCCCGGGCGACACAGATGAGGTGACAAATGCAGCGGCTGATGGATTTACAGACGCAGCTTCAACGGCTGAAACAGAGGAAGATAACAATGTTACTACGCTTGTTTTCGAGGCTGATACATACACGATAACAGCCGTTTACGGTCCGGAGACAGAAATCCCCTCAGACTGTGAACTCGTTGTCGGCGAGATCTATGGAGGAGATGTCTATAACGAATACATGGATCTGACAACTGAGGCACTCAGCAACATTGAGATAAACAGGGTCAGATTCTTTGACATCACCCTTATCAAGGACGGTATTGAGTACGAACCTTATGAAGGAACAACAGTATCCGTAAGGATCACTCTTAACGAACAGCTTGAGAATGAAGTCAGCGTCGTTCATATCAGTGATGATTCGGAAGCTTCTGTTGTGGACATGTTTGACGTAACAGATGCGGAAAGCGGTGAAGGTACAGAAGTTACATTCAACGCAGACGGCTTCTCCGCATACGCGATCGTTGAAGGACCTTCATCCACAAACATTCAGACAGGCTGGAGAAGGATAGAGTCCCGCGATAAGATCCCTGACCACCTAGGTGAGATCTATATCGGAAGCCTGTCATCCAACAAGTATTTTACTAACGAGCAATATTATGTGAGCGGAAACAGCGGCAGATCCGGCATCAAAAAGACAGAGACAGCCCAGCCGGGCTATCCTTCTGAAGATGCAGCTGCTTATGTATTCGAGCCAGCAGGTGCAGATGACCAGTATTACATCTATACCGTTAAAAGCGGTGTCCCCAATTACATAAAACAAAACGGCACCAGTTTGAGTTTAGAAACAGATAAGACAAAAGCAACAGTATTCACTTTCTCTGATCTGTCAACCAGTGATAAGACTTTCCAGGCTATGGGCGGTACATCCGGCTACTTTATTAACCAGCAGGGCGGTACCGGCGGAAAAGGTTTCTGCGCTTGGAATACATTAAATGATCCTAACAACGCATTAGCTCTCTGGTATTACGATTACAATTCACCCAGCGTTGATCCTTATAAGCTTAATGGTGTCACGACAGGTTTGATCTACTACGGCAACGGTGTCGGCGGAAGAGGTCTGATGACTGATTCATCAAATCCCAATGCACTTGATGCTCTCCTGCTCCCTGTCCTCTCCAAAGAAACGGATCATAATAAGAAACTGTTTGTACCGAATGATACTGACCTTACAATGTGGACATTCACATGGGTTGCGGACGACAAATATTATCTCTCCGCTGATGTAGGCGGTACTATAAAATACCTGAATGTTGATTCAACAGGTCTTACTGTTTCTGATACCCCGAAAACCATCAAGGTAGTTCCGGGCACAGGAAGCAATGCCGGCAAGATATCACTCGTTTCAGGCAACAGAGCGGTTGCATATTCCGGTGATCCGGACCTCGGCTTTAATACATTGGGCTCATCGAGCACTTCTTCATATAAGTGGCTCAATCTTGTCGATCTTTCCGAACTCACATCCGAGTATGTTCTGCCTTATTCCGCAAGAAAGATAAGCGTGTCGGATGACAGTATCACTAATGGTTCAAGAGTCATTATCTACACACGTGTCTGGGACAGCAGCCAGAAAAAGTACAGATTCTATGCTGTCGATCACGACGGTTCCCTTTATGAGTGCTTTGAGGATGGCGACGAGATCCAGTGGATCGATGACAGAATCAATACATTGCTCTGGGATGTTACGGTCTACTACTATGAAGACACAGAGCCAATAAGGGAAAACGAGAATTACTACTACGAACTCTATAACGAATATTCAGAAAAATACATCAAACCTAATGCGGCTACCGAGGATGCTCTTGCAGATTCGATAATCGGAATCAACCTGAACGGCAGACGTGAAGGCAAATATTTCTCGCCTATCATTGCCTGGGATGATGCTAATTACTCCTATGCGGGAATAAGGACAGAAACGATCGATGAGAACCATATAAAGATTGTCTCCTACCCGTTCTCCGAGGAAGTCCCTGCGGATGAATCTACGGATTTCTATTTCGCGATCATCAATGATACAACCTATGAAGATATGCTTCATGAAGTCAAAACGATCGATAACAATCAATATGGTATCACCATGAAGATAATCGACTTCACATTAACAAATAACAATTGGGCAACCAGCGAGCAAAGTTTATTCCTTGGCAGCTCAACCGGTGGCGCAGATGTTCCTCCCACACAAAAGATCTTATCTAACTATTTAGGTTCCGACGGTTATCCGATTGTGTTAAACGGCGACCACCAAAACGAATCCCTGAAGGGGCTTTACGACGAGAGCAGGCTCAGAGAAGTCAACCACCTGTTCATTGAGTCAATTTACAACACATCCGGTTATTTCGTTTATGACGCCACACAGAATTTCGCGACTCTCCGTGACGATAATAATTTTGTCGTATATCAGGAACTCGGAACAACAGACGGTTCGTCCAAGCCTTCACTGAAGCACGGTCAGTTCATGCCGTTCAACGATATCGAAGTCGGCTCATATGCAACGAAGAACCCGTACAATCTCTACAATGCACTTCAGGAGTCCCTGCCGGATAATAATCCCCGTAAATATGAGAATCTGCACCTTGTCAAAAATCCGGATTACCAGTTCGGAGTAGAACTCTCAACATCATTCGTTCAGACACCAAACGGCCGTGATGACTGGGGTCACGACATCATCTACGAGTTCACCGGTGATGATGATTTCTGGCTTTATGTTGACGGCGAACTTGTCATAGACCTTGGCGGTGTCCACAGTGCTTTGTATGGCTCCATCAATTACGCCACAGGCGAAGTCAGAGTTCAGGATAAGAAGAATTCACAGGGAGCCATCGTTATCTCTGAATACAGCCTGTATGAGATCTTCAGGCAAAACTACATCGACAGACACAACGGATCTACTGCAGGTGTTGATGAATATCTCAATGGCATTTTCACACAAAACTCTGATGGGCAGTATGTCTTCAAAGATTACACTCCGCACGAGATGAGGATCTTCTATATGGAGCGCGGAAGCGGTGCATCCAACCTTAATATGCGCTTCAACCAGTCTTCAGTAAAACCGAAGACCGTTATCCTGAGCAAAGAGCTCTCAGGTGTTGATAATGTCGATAAATTTAATGCCGAGTTCCCTTATCAGATCTGGTACCGTTATGAGGACGGACAATTCCTGAGTCTCAATAATATCAATGAGAACATTAATGTTTATTACCGCAGTACGGATACCCCCGTCAAATACATGCAATCCTATACTATAGACGGTGAGATTTATGATAACGTGTTCTTCCTTAAACCGGGAGAAGCCTGCGAGATCATGCTTCCTGACGAGATCATAGAATACTATATCGTTGAATGCGGTGTTGATCCGTACGTTTACAAACACGTCTATGCCAATGAGACCGAGATTACAGGTGTAACCCCCACCATTGCCCCTGCTGGATATGAGCGAAAAGATTACTCCACAAGCGCAGCTTCAGCCAAGGCCCGTACAAGTGTCAAATTTGTCAACGAAGTCAATCCGGATGCACTCCGTGTATTGTCATTCACCAAATACCTCTGGGACGAGAACGGCATCGGTGCGGGAAATGAATTGCTCAACGATGACACAACGTTCAATTTCCGTCTGTATCTGGCTACAGAGCACGAGACTGCAGCTGTACTTACCGATAAACATCTTGCAAACATGTACACATATCATGTCAAGGATCCTGACGGAAGATACTGCAAGTGGAATGCTGCGGATCAGAAATTCGTTCCTATAAGAGATGATGCCACAGATTATTCGTCATTGACCATTCAGGAGAAGAAAGCTGCCAGCTTCACAACCTCAATGTACGGTTCGATCTCAAAGATCCCTGCTTTTTATACTGTTGAAGTAAGGGAACTTCTTGCGGGAACAAAATACAGGGTTGAAGAGCGTTACAGCGAGATCCCTGACGGTTACTCGAGGATCCACTATGTCGTTCACGATGATTACGGCGATGCCGGCCGCGAGGTACCCGATAATACCCAGAGCACCATTCTCAAGGATCAGGATCCGAACGTCGAAGTCCACAACATCAGAGGATACGGAATCCGTATATACAAGGAATGGACTGATGATAAGTATGTGGCAGCACGTGATGCAACTTATTTCGCGGTATATAAGAAAATCGGAGACAGTGAGGTTCTGGATACCAATTCGATCTATATGCTCAAGTACAAAAAGAATACGTTGTACTGGTACTACGATGTGCTTGACCAGGGACTGACACTTAGGGACTATATCATCAGAGAAGTCAAGATAGAAGGTGCCACGGTAAACGATGAAGGAAAGGTAACATCATATACTTCAATAACCCCTGTGGCTGATGGCGGAGAGATAACCCTCAACGGAAAACTCAAGGGCGAGACGGATATGTCGCCCTGCACCTACACCGTCATCTACGATAAGAATCCCGAATATAACGGCAACAATATGCGCGTTGAGACCATTACCAACAAACGCGACGGTATAACCATTTACAAGGAAGATGTTGCGGGAAATCCTCTGGCCGGAGCCAGATTCGACCTGCGTGATGATGCCGGAACCCTGATCGGCACATTCGAATCAGATGACAAGGGTTTTGTTACCGTTGCTTATCTCAGAAAGAATGTTGATTACACACTCACCGAGACGAAGTCTCCGACTGATTCGGAAGGCTACGGTTATGTCGGACTTAAAAAGCCCCTGACTATAAGAATGGCAGATGACGGCTCCATCACTGTTACCAGGGATCCGAATTCGAATGTTGACGTAGACAGATTCTCATATGAAGCGGGACCTGACGATCCTTCAATCACGGTCATCAACATCAGGTATGATTTCGTCATCTCCAAGCAGGATAAAGATACACACGAACCTGTTGAAGGCGTTGTTTTCGCACTCCACAAGCAAAAGACAGTCGGCGGTGTAACAGTCGTTGACTTCCAGCCTATCCCGGGATACGAGAATCTTGTAACCAACCGGCAGGGAACGATCCCGAAGATCGATTCCACACTTGCCCCAGGCACTTACGAACTCAGAGAGATCTCGACGCCTGCCACACACCAGGGTCTGCACTACTACATCCGTTTCACGGTAACGCAGACAGGCGATATCGTTCTGAATGCTGTTCATCCTGAAGTTGATGTCATTGAAACGATCAATGATGACAGAGTAATCTATACACTCCGTATCTATAACTATCCTGCCGAAGAGGATCTCTCAATCTCCAAGAAGGTCGAAGGCAACCTCGGAAACAAGACGCTTGATTTCCCTGTGACAGTCCGCCTTACTGATTCGTCCGGCCAGCCTTATACAGGAACCTTCACCACGAAGAAGAACAGTGAGGCTGCGGTCGAGCATACCCTCGTTGCGGCAGATGACGGAACCATACATCTTACATTTGCACATGGCGACAAGATAGTCTTCGGCGGGCTTGATGAGGATACGAATTATACCGTTACCGAGGATCCTTTGGGCTATCAGAGCATGGGTTATCTTAACGGTAATCCTGTAAGCACTAACGGAACCGTTTCCGGCAACACAAAAACCAACAAGAGAGTGCTCTTCGTCAATACGCGCGAAGCCCTGATTCCGACCGGTGTGGATACGTCTTTGGGCATATGCCTGAGCGTTCTGGCCGTTGCCGTCTCAGGCTGGGCAGTCATGCTCGTCATGTCTGGAAAACACCGCCGTGAGGAATTATGCTCAGGTGCCTCAATGCCCGGCAGATCAGTACGCAGGCCCTCAAAGCGCGATATTAAGAAACTGAAGGATCTATTCTCCTAACAACGGCTGGCCGTGCTCGAAAAGCGCGAGGTTGATCATCATCAGATCATATACATTCTGCCCGATGAAATACTCGACGATCAGATCCGCCCTGCTAGATGGTGAGAAAGCATAGCCCGCTACTAATTAGGACAATTGTATGAGAACGTTGTCAGGAGTATGGCGGGCACCCGGGAGATGCACAGTTGTATCCCCCGAGTCTCCGCTTGTGAGCAAGGTAATTAGCCCGCTTTTCTAATGTCGTTATAGACTTCCGGCAACTTTCCTTCAGCTCTAAGATCGTTCTCGATCATGGCCTTAAAGTATCATATTGTTCCTTTATTGTGCTTTTATCTATCATTGGTTTACCTCGCTCTCTTGGTTATTACCGAAGCATCATAATTTCACTAGCTATTAGTCTTCTCTGAATACAATTTAAATAAGTGAGCAACTATCTTCTCTTCATCACCATTAAAGTCAACTCCATATGCTTCTTCAACGGCTCTATCTAGTTCCTTATGGGCGTCTATCAGGTCGTTAGGCATCTTATCAGGATCGTATAGATCTGCGAGTGATTTGTTCAGATGATTGTTTCTGGCATCAAGAATGCTCTGCACTTTATTTTCTATTATCTGCTTTTGTTCATCACTAACATTAGGCCATATAAAACTATTATAGACTGATGGCGAATATTCGTAATCTGATTTTAATCTGCCAGATACCACCCTTATCCATGCATTATGGAATTGTGAGGTTAGTAATCCAAACAAATACAAGTCTGCATTAGGTATAAGGTGTAACTTATCACTAACAATAACATCAGGTTTCATAAAACCGATAGGTACATACAATCTCCTTCCGGAAGTGGTTTTAGGGAGTACCAGAAATTCTGTAGTTGGTTGACGATCCTGTGTAAACAACCACGGGGTTTTAGCGCACTCTTGTACTTGTTTGGTTGGACTTTCAAGTCGCAAAGCTTTTATAGCAATAAGCCTTTCATATATAAAAGGATTTGAGAATAGAGAATCGACATCTTCGCCTTTAAGATATAAGCAGTACCTCGTTTGGCCATTGAGGAACTCACGTGCTCCCAAGAATGGATGAACGAGGTTGCTTAAGGAAGGATAT
>Ga0247609_10006606_pt1 | contig 11143 bp, 12 predicted proteins | sample 172DNAGHGlowgp2_FD_193487 | JGI IMG/M metagenome (GOLD analysis project Ga0247609, IMG submission 193487) | Sheep rumen microbial communities from Palmerston North, Manawatu-Wanganui, New Zealand - 1728 DNA GHGlow gp2 | ecosystem: Host-associated > Mammals > Digestive system > Stomach > Rumen ... | reverse complement strand
CAACAGTCAGCGGCAAGCGGCTAGCCGCGGTTTTGACCTCCGTTTTGTGACTGGGAGCCACTATAATAGTGATATTTTATTTATAATGCGGAAGCCCTGCTCATATTCCAGAGGTTACATGGTTCAGGTTTACATAATCAAATATTATGTTATAATAGAAGAATAACGCATGTTCTACGCAATTATAGGTTTACTGGCATTAATACTTAATCTCATCATAAACCGGGAGTCTTTTGCAAACCTTAGGAGCCGGTCCGGTGAATCTAAAAGCGAACAGATGGTAGCCTTCCGCTACAAGATTTTTTTAATTGCTTCAAACTGTTATTTTCTTGCAGATATCGGCTGGGGTCTTTTATACGAAAACCGCCATATAGACGCTTTATTCCCTTTCTTATATCTGGATTGTCTTTTGTACTTCTTTTTTATGTTCCTGTCTATTCTCACCTGGATTCGCTATATTGTTGCCTATCTGGACAGGAATGACCGCAAAAGTAAAGCCATACTCCATGCAGTGTGGACCATGTTCGCCCTGGCAATTATTTATCTGATAATCAATTTCTTTCATCCTTTTATTTTTTCTTTTAATGATCAGCACGAATATATTATTGAACCGGGCAGGCATATTGCTTTTATTTTGCAGATTGTTCTTTATCTGCTGACATCAAGCTATCTGCTCTTTATAGCTAATAAATCAACCGGTGGTGAAAAGTCCCGCTATACTACCGTTGGGCTTACCTGTCTTGTAATGGAATTGTTTCTGATATTACAGATTTTTAATGATGGCTACCCTTCTTATGCCATGGGACTTATTATTGGAATTTGTGTAATTCACTCCTTTGTTGAAGCAGGCGAAAGAAAAGAAAAAGAAATATACGATAACATTGCAACAAGACTTGCAGAAAATTATGAAGCAATTTATTACATCAATATAGAAACGGGTGCATTCCGGGAATTTTCAAAAAGTGATGAATATGCATCTATGCAGGTTCCTGTTGTGGGCAAAGATTTTTATGAAGAAACCCGGCTGAATATTGAAAGATTTGTACACCCGGATGACAGAGAGTTTGCAAAAAATCTGCACCAGAAAGAAACAATGCTTAAAATTCTGGAAGACAAAAAATCCTATTCTTATAAATACAGACTGATGATTAACGGACAGCAAAAACATTATACTTTTACCCTCATGCTGGCCCCGGATGGAAAACATTTTATTATCAGCGAAACAAATATTGATGACGAAATAACAGCCGAAAACCTGCGGTCTAAAAATCTGAATAAACAAGTTACCTTTACTCAGATAGCAGAGATTCTGGCTGTTAATTATGACGTAATTTATTATGTTAATATAAAAGACTCAAGTTACATCAGTTACGAATGCAGGAACATTTACGGCGAAGTAGAAATTCAGAGAGCCGGCGATGATTTTTTTGAAGATTCCAAAACTGATATTACAAATATTGTTCATAAAAACGATCTGGACACTGTTCTGGACTTTGTTAATAAAGAGCATTTAGCCTGCACCCTTATGAATCAAAAAAGCTGCCACCTGGATTACAGAATTGTTGCCTTTAAGAAAACTCATTACGTGAGGATGACGGTACAAAAGACAACTGATGAAAGTCACTATATTATTGGAATTGAAAATATTAATGATGAAGTTAAAAAAGAAAAGCAGCATCTCAAGGCTCTGAATACCGAAAAGGAACTTGCCCGCCGCGATGAGCTTACAGGTATAAAAAATAAAACTGCCTATAATGAACTTGAAAAGTCTGTCCAGGCAAACATCGACAACGGCATGGATTATCTGCCTTTTGGACTTGTTGTCTGCGATACCAACGATCTTAAGAAAATAAACGATTCTCAAGGCCATGTTGCCGGTGATGAATATATCAAACAGTCTGCAAAGCTTTTGTGTAATATCTTTGTTCACAGTCCTGTATTCAGAATTGGCGGCGACGAGTTTGTTGTATTCCTCCGGGGTGATGATTATACAAACAGAGAGGCTTTGATGAAAACCCTCCAGGATCAGGTTTGGGAAAATCAAAAATCAAAATCTGGCCCGATTCTTGCTTCGGGAATGGCAGACTTTACTCCGGGAAAAGACAAGCTGGTTTCCGAAATCTTTGACCGCGCCGACAAAGCAATGTACAAAAACAAAAGAGATCTTAAAAAATAAAAAAATAATTATAAGGAATTATCTATGAAAAAATGTCTTATTTCTCTTCTTTGCCTATTAATTAATTTTGGAATTTGTTTTTCTGCACAATTTAAGGATTTATCATTAAACAGCGCGATTAAACAAAGCGGAGAATTGTATGAATATGAAATAGAAACTTTTTCTGACGACCCGACTTTTAAAACAGAGTTTGAAAACAACAATAAAATATTCAAGGATTTTTTTCAGAAGCTTCCGGGAAATTTTTCTGCATATCCAATAATCGGGAATGGTTCGATTTTTAAATATTCCGGCAAAAGATATGAAAATTTCAAATATGTAGTGGCTGTGGAGACACAAAATTTTCATATTCAGCTATACGATGCTCAAGTAGATGACAAAGGAATACATGGTTACGCCCAGATTCTTGTAAACATTGACGCAAAATCTTTTGCAAACGGAAAGTCAAAGAAGCCATATTTAATATTGTCTTTTACAGATTTTTACATTCTTAATGACGGATCTTTTAAAAGCGGCAGGTCGGATGACCAAGGGGTAAACTCATATAGCTCTGGTGAAAGTATTTATGTGGTTCTTAAGAAAGTCAGTCTTCAAAAAGAAAAGGATAAATATCTTATCGTAGCACAGGAACCCCGTAACAACAGATTCTTTTCTGGAAACTGGATCAAATTAGGAAAAACCATTTTTTCAACAGACGCAAAAATTATTTCGACTGAACCTTATACTCAGGAACAAATAATTGAAAACAGCGAAAAACACTGCACCATCAAGTGCAATAATTCAAATTGGAATAGCAAAAAAATCTCCATAGATTTAACCAGCGTCTACCTGCCTGCCCTTAATACAAGCTTTGATAAAGAAAACTTTGATATCAGTCTTAATAAATCAGATATTCTTATAAAAGCAAAAAACAAAAAAGATAAAGTTAATATGTTTAATTATCCATTTACAATGGATTATCTCACTATAGATCAGGACAATCTCCGTAAAGTAACAATTAAGAATGCAGTAATTTATTTTGGCCAAAACTCCCTGCAATTAGGAAATCTGGATATGCAGCTTCAAACTGAGAATGACTGGGGAGAGACAATAGAAATAGCCTGTATGGAAAATCCAGTAAGTATAACAAACCGCAAAGATAAAATAAAAATTCTGGATGATAATGATATTGTTTATGAATATGAATTTGATTCACGATATGGTCTAATGCTTACTTTTGAAACATCCTTTCCAAATCAGCAGAGCTACCGTTCAATGTATGAGGTTGATATAGATAAAGACGGAGTTGTTTGGTCTGGAAAAAGATGCCGTAGTTATTTTGAAAAAACTTATACTTTTGATAAAACAGTTCTGGAAGGAACCTTTTGTGGCATACTTCCTGATGATGGATTCCAGGTTGATGATGCGAGTCTAAAATTTCCGGAAAACAGTATTCTTGATGGAATCTTTTTATCGAATTTTTTTTATATTCGAAAAGACGGAACTCTTTCTGCTGATATACGCTATATACCATTTTTTGATTTAGGAAGTTTTTACACCGACTCACAATATTTTACAAAAGACGGCCTTGTTCTTTCTGGTAGTATTGCCTGGGCAGATATAGTTGAACTTCAAGGTCTTCTGAATCGTCTTCAAATTGAAAAAATGTATGTTGGCTTTGATGGCCTCATAAAGGAATTCAAACTCAAGGAGTCTGGAGGAAGCTTTGGATTTCCTCTTGCAAGCGACTGGTATATTACAATTAATAAATATTCCCTTCAAATAAATCAGACAAAAGATAAAGATGGAAATCTTTCTCCGGTGGAAATTCTTCTTTCTTTTGATGATTGCAAAATGTTTCCGCCAGACGGTTCAATGAGGTTAGGAATTCCTGTAAAAAATCTCAAATACCGGCTTAAAGGAAATTCAATGGGCTTTGTCTATGATGATGTAATTTTGCCGGAAGGTACTAAAATTGATTTCGCAAAAGCCTTTGAAAAGAAACAATATAATCCAAAAGATACTATAAGAGTGTCAGCAAGAGAAGTAGCAGAAATCAGTAATATGCTGGATCAGGAATGTGTAGATCTGCAACGAAAAAAACTGTTTAAACTTTCTGAAGAATATGAATATGATCAAAAGGGCAATGTCATTCACGAAGTAAAAGCAAATGATGATGGAAAACTCATTGATTATTATTACGAGTATGATAGCAATGGAAATAGAATAGTTTCCAGATATAAAAATAATTATGACGAACCTCAGGAAATGAGATATGAATATGATGACAAAGAAAGAATTACAAAACGCATAAATGTTATCACCGGTTATGAAGGTCGTTCTGAATATGAAGATTTTGAAGATGGATATACAGAAAGATTTTATAGAAAAGAAGCCGGACAAAAGGAAGAAAAATTATCCAGCACATCTACAGTCTATCTTAATAAAGACGGCAAAAAAACCGGCAACAGTTCAAATGAAAAATGGATATATGACGACAGGGGAAATCTTATTGAATATGGAAAAGGCTCTGGGAAAGAATACAAAGCTCGGAAAAAATGGGTCTATAACGAGCAGAATGAGTTGATTCAGTATGACTATGACCTGGCTACATCTTACCCGAATACAGAAAAATACGAATATTATGACGGACTTCTTTGCAGCAAGCTATACAAAAGCGGCAATTTCGGAAGCATCCAGCTTTATTCTTACGACAACAATAATCGCCTCATAAAAATCACCACTAAACATTTGCAAATAGATGAGTGGTATAATTTTAGAGAAAACGGTACAGGCACTCCGCAATATTTTAAATACAACGAGTACGGCAAGTTAGCTGCCGAAAAGAATTATGATTTCATAAAAACCTACAGCTATGAACATTATCCAAACGGCCAGCAAAAATCCAAACGAGTTTATATTTACAGGGTTCCGAATTCTGATATGTAACAGTTGTATTATTTTTTTTGAAAAAAATAAAAAATCTTAAAAAAAAACTTGACCTTCCACTTGGTGGAAGCCTTAGACTTAAGGTAATAAATCTTAAGGAGGTCAAGAAGAATCTGAAATATAATATTTTTCGAGAAAAATTATGAAGATTTATCAGGTTGAAGAATTAGTTGGAATCACAAAAAAGAATATCCGTTTTTATGAAGATCAAAAGCTTTTATGCCCAAAGAGAAACCCCCAGAATGATTACAGGGAATACTCGCTTGAGGATGTTCGTCAGCTGGAAAAAATCAAACTGCTCAGAAAGCTTTCTGTTCCGATTGAAGAAATCAGGCTTATAGAGGCAGGAAAACTTTCGCTTACGCAGAGCATGAGCCGACAGATTGAGCGGATTGAAAAAGAAGCGCAGAACGCAGAGCTTATGAAAGAGCTTTGTGCCAGGCTCAGAGATGAAACCACTGGTTTAAAAACACTGAATGCTTCATTCTATCTTTCGGAGATGGACAAGATGGAAACTCAGGGAACAAAATTTAAAGACATACAAAAAGAAGACATAAACAGAAAAAAGAAATCGGGCGCCGTTACAGCTGCCGGAGTTTTCTGCCTGATTTTGATTATAAGCTTTATTGCCACACTTTTTGTTTACAGGACGGAACCAAAAATATTGGGTCCGGTTATTGTTACCGGTCTGATTTTAATCGGGCTGGTTGTTGGAATTATTATTGCATTGATTCAAAGAATTAAAGAAATTAATGGAGGAGAAGAATATGATGCTCGTAACTATTGATTCAATTCCTGGTAAGGAATATGAAGTTTTAGGAATTGTAAAGGGAGCTATTGTTCAGTCAAAAAATGTAGGCCGCGATTTAATGGCAAGCCTCAAAACTCTGGTAGGTGGCGAAATTGCAGGCTACACAGAAATGCTCAACGAAGCCCGCCAGATTGCCACCAAACGCATGGTTGACGAAGCCACAGCCCTTGGTGCCGACGCAGTTGTAGGAATGATGTATGGTTCTTCCGCCGTCATGCAGGGCGCCGCAGAAATTGTTGCTTATGGAACTGCGGTAAAATTTAAATAACGTGGTATGAGTGCCAGGCCGCATCCGGAAAACTATTCCCCTTGCGGCACCTGGCCATTCAGTCCTTTCTGAATGTCAGGGGCATTTTGGCCTGAGGGGGAATAATAATTTTGAAGAGCTATCATTGTATCAGAGTTTGCGTTTTTTTGAAGAAAAATAATAGTTTCATTTGAAAGTCCGTAAGTGATTTGTGGTTCACAGATATCCATAAATTCTGTAGCTTCTCTTTTTATAATGATTAATTCGTCTAGTGAAACTTTGTATAATTTAGCTAGTGTAACAAGATTATCCAGGCGGGGAAGATATTTATTTTCTTGATTTTCCCAGGTGTAGATTGATTTAGGATTTTCCATACCGAGCACTTTCTGAATTTCAGCAACAGATAGTCCCTGTTTCTCGCGGAGTAATTTAAGATTTCTGGAAGTTGCCGGAACATCAATTACTGGAATTGTGAAAGCAGGTTATGATTGATCGTGACTTAGCGGAATTGTATGAGGTTGAGACTAAAGTAATCAATCAGGCTGTAAAAAGGAATATTGAGAGATTTCCTGAAGAATTTAGGTTCCAATTGACAGTAGATGAAATCAATGAACTGGTCACAAATTGTGACCGGTTCAATACTCTTAAACATTCATCTGTATGTCCTTACGCGTTTACAGAGCAAGGTGTTGCCATGCTTTCCGCAGTGCTTCACAGTGATACAGCTGTACAAGTGAGCATACGAACAATGAATGCTTTTGCGTAAACTGACTGAATACACGACTCAACAAAATCCTCATTTTTTGCTACTGTAAAGGTATGGAACTTGCAGAAAAAATCTATGCAGCGGTGCGACTCATTCCTCGCGGCAAGGTTGCAACTTACTCTCAGATTGCAGCGCTTACCGGGAACTGTAATCTGCGCCGTTATGTGGGAAATGCTTTACACAAAAATCCCAGCAATTCAGTTACACCCTGCCACCGTGTGGTAAATGCCCAAGGTTTTTGTTCCGGAAGCTTTGCCTTTGGTGGCCCTGGAGTTCAGCAGGAAAAGCTTGAAGCCGAAGGAGTTCTTTTTGTTGACGGTCACGTTGATATGGTGCGTTTTGAAATTACTCCGGATGATTTTGAGATGATGAGAGCGGGCTTAGTCTAGGTATAAACTGATGATAGAAAAAGTTGATTCACAAAATATAATTCATCAAATCCCGCCGGTCTGGGACTCAGAAAGCGAAGTTCTGATTCTTGGCACCATGCCTTCACCAAAAAGTCGGGAAACCGGATTTTTCTACATGCATCCTCAAAACAGATTCTGGAAGGTGCTGCCGGCAGTTTTTGAAGAGACTCTACTCTCCCCTAATAACTCTCCTGACCGCGAGGCTGCAATCCTGGAACGACGAGATTTTCTTCTCCGCCATCACATAGCACTTTGGGATGTGCTTGCCAGCTGCCAGATTTCCGGAGCCGCAGATTCTTCTATTAAAAACGCGATACCAAACAACTTTGAGCAAATCTTGGGACATTCAAAAATCAAATGCGTTTTCTGCACAGGAAAAACAGCCTGGTCTCTCTGGAAAAAAACTTGCGCAGAAAAATACGAAGAGCCTTATCAGCTGACTGTAGAATACCTGCCCAGTACCAGCCCTGCGAATGCCGCCTGCAGCCTCGAAAAATTGATTGAGGCTTATAAAGTGATTGCAATTGGCTAAAGTTAAAGTTTCTTTCTCATAACGTAAGACTGGTCTGCCTGCTCATCAACTTCAAAACCGGCTTTTTCGTACATGTGCATTGGTCCTGTAAAGGCCATGCCCATATAGCCGCCGTCTTTTACTGGATAGGCTTCTACATACTTAAAACCTTCGGCCTTGGCATCTTCGCAGACACGTTGCAAGAGCATAGAAGCAATTCCTTTTCCACGGTAGTCGGGAGCAACTTCAAAACAGACAATTGCTTTGACTTCGCCCGGGCCACTGCAGTTAGTGGGTGCCTGGTCTTCCGGTGGTGTGTGAAGATCAAATTCTCCGGTGCGGTAATAATTTAATCTGTCGTTTGCATTGCACCAGCCAACAGACAGACCTTTATCAAAAACAAGGTAGCCCTGAATTTCTCCGGCTGCAACCATCCTCTCGGCAGATTCACGCAGGGCTTTTACCCAACCTTCAAATCCATTGCCGTATTCTTCTGCTTTTTGATAGAGTTCAACCTTCATTCTTTCTTTGGTTAAATTAAAGGCGTTGCAAAAACACGGGGCAAAAGGCGAGCCGTCAGAAAATGCCCTGTTATCAAAAAAATCAAAATAATCTTTTGCCAGGTCGGGAGTTAGTTTTTTTATTTCGAATGTGTTCATTTCAAATACCTCACATATATTTGGCAAGGGTTTTCTTCTCCCCAGATTTCTTTGATAACTTCCAATTCTTTAAACCCGCAGACCTGATAAAAACGGTTGGTGATATCATAATCTGGATAAATGCCTAGTTGAACTGTTTTTACCTGCATAAAGGAATAACCCAAATCTGTGGCAATTTTTCTGGCTGCTTCAAAAAGTTGTTTTCCAAAGCCATGTCGGTGATATTTTTTAAGCACCCCCATAACCGCAAGTTCTACAGTATCTTTACCGGTTTCTTTGAGGCAAAGAAATCCAACATATTCATCATTTTCTTTAGCAGCGAAGAAAATCCAGTTAGCGCATTCTGAAATATATTTTTCTCTGCTTTCATCAACTTCAAACCAGTTGTGTAAGGCTTCGAGAATCTTTCTTGCAATGGTTTGTTTTGCTTCAGGGGATTTTATTAACTCAATCATTGTTGTGTTCTCCATATTTTTTTTATTTCTTCTATCGTCACAATTTTTAGCTTTGTGAGATTCTGGATGTATTCTTCTGATTTTTTATAATCTTCGAACAAGGATTCGATACAGTCTGAAATCCAGAATAAATTGTAGCCGCGGTTGAAGGCATCCATCGTTGTCATGCGCACACAAACATCACCAGAAAAGCCAGCAATAAATAATGTGTCGATTTTGTTCTGCTGCAAAACTTCGTCTAATTCTGTTTCATAAAAGCTTGAAAATCTTTTTTTGATTATGACGATTTCATTTTTTTGCGGGAGCGCACTCGGAATTATTTCGCAGTCTTCGGTATTTTCCATGCACCACATTGCATCCCTGTTTTTATATGCTTCCGGCCAGTTTGATTTATCTTTTTTGTAAACTGTTTTGACATGAATAATTTTGATTTTTGTCTGCCGTGCAAATTGAAGCAGCTTTTCGATATTCGGATTGATTTTGTTTTCAAACTTTGAGGTGGCGAGATTATAAAAATATTTCTGAAGATCGATTATGATAATTGCTGGGGTCATTTTATTTCCTGAAAAGTAATCTATCTACATCATTATACACCGATTTTCCTATTTTACCATTATGATTTTTTTGTTTACGTGAATATTGAGCAATTTGGATGAAAACTCACGTAAAAAATTGAATGTCTGGCGTATTACCAGTCAAGATTTACGTGAGGTTTGGGGATTTTGTTGCAGAACTCACGTAAATTGCCTAGTTTTATTGTGAAGCCTGGACATAAAAACAAAAAATTTACGTGAGTTTTGAATGAAAATCAGGTATCCTCACGTAAACTCTGCGTGAGGGCGTGGAGCCACGCCGTAAGGCGGCCACTGGACTGAGGAACGAACGCAGTGAGTGACGAGGGAAGCGGCTGAAGCGACAGCGGAATGGCGGAAGGCCCGACCGATTGCCGAAGGCAAGCGGGCACGCCCTACTTTTTTCTTAGAACCTGTGTTATAATTAATCATCAATTCAAAGTGAGGCGCCGGATGGAAGTTTACGAAATACTTAAACAACTTCGCGAAAAAAATAATCTTACTCAGGAAGAAATGGCAAACCGCGTAAACATTACAAGGCAGGCTGTGAGCCGATGGGAAACCGGGGAGACTCAGCCCAACCCCCAGATGCTCAAAGTGCTTTCACGCGAGTTTAACGTTTCTATAAATACCTTGCTTGGGTCGCCGCGCAAGCTTTTCTGTCAGTGCTGCGGAATGCCTCTTACTGAAGATTCTATGATCAGCCGTGAACCGGACCAGTCCTTTAACGAAGATTACTGCAAATGGTGCTATGTGGACGGCGAGTTTATTTACAAGCAGAAGGATTCGCTGATTGATTTTCTTTTGCAGCATATGCCAAACCCGCAGAACCAGAGTGATGATGAACGACGGAAGTTTTATGATTCCATGCTTTCGCAGCTCAAGTATTGGAAGGCGTAGGACGCAGACACCCCTCCCGAAAAAGCAACAAGCTGTTTCTTTTGGAACGATGTCCCACGTAGTATAATAACCTCAAAAAGGTAAAGCTAAAAATTGCCTGCGCAATTTTTTTAACGCTTTGCTATTGAACACCGGCCGCCAGCGGCCTTACACAAGGAGGAACAAATGCCAAGACCACACAACAAAGAAGACCTGATCAAAGCAGCACAGGAAAATTATGAATCACTTATGAGCCTTATTGACGGGCTTTCAGAAAAGGAGCTTTCCACTCCCTTTGATTTTTCGGGCCAGCCGAGCAAAAAGGAAGCCCACTGGAGCCGCGATAAAAATGTGCGCGACGTGCTCATTCACCTTTACGAATGGCATCAGCTTTTACTGGATTTTCCAAAGAACAACAAAGGCGTAACCGACAAGAAATCCGCCATCGCATTTTTACCGGCCGACTATTCATGGAAAACTTACGGAGCAATGAATCAGATGTTCTGGAAGCGCCACCAGGAAACAAGCCTCGAAGCCGCCAAAGCAATGTTCAAAAAAAGCCACGCCGCCGCCATGAAGCTGATTGAAGGCTACACCAACGAAGAGCTTTTTACGCAGGCCTATTTTCCATGGACAGGCAATGCGGCCCTCGGAGACTATTGCGTAAGCGACACCTCCAGCCACTACGCATGGGCCATCAAAAAGATTAAGGCTCATAAGAAAAACTGC
>Ga0247609_10006605_pt1 | contig 11145 bp, 8 predicted proteins | sample 172DNAGHGlowgp2_FD_193487 | JGI IMG/M metagenome (GOLD analysis project Ga0247609, IMG submission 193487) | Sheep rumen microbial communities from Palmerston North, Manawatu-Wanganui, New Zealand - 1728 DNA GHGlow gp2 | ecosystem: Host-associated > Mammals > Digestive system > Stomach > Rumen ... | reverse complement strand
CTGTCGAAGATATGGGAGATCCCGTTGCAACAGGTCTTGAGCTTGATAAAGTGCACAGACCTCAGATGGCATGGGGCGTTGTGATCGTAGCCTTTTTTGTTGCAATCGTGGGAACATTGATTCATGTCCTTATGGCAAAAGATCCGGCTTTAGAGTATTTAAAGTATCGTAATGATATCGGTTCATTTATCATGCTTACTGTCAGCGGAATATCAGTAATGTTGCTGCTTTATCTTTTGGATTATATAACAGTTGCAAAGTATTCTAAGGTAGTAGCAACATGTATGATAGCCGTGTATATGCTTGGAATTTTTTTGCGTGATAAAGTTTACTTCATGCAACTGGAGTGGCTCGATAAGACGGGGCATAGGACGGGATGGGAAAACGCAGACTTTCCGTTACCGATAAAAGTGCTGGATTTAACCTCATCTTTTATGAATCCGCCTATGCTGTTACTTATTCCGCTCTATGCAGGTATAATCTATAAGTACAAAGGACAAAAGTATGATGGACTTATAAAATCAGTTCTTTGGTTAATTATTCCAAGTTATATTGTTAGTTATAGACATAACTATGTAATATGTTTGATATTTGTGCTCAGCATGCTTGTTCAGCTTTCGTTTGCAATTAAAAAAGGATGGCTGAAAGTACCGAAGATATCTGTGCTTATAACGTTATGGACTACCTTCTCGGTGTTTTTGGGATTTGTTGCTAAAAAAGAATATGAGCGCGCAAGCGGAACTGTTCTTAGATGGGTCGGCGAGGATGGAAATCTGTATGAACGACCAACCATTAATGTAAATATAGATATAGTCAGGGCATATATGAAGCAGGTAAAGCTGTTTGGAAATGCATTGTTAAGCAGTTTGGGAGGAAAATCATATTCGCCTGCCCAGTATAGTATTTCAGATTCCGGAACCAGTATGATCCTTACATATATTCTGACGACAGGCGGACTGATTGTTGGAATAGTGGTTATAGCTACTGTAGTCGGACTTATTGTGTATGGACTTGTTACAGTTTTAAAGACTAAGAATCAACTGGGAATGGTAATCGGAATCGGCTGTATGATGTGGCTTATTTCAAATACCGTTGTTAATATTCTTGTTGGAACAGGAATTATCGATGATCAAGGCGGAGGGGCATTTTTGCCGTTTGTTTCAAATGATAAGTTGGTTGAGTCATATGCATTACTTGGAATATTACTCAGCATTTATAAGTATAAGAATGCTTATTCACAGCATATAGATATAAATCTTCGCATTGATTTTAAGAAAATGAGATTAAAAAAACTAAAGTAGTGTGAATTATATTTTGTCACGACAGCAAGTGTTTGTACTAAGGAGGATTGTATGGAAGAATACATCAAAATATTACTTGAGCAGATCCGATTTGAGAAAGCGCATAAGGCTATCGGGGATGAAATAAGAGCACATATAGAAGATCAGGCGGAAGCAAATATTTCCGAGGGAATGGATAAAGCTACAGCGGAGAAAAAAGCTGTTGAAGATATGGGTGATCCCGTTGAGACGGGAATTGCGCTTGATAAGGTTCACAGACCGCAACTGGCGTGGGAGTTTGTTGTTGCAACTTTGGCTGTGACAGTTTTTAGCATTATACTTCATATTTTTATGACAAAACAGTTAAACTGGGGCCTGGCTTTTCAGATATCTAAGGGGCATATTGTTCAAGAGGGGACAATGTTTGTTTTCTATTCTATACTTGGAGTGGCTTTAATGTTACTCCTATATCTTATGGATTTCACAACGATTGCCAAGTATTCTAAGATTGCAGGGATTATCTTGTTAATATCTTATTTTGCTTCACTTTATTGGGTTTGGATGCCGAATCCGGATTCAGTAGATTATGAGATTGCGAGGCTTTTTAATGATTTAAATTCAAGGGTAGATTCACTTATGTTTTTGATGATTCCGATTTATGCAGGAATACTCTATAAATATAGAGGACAGAAGTACGGCGGACTTGTAAAAGCAGTAATGTGGATTCTTATATGTACTTTCCTATTATCGTTTTATGACGGAAAATATAGTTTTGAGACAATGGCAATAACAATGGTATGTATGCTAGCGCAGCTGACAATTGCAATAAAAAAAGAGTGGATAAAGGTACGTAAGGCACCTGCTATTATTTTTATATGGTCATTGCTTGTACTTCCGATTATAAGCGTTATCAAAACTTTTAGCTTATATGATTTTTGGTATGAGGAAATAACAATAAGGCCAATCATCAGATCGGCAAAGCTATTCGGAAGAGGGCAGGTATCCGGAGACAGTATTGATTGTGTTGAAGATATTAACATTTTGACATATATATCAACGACAATGGGAATAGGTATCGCAATAGCAGTTATAGCTGCTATACTTGGTCTTATTATTTACGGACTGATAGTAACAGCTAAGACTAAGAATCAATTGGGTCTTGTTATGGGGATCGGTTGCATGATGTGGCTTATAGAAAAAGTCATTTTTAATATGACATTTGGATTTGGATTATTCTTTGACTATAGTAGTGCATCCTTTCTACCGTTTATTTCAGGGGGACTACGATTTGATGGATTGTTAGCGTCATACGCCATGTTTGGAATAATATTGAGTATATATAAATATAAGAATGCATATGCAGAACACGTAGACATAAGTCTCCGCGCAAGATCCAAGGATATGGGGGTATAAAGAAATGGCAGTAGATAAATCTCTTTTAACCGGCAGCAGTACAATGCTGGTTCTTAAATTACTTTCGGAAAAAGACATGTATGGGTATGAGATGATCGATACCTTGAGGAAGAAGTCGCAGAATGTCTTCGAATTCAAGGCAGGGACTCTTTATCCTCTTTTACATGGACTTGAAGAAAAAGGAATGCTCAAATCATACGAGCAGGAATACCTCGGTAAGACCAGAAAATATTACAGCATAACAAAAGAGGGACGAAAGCTCTTAAAGGCTAAGACCGATGAGTGGAACGAGTATTCGGGCGCTATCGTAAGTGTATTGGCATACGGTGTATGATATAAGTATTGTTGGATTTACAGGGGTACAGAGGTTGTAACAATGGAAGAATATATAAAAAAGCTATTGGAACAAGTGAGGTTCCGTGAGGCTCATCAGGGGATACACGATGAGCTTAAGGCTCACATTGAAGATCAGGTAGAAGCGAATATTTCAGACGGAATGGATGAAGATACTGCGGAGAAAAAAGCTGTAGAAGATATGGGAGATCCGGTTGCCACCGGTATTGAACTTGACAGGGTTCACAGACCGCAGATAGCGTGGGGCGTTATAATCGCGGCGGTGCTTGTCGGCGTTATAGGAATAATAATCCATACCTATATTGCGAAGGACAAACTACTGATCGATTCTATAAGTGAGCCGCCTTTTGCAGCCGATGACAGATATTATATCCTTTTTACTGTTTTGGGGATTGGCGCAATGTTTTTCATGTATCTTGTGGATTACACAACTGTTGCCAAGTATTCCAAAGTGATCGCAACTGTATTGGTGGCGGGATATCTGATTGCGTACTACGGAAGTTATAAGTTTTATAGATTGGTAGCGGATAAGAGTGAATTAAACGGAGAAGCGTTAAATTATGACCAACTGGAATCACTGATGGGGGTTTTAAATGGTTGTGTCAGCGTTTCTTTTGCATTGATGTTTTTGCTGATTCCTCTATATGCGGGAATTCTCTACAAATACAGAGGACAATCGTATGGGGGGCTTATAAAGGCTCTTCTTTGGGTTTTTGTGCCAAGGCTCATACCGTTTGTATCAACAAGATATTATAATATGCGTGCCTTTATAGTTGTAGGCAGCATGCTTATTCAGCTTACGTATGCGATAGGAAAAGGCTGGATAAAAGTGCGAAAGATTCCTTCAATCATATCTATATGGCTGGCTTATGTATTTTATCTGGTCTACTTTATCCGGACTGAGGTTGGAGGATTCATAAGAAGTGGCAGTAATGAAATAAAAACAATCATGGATTCAATGAAGATATTCGGAGAAGGGAAAATATATACTTGGGGCGGCGCAGCATCAATGCAGTCAAGGGGATGTGTAAATTCTCCTGCGGGGAGTTATGTTTTGACTTATATCTCGGCGACCTGGGGGCTGGTTATAGGACTTGCGGTTGTTATGATAGTTGCAGCGCTGATTGTTTTTGGATTTGTCAGTATGGCAAAGTCAAAGAACCAGCTCGGACAGATTATGGGATGCGGTTGCATGATGTGGATCGCGGTAAATGCTATTGCCAATATCGTTGTGGGATTCGGAATTGTTCCGGAGTTTTATGCATCTTTTTTCCCATTCATATCTAATAACAATATTGTGATCTCGTATGTATTCTTGGGGATACTGATAAGCGTGTACAAATATAAGGACGCCTATCCGCAGCATGTTGATATTAAGGCTCGGAGCAATAAGGAAAAAAGATTGCAATCCTTAAAAGATAATTAGGGAAAGGTTTAGTATAGATAAGTTAGCGCCGTTGTCGCGCTTCAAGGAGGATAAAATGGCAGTAGATAAATCTCTTTTAACAGGCAGCAGTACAATGTTGGTTCTGAAGTTACTTTCGGAAAAAGACATGTATGGGTATGAAATGATCGACACATTAAGAAAGAGATCACAGAATGTCTTTGAATTTAAGGCGGGAACGCTTTATCCGCTTCTCCACGGACTGGAGGAGAAAGGTGTTCTCAAGGTTTACGAGCAGGAGTATCTCGGCAAGACAAGAAAATATTACAGCATAACGAAAGAGGGCAGAAAGCTATTAAAGGAAAAGACACAGGAGTGGGAGGTTTATTCCGGCGCGATAGCAAACGTTCTGGCCTACGGGGTATGAGTATGGAAGAATATATCAAAATGTTACTGGAGCAGGTGCGTTTTGAGAAGGCGCACAAGGCTATAGGTGATGAGATCAGGGCGCATATAGAAGAGCAGATAGAAGCGAATGTTTCGGACGGAATGGACCGTGTGACCGCGGAGAAAAAAGCTGTCGAGGACATGGGGGATCCCATGGAAGTCGGAATGTCGCTTGACAGGGTTCACAGGCCGCAAATTGCATGGGGCTTGATAATCGCGGCAATGACCATTGGAGCTGTCGGAGCGATGATTAGGATGACGGTAGCATATTCTGAGTATGATGACTTCGTAATTGCTATTAATGCTTTTTTTGGTATTTCCTTGATGTTGCTTGTATTTCTTGTGGATTATACGACTATATTAAAATATTCTAAGTTGCTGGCGGCTGTATTGATAGTGGGAATGGTACTTAATCAGGCTATTTACTCACATGGACCGGAAGGAAACTTTTTCTGGCAGCCATATTCCATTACGAGGGTTGTTTTTACAACGTTGTTTGTCTTATTTATTCCTCTATATTCCGGAATAATCTATAGGTATAGAGGGCAGGCGTATAAAGGGCTGATCAAGGCGGTTCTTTGGATTGTTATTCCGTGCATGTATATGAGTTCGCGACTGGAGGGGCATGCGGCCTTGCATGTTATGATGATCGCATTAAGTTTGCTGGCTCAGCTTACAATAGCAATAAAGAAGGGCTGGTTTGAAATTCCACAAAAGAAGGTGATTGCATATTTGTGGGCTGCGTTTGCGATTTTTCCCGGAAATTTGATGATTGAACTAAGGAATTGTTTTCCCAGCAGTAAATTAATAAATGTAAGACATGTTATGGATAGACTTAAGCCGCTTGGATGCGGGGTAGTATATCTTAATCTTGGCGAAAATGTGACTATGGCCGCAAGCAGTTATTTTGGTGTAAAGACAGGAGAGCATGTCCTTCTGTATATATGTTCAGATTGGGGATGGCTTATAGGATTAACAGTTATTTTAAGCGTTGTCGGATTGATTGTTTTTGGATTTATCGCTTTATCTAAGATAAAGAATCAAGTGGGAATCGCAATGGGAAGCGGTTGTCTCATTTGGCTTACGGCAAATGCTGTTGCAAATTTACTTGTGGGATTTGGATTATTTTCTACGACATATGTAGGCGATACTTTTTTTCCTTTTATATCAGACAGCAATGTTATAGTATCGTATGTCTTCCTGGGGATAATTCTCAGTATATATAAATACAAGAATGCTTATTCACAGCATGTAGACATTAAAGCTCAATCGGGAGTTCAACTGAAACTTTTGAATTATGAGCTTGACATCAGACTACGTAAGGAGGTGAAGGAAGAAAAAAGGGTTTAATAAAACAAAAAATGGGAGAAATTATCTATGACAAAAAGTAAAAAGATCGTTGCGCTTGCAATGTGCATGCTAATGGTGCTTTCAGATGTTGCCTGTGGCAAAAAGGAAGCGGATGATTCTTCTCTTTCAATTTCTGTCGAAGATGTAGTTATCGGTGATACTGCTGCGGAAGCTTCATCGGATGGAGTGAAGAATTTCGAGATTCCGGAAGGAATGTACCTTAGCGAGATCACAGGTGAGCCAATAAGCGAAGATATTAAAGATCAGCGTCCTATCGCTGTAATGGTTGATAACGAAAAGACCGCGCTTCCGCACTTTGGAACAGCAGAAGCGGATGTTGTTTATGAAATTATGAACAGTACATTGAATGACAGAGTAACAAGACTTATGTGCATTGTAAAAGACTGGGGCAAGATTGAACAGATGGGCAGTATCAGAAGTACACGTCCGACAAATATTCTTCTTGCAGCCGAGTGGGATGCGGTGCTCTGCCATGACGGAGGACCTATAGCTCATATTACTGCATATTTTAAGAATCCTTGGGCACAGCATTTTTCGGGAACTTTCTCCAGAGTAAAGAACGGAAAGCCAAAGGAGTTTACAGAATATGTATGTGCGGGTGATATGGAGAGTAACTTCTCAAGCATGAAAAAGGATCCCGCATATTCAACAACTTATACTGAGTACAGAAACGAGGGAAGCCATTTCAACTTTGCTCCTTACGGCAAAGAAGTAGATCTTACAAAGGTTTACGACAAGACATATCCCGTAACGGAGATAGGACTTCCGTTTTGGCACAATACTTCTACACTTAAGTATAATGCCGAAACTAAGCAGTATGAGTATTACGAGTACGGATCACGTCATGAAGATGCAGAGGACGGAGAGCCTCTTAGCTTTAAGAATGTACTTATCCAGAAATGTGATTTCAATCAGCTTGATGATCACGGTTATCTTATTTACAACTGTATCGCAGCAGGACAGCCCGGATGGTATATCACAAACGGTGTTGCCAAAAGTATCACATGGGTTAAGGATGAGGCAACTCATCTGACCAGATTTTATGATGACAAGGGTGAGGAGATTCAGATCAACACAGGTAAGACATATATCACACTTGTTCCGTCAGATACGTGGGATTCGCTCACAATGAAATAAAATTATAGATTTATTGCAAATGCAGAGAGGAACTTTCACTTAAAAAGTGAGGTTCCTTTTTCTGTACACATATTGACAAAAGAATCTCTCTTGAGGTATTGTATTATTGTACTAGATAATTAATACAGTAATACAAATGCTGTGCGGAACGAAAATGTTGCGTAAACAGAATGGAGAGAAAAGATGAGTAAAAGAAATATTATTGGAAGAGCAATAAGTGTGATCCTGACATGTACTCTTTTCGTCACGACCTTTACAGGCTGTGGTAAGAAGAAACTTACGGATGAGGATTTTGCGAATGCCAAAAAGATTGATAAGAACTGCATTTTTAAACAGGAGGAATTTAAGGATATTCTTGAAGCCGGCGACAGCGTGGATGTACTTGGAAGAAACGGCGATAAGATCCTTGCTGTAAGTAAGACTCAGGCAGGTCCGTTTAAATATATGTCTTTTAACCTTGACGGATCGGATGTAAGTTCCTGCGAGATCGGAGGTCAAAAAGATGATTATATAGTCATCGGTACCTTCGATAAAGACGGAAATGCATATGTCATTTATAATGAATGCGAAGAAGCCGATGGTTCATGCGGTTCATTTCTTGAAAAGATTGAGCCGACGGGAAATATAGCTTACAAATATGATTTTTCAAAAGAGTATGCCGAGGATCCGTTCTTTATAAGGTGTCTTGCGTGGACGGATAAATACGGGCTTTTGTGCGGAACTATGGATGGTGTTCAGGCTTTCGATGAGAAGAATGGCCTGAAAGTCCTTGTGGATAGAAAAAACATGAATGGCATGGGCGGAATCCTGAGTATTGATGAACTTGCGGACAATAAGCTGTTTATAAATTATTTTGATGACAGCAGTTACGAAGGGCGGTTTGTGATAGCCGATGCAGACAACAATAAGGTGGATAAAAAGCTAAGTGGTTTTCAGAAGCTCGGCATTTACAGTTTTTTTGATGATGAAGCGGGTAATCTGTATGCAGAAGATGACTATGGGATCTATAAATGCGACATTGAAGCTGATAAACTTGTGAAACTTCTTGATTTCAGGGATGCATCCATAAGTTCTGATGAAATGAATTCGCAGGCCGGATTCGTTGCATTAAATGAAAAAGAAATAATTGCGGATACTTCCGTAGGTGATGAACAGGTCAACTCTCTTGTGAAGCTTACAAAGGTAAATCCGGAAGATGTCGGTGATAAAACAGTCATCACCTTATCGGGTATGTATGTTGACAGGGATATTGTCAAACAGATTATGGATTTTAACAGGTCCAGTGATAAGTATGCAATCAAGATACTGGATTACAGCGAGTTCTATGATGATTTTGAACAGCTGCAAAAGCAGTTTAATCTTGATATCACATCGGGCAAAGCTGCGGATATTATATGCTTTTCGGGCGCTGAGTCTTCTGTGAGAAAATATGCCGATAAGGGAACTCTTCTCGATCTTTCGGCTGCTTTTGAAAATGGAGGACCGCTTGGAGATATAGAGATTCTTCCGAATATAAAAGAGATGATGAAGTATAACGGCAAGATTTATACATTTATGCCTACGTTCGACATTTCTACATTTGCAACCAAATCCGAGAACGCAAGCGGAAAGCAGACTTTGAGCTACAAGGACTGTGATGAACTGATAACCGGTAAAGGTATGGATTATAAAACGGCGTTTGGTTCATATTACACCAGAGATCAGATCTGCGAATATTTTTGGATGATGTATGGAGATGAGTTTTTTGACCTTAAGAGTAAAAAGTGTAATTTCAATACTCCTGAGTTTACGGAATTCCTGAATTTTGCCAATAAGTTCCCCGATGAAGAACCTGTCGATTATGTTATCGGAGATGATATCCTTGACGATTTTGCAGCGGGAAAAAGTATATTCTATGCTGCGAATTATTGGGATATTTGGGAATATGCCGAGACAAAGCAGCTTGCCGGTGATGTTGAGCTTGTAGGATTTCCAAATACCTCGGAAAAAATCTGGCTGCGCTTAATACGACAACATTTGCCGTAAACAGTAAGACGGAAAACGTTGATGTTATCTATGATCTTATCAGAGAGCTTATGACTTCGGATAAGAAATCAGATAATGGTTTTTCTTCGGTGAAATCTAAGTTTGAAGAAGAGCTTCACGAAGCTGCCGTTGAGGCAAGCGATAGTAACAAGAGGGCGAAATTGTACGATCCTGTAAGCGGAGAGTGGAAAAAGATAAATCCGCTGACAGAAGAAGATATCAAGAAGTTCTATGACTATGCCGTTTCCATAAACACAAATGCAGGAATTGATATGCAGGTTTCAAGTATTGTACTGGAGGAAGCATCGACATTTTTTGCCGGACAAAAAACAGCTGAGCAGGTTGCCGAGGTCATTCAGAACAGAGTCAGCAACTATATCGCCGAAAACAGCTGATGTGGGTTAAGGGTAAGGATTAGCAAAACTTCCAACCCCATGATGGCGAGCAGATGCAGTATTTTTAATGCTTTCATCGAAATTATATTGGCCCGGAGATTGGATATATGCTGCGCGAAGTTGTATGAGCAGATGCACCTTAGAAATTCCGACTGTCTGCACAGACAGTCGGAAAATTCTTTGGTGCATTTGCGAGTTTATGAAGCGCAGCATATGTTTATCCAATCTCACGGGACAATATAATGTTTTGAGATGACGCATTAAAAATACTGCATCTGCACGCCATCGGTTGGAAGTTTTGGAATCTGCAAATTTTTTTTGAAAAAGTTTGCAGACTTTTTTCTGTTTGAATCGTTATATTATATGAAGAGAGAAAATTAGGAGGGTAAGTTGGGGAAGATTGATTCGAAAGAAAAGTTAATACAACTTATGGATCGGTACAAAAATCTGGTCTTTTCGGTTTGCCTTAAACTTACCGGCGATTATTTTACCGCGGAGGACATCACGCAGGAAACGTTTATTGCTGCATACAGTCATCTTGATGATTTTGACGGAAAAAATGAAAAGGCATGGCTTTGCAGAATCGCGAGCAATAAATGTATCGACTTTTTAAGAAGCAGTGAAATGAAAGAAGAGGCGGTGGGCGATGATGAGCTCGAGGCTTCCATGGATGTGGGCAGGGACGGACTGCTTGAAACGTACATTGCAAGGGATGTGGAAAAAAGATTTTTTGACCGCTGCAATGAACTTGATGAGCCGTACAGATCTGCGGCTGTCGGCCACTTTATCCGGGGCAAGACCGCAAAAGAGCTGAGCCTTGAGAGGGGGATACCTCTTAAAACGGTGCAGTCCCACATCTACAGAGCACGTGAGATGTTAAAGAAAATAATCAGGAAGGAGGAACTGTTGGCATGAGTCATGAATATCTGAGTGATGAAGAATTGCAGAAGCTTATTTCGGATGTTGAGCTTAATGATATTGTACAAGCTCCTGTACATCTTCAGAAAAAAGTGCTTGATGCGGTAAGCACCGCAGACAGAGCAGGTAATGTCGCGAAAACCAAAAAGCAGAAGATAATCGAATACAGATTATACAGCCTGAAAGTGGCTCTCGCTGTCGCTGCAGCAATAGCGGTAATGTTCATTGTTCCTTACGTTCCTGTTGCATATAGAGATATTGATCTGATGGAAAAAATAGGTTCTCAAAGAGATGCTTCGTTCAGAGATTCTTCTTTCAGAGATGAGATCTTAGAGAAAAAAGAAAATATAAAAAGTAAAATACACAGCTTTTTTGTAGATAATTTGGAGGTTGAAGATGGAATATAAGAAAAGAAACGGAT
>Ga0247609_10006604_pt1 | contig 11145 bp, 11 predicted proteins | sample 172DNAGHGlowgp2_FD_193487 | JGI IMG/M metagenome (GOLD analysis project Ga0247609, IMG submission 193487) | Sheep rumen microbial communities from Palmerston North, Manawatu-Wanganui, New Zealand - 1728 DNA GHGlow gp2 | ecosystem: Host-associated > Mammals > Digestive system > Stomach > Rumen ... | reverse complement strand
CCAAAAACTTTTGGAAGAATCGCCGTCGATAGCTTTAACGCCCGAAATGCGCGAGCGCGTCGGCAAATTGGCAGTCAAGGCGGCTAAGAGCGTTCATTATTCCAACATTGGCACGGTTGAATTTTTGCTTGACTTAGCGACGAATGATTTTTACTTTATGGAAATTAATCCGCGAATTCAAGTTGAGCACGGCATAACCGAAGCCGTCACGGGCATTGACCTTGTAAGAACTCAAATTCGCGTTGCGTCCGGTGAGCCGCTTGACTTTTCGCAAGCCGATGTAAAATTCACGGGGCACGCAATCGAATGCAGAATTAACGCCGAAGACCCCGACCGTAAATTTATGCCGACGCCCGGCAAGATTGAATTCCTTCACGAGCCAAGCGGACCGCGTGTAAGATTTGACAGCGGCGTCACGGCTGGCTTGTCGATTGAGCCGTATTACGATTCACTTATTGCAAAGTTGATTGTTCACGGCAGGACACGCGGCGACGCTATCAGAATCATGCGCCGCGCTTTGAATGAATTCATGCTTAAGGGCGAAAATAATTTTGTCAAGACGACTGTCCCGCTTCACCAACAAATTCTTGATGACGAATGGTTTTGCACGGGCAATATTGATACGCAATTCATAAAGCACCGCTTGCCGATTTACGCGGCGGCTCCTAAGAAACTTACGCTTGAGGATAAAATGGATCCCGAACTTGCTGAGCGTTTAGCGCGTGGCGGTGGACGCATTAGCATTGACTACGCCTAAAATTTTTAAGGGAATGATTAAATGACAAAAGAAGAAGAATTAGAATTTAAGCTCGGACAATACGAGGCTTTGAAGACGGCGTATCGTATCTTCGGGCAAGGCGACTTGATGAAGTTTTGGTTGTTTGAAGAGCATCGTTTCATTTATAAATGGGTTCATTACTTCCCAATTTACGAAAAATGGTTCAGCCCGTATCGCGGCAAGGAAATTGTCTTTGTGGAAATTGGCGTTCAATTCGGCGGCTCAATTCAAATGTGGAAGAATTACTTCGGCAAGGACGCGCGGATTATCGGCGTGGACATTGACGAACATTGCAAGCAATTTGAAGAGGAACAAATTTCTATCGAAATCGGCTCGCAGGACGACGAAAATTTTTGGGCGGCTTTCAAGGAAAAATATCCGCGTGTAGACATTTTGCTTGACGACGGCGGTCACACCATGAATCAACAGATAACGACCTTTAAGCAAATGTTCCCCCACATAAAAGACGGCGGGCTTTACATGTGCGAAGATTGCCACACGTCTTACGTAGAAAGTTACGGCGGCGGTTTGAACAATCCGAACACTTTTATTGAGTTCGCCAAAAGAATCATTGACGAAATTAACTTCGCTTATACGTACGGAAATAATTCGCCAACTTATAATACGCTTAACTTGAGCGGACTACATTTTTACGACAGCATTGTTGTTGCGGAGAAAAATAAAATTGCAACCAAACCTTTTAATCTTTGTATAGGCAAAAATGGAATGGTTCATTTTGATGACGCCTTATAAAATTTTTGAAAAATCTTTTGTCGCTTAAAAAGGCGGCAATTTTTTTGTTACAATGAAGGAACTTTAGCAAGTCGGGCGAATATTAGGAAATAATTGTTTTGAAAACGTAAAAAACTTTTCAGCCAAAGGGAGGCGTCCAAAGTGATTCGTGTTTTAATTGCTGATGACTCGGCTTTTATGCGAAAAGTCCTCTCTGATTTATTCAAAAGTCAAAGCGACTTCGAGGTCGTCGGCACAGCGGTAAACGGTCAGGACACGATAGATAAAGTTAAAAATTTTCATCCCGATGTTTTAACGCTGGATGTCGTAATGCCGGTAATGGACGGACTCACGGCTCTTGGTATTATCATGGAGCAATGCCCGTTGCCCGTCGTTATGATAAGTTCCGCCACGCAAAAGGGCACAAACGAAACGATTCGTGCGCTTGCGTTGGGTGCAGTCGATTTTGTTAGCAAAGCGGGCGGCGCAATTTCAAAAATCGACACAATAAAAGATGAGATTTTGGCAAAATGCAGATTGGCGGCGAAATCACACGCAAGAAAAAATATCGCGGCAACCAGTCCTTTGGTTTATAAGCCGCGACCTTCAAATATTGAACCGCCAACGCGCAGAGTAGAAATCAGACGCCGAACGGGATTAGTTCTAGGACAAAAGCCTTCGATAAATTTCGTGCCAAGTACGGCTCCTATCGTCAAAAAAATTATTCCAGGTACAGGCAAAAAGCTTGTTGTAATCGGAACTTCAACGGGCGGACCGCAAGCGTTGCAGGCAGTTATAACACGCTTGCCGGGTAACCTTCCCTGCGGCGTAGTCGTCGTTCAACACATGCCCGCAGGTTTCACTAAATCTTTAGCGGAAAGATTGAATTCAATTAGCGAGATAAAGGTTAAGGAAGCGGAACAGGACGAGATTATAAAAGCCGGTCATGTCTATATTGCACCCGGAGATTTTCATTTGAGAATTGCTCCCGCTAAAGGCGGCGAACGTAAAATCGTTTTGTCTCAAGAACCCAGAGTCGGTAACCTTCGCCCAACTGTTAATTATCTGTTCGATTCTGCCTCGCAATTCGGAAAAGATTTAGTTTCCGTTATAATGACGGGCATGGGTTCGGACGGTTGCGAAGGCATGAAAAAAGTTAAGGCTTCGGGCGGTTATTCCATTGCTCAAGATGAACAAAGTTGCGTTGTCTACGGTATGCCAAAAGCCGTTGTAGACGCCGGACTTGCCGACGAGATTTGCCCTTTGAATAAAATTGCTGAAGCTATAGTTAGGTTAGTAGGTGGGTAGATAGTAGGTGGATAGGTTAGTAGGGAAATAGAATTCTAACCACCTATCCACCTATCCACCTAACCACCTAAAATTTAAGGAGGAGTTTAAATGGAAACTAACCAGTATATGGATATGTTTTTAGATGAGTCTAAAGAACATTTGCAGTCGCTCAATGATGGGTTGTTGGGTTTGGAGGATAATGCGCAGGATCTTTCTATCCTCAATGAGATTTTTCGCAACGCTCACACCTTAAAGGGCATGAGTGCTACTATGGGCTATAATAAGATTGCTGAACTTACTCATGAGATGGAAGACGTCTTAGATATGCTTCGTAAACAACAGTTGCCCGTTACCGGCGATATTATTGATACTCTTTTTAAGTGTATTGATTCTCTTGAGCAGATGATTAACAATGTTGCTAATGGCGACCCGGAAGATCTGATTGACGTTTCCTCTCTTGTCAATAAATTATCCAGCATTTTGCGCGGCGAGAAATCTGAAACTGTATCTGAAAAACTTGAAACTCTTGAGAAAACTGCAAATGAATATCCTGAACTCTCCGATACTGAAAACAAGCTCATTTCTAAGGCTAAGACCGAAGGTTTGCACGGATTTTTTATTAAAGTCACTCTTTCTGATTCTTGCCTTCTTAAATCCGCTCGTTCTTATATGGTTATGAACGCCTTAGAGGAATTTGGCGAAGTTATTAAGACTATTCCTCCCGCTGAAGATTTGGAACAGGAACAATTTGAACGCTCTTTTGACGTCGTTTTAATTTCTGCCGCCGAAGATAAGACCATTTCCGACGCCGTTTTAGCTATTTCTGAAATTCAGGACGTTTCTATCATTAACATTGAAGCTGAAGAAAAACCTGAATCTAAACCTGAAATTAAACCTGAAGCTAATAAACCTGAATCTAAACCTAATCCTGAATCTAAACCTGAATCTAAATCTATAACTCCTTCTAATTCCATTGTACCACAAAAAAATTCTACTAATCAAAAAAAATCTCACGCGGGGCAATCCGTTCGCGTTGATATTGATAAACTTGATAACCTTATGAACCTTATGGGCGAACTCGTTATTAACAAAGTTCGCCTTGAACAAATTGGTCAAGTTCACCGCCTTTCCGAACTTACTGAAACTCTTGAGCAAATGGATCGCGTCACTACTGACCTCCAAAATATCGTTATGAAGGTGCGCATGGTTCCCGTCTCTCAAGTTTTTAATAGGTTTCCGAGAATGGTTCGTGATGTGACTAAGGAACTTAATAAGGAAATTAACCTTACCATTGAAGGCGAAGATACTGAACTTGATCGCACCGTCATTGACGAGATTGGCGATCCTATTATGCACCTTTTGCGCAATTCTCTTGACCACGGCATTGAAATGCCCGATGAGCGCGAAGCTAAGGGTAAAAATAGAGTCGGGGAAGTTGGCCTTATCGCTCGGCACGAAGGTAATAACGTCGTCATCATGGTTACTGACGACGGTAAAGGCATTGATCCTGATATTATTCGTAAAAAAGCCGTTGAAAAAGGTCTTTTTTCTCAAGAAGAAGTTGATTCTATGGAAGACGCCGACGCTGTACGGATTATTTTTCTGCCGGGCTTTTCTACCGCTGATAAAATTAGCGACATTTCGGGCCGCGGCGTCGGCATGGACGTTGTTAAGTCTAAAATTGAATCCCTTTCCGGGCAAGTTGACGTTGAAACTCACATTAACGAAGGCTCCATTTTTAAAATTAAGCTTCCTCTTACTCTTGCCATTATTCAGGCTATGCTCGTTCAAGTTCAAAACGAAATGTACGCTATTCCTCTTGCTTCTATCGACTCCACTCTTTCCATTCAACCTAACGATATTCGCACCGTTCAAAATAATGAAGTTATCGTTCTTAGAGGCGAAATTATTCCTATTATCCGCATGCAGGAATTGCTCCAAGTTCCTCATTTTAAAGATACTAAAGAACTTTTTGTCGTCGTTGTTCACACTGGCGATTCCAAAGCTGGCATTGTCGTTGATAAGCTTATTGGTCAACAGGAAATTGTTATTAAAACTTTAGGCAATTTATTTATGGGCTTAAAAATGTTTTCTGGGGCTACTGTGCTCGGCGATGGCCGCGTTGCTTTGATTCTCGATGTTGCTACTATTTTGAATTGAGGAGGTTATTTTTATGAAAAAAGACAGCGTTGCCAATAATCCTGTCGAAGACGAAGAACAGCTTTTTTCTATGCAGGTTGTTGCTTTCAAATTGCGCGACGAAGAATACGGCGTCAATATTTTTCATGTCCAAGAGATTAACGATATGTCCGATATTACTCGCGTTCCTTTTGCCGCTTCTTTCATTAAGGGCGTTATCAATCAGCGCGGAAGTGTCATGCCCGTTATTGATTTAAAAAAGCGGCTCGGCATTTTAGAGACTCCTTATACTAAATCCGCTAGGATTGTTACCGTTATCGTCGGTGATTTGCAGGTTGGTATGTTGGTTGATTCTGTTTCCGAAGTTTTGACTCTTCGCACTAAGCTTGTCGACCCCAAAAAAACCGTTAGCGATAAGGCTATGGAAAAGTTCATCAGTGGCATTGGTAACATTGACGGCAGACTCGTTACCATGCTTAACCTTGAGGAAATTGTCGGGGCTAATTAACTAGAGGGGTGTTTTTAAATGTTTGATGAATTTGATCTTTCTCCTGCTCAACTTGACGCCATGCGCGAAATTGGTAATATTGGCGCGGGCAATTCTGCTACTGCGCTCTCGCAGATCGTCAACAAGAAAATTGATATGAATGTGCCGAAAGTTTCGATTATCCCCATAGAAGAAGTTCCTGACCTCGTGGGAGGGCCTGATACTTTGATCGTTGCCGTCTTCCTTAGGGTTTATGGCAATGCTCCGGGTAGTATTCTCTTCCTTATGCCTAAACAAAATGCCTTTTACCTTGTTGATGATTTAATGGGTAGGCCACACGGTACAACCCAAGAATTAGACGAGATGAGCATTTCTGCTATAAAGGAAGTCGGAAATATTCTTTCGGGGTCGTATCTGGGGGCTTTTTCTCACTTTACTAATATACCTATGTTGCCCTCTATCCCCTCTTTGGCTATGGACATGGCCGGCGCAATTTTAAACGTCGTCATTCTTCAACTTGGTCAAATGGGTGATCGCGCTATGGTTATCGAAACTAAATTCTTAGCTGAAGACGATAGCATTAACGGACATTTCTTCCTTGTTCCCGATCCCGGTTCTCTTGGTACTATTGTCAAGGCAGTGGGGGTTGAATAAATTATGGCAGACCTTATCAAAGTCGGCATGGCTGATTATAAAGTCGGTCGTAGCCCCTCTACTCTCATTAGTTACGGCTTAGGCTCATGTATCGGTATTTCTCTTTACGACCCTATAAGAAAAATCGGTGGGCTTTTACATATTATGTTACCTGACAGTACGCAGGCACGCGCTAGTGATAACCCTGCCAAATTCGCTGATACTGGCATTCCTCTTATGATAAATGACGTTGTCGCGCTCGGTGCCTCTAAGGCTCGCCTCGTTGCCAAAATTGCCGGCGGTGCGCAGATGTTCGCTTTCTCCAATGCTACCGATGTTATGAAAGTTGGCTCCAGAAATGCTGAATCTTGCAAACATATTTTAAAACGCAACGGCATTAAAGTTATTGCTGAAGATACCGGCGGTACTTACGGAAGGACTGTTTCTATTGATTTATCGACAGGCCTTTATAAAGTTAAAACCATTGATCGCGGTGAAAAAAATATCTAACTCTCTTGAGGTGATTTTTTTGACTGATATTTACCTTTATCTTGCTGATTTAATCCCTATTAAAAGAGTGCTCAGCTCTCTTGCTGTCGGCATTTTCTCCTTTGCTATCGTACTTATTTCCGCCTTGACTAATGACGGCGTTCGCTCCGAAATTATTGCCTCTCGTGCTTTTTCCGCTTTCGCCTTTGCTAGCCTTACTTGTTTTATTATTCTAATGGGCGTCGAGGAATTCGCTATCTTTAAAACTAACTCCAACCTTAACCGCTTTATAACTTCAGCTAGCCTTGAAGATTTTACCCTTGACTTCAACAAAGATGATTTCCTCAACCAAACCTATTATAATATCTCTTCTGACGAGAACAAATTAACCTAAAAAAATCGCGCTTGCGTGGGACGGTGATTTGACTATGGAAAGTGACACGAAAAAAGATTTAACGGCGTTGTGGCTAAAATACAAGGCAACAAAATCTGTAGACGTGCGCAACGAAATTGCCGAACATTATTTGCAACTCGTTAAGATTGTTTGCGCACGTTTGGCTGTTAGCTTGCCGCCGCATTTGGACAGAGACGACCTTTTAAGTAGTGGCTTTTTCGGGTTGCTAGATGCCATTGACCGTTTTGACGTGACGCGCAATGTAAAATTTGAGACTTATGCAGGCGTGAGGATTCGCGGGGCTATTTTGGATTATTTGCGTTCAAAAGATTGGATTCCCGTTACTATGCGCCAGAGAATTCGCAAATATGAGCAGACTATTTGCAGATTGGAATCCGAATTTGGGCGGGCGGCAACAGATGAGGAAATTGCCGCCGCTTTGGATATTTCCCTTGAGGAGCTTCAAACGTTAGTAAGTCAATGCAATTCTGCAACAGTTATTCCCCTTGAAGAATATTTAAAGACTGATTCCGCCGAAGCAATAGACACCAACCCTGCCAATTCGACCGAATTTTTTGAGATTAAAGAGACCTTAGCTAAGGCGATAGAACGCTTGCCGCAAAAGGAGCGGACGGTAATTTCACTTTACTATTACGAGGAATTGACCTTAAAGGAAATTGCCTTGATTCTTAACTTGAGCGAGGCTAGAATTTCTCAGTTACATACCAAAGCCATTTTTAGAATGCGCGGCTACCTTGCAAATAGTAAAAATGAATTAACCTTTTAATAATTAGGAATTAGAAATTGAACATTCCTAATTCCTGATTCCTAATTGATAGAAAGGAGGACGCCGGATGAGCGAAAAACTTATATTGGGTGGAGCGCAAAGCGGATATAAATATGAATTTCGAGAAGACGGGGTATATTTGACGGTATATCCGAGAGTGGAAGGCGAAAGGCTGTTTGAGCTATCGGATATGAGGCAGATATTGAGGGAATGCAAGGTAATAGATTATGATGTAGGGATATTATCGAGGACGATGAGAGAGGCGAACGGCAAGCCGCAAAAAATATCGGAAGCAGTGCAGATAACAGCGAGGGAATTGGAGATAATAGCGGGCGAGGAAGTACCGGAAGAAGAAAAAAAAGAAGAATACGCAAGGATAATAGTGGAACTAAGCCGCGACAAAATGAAGGCGACAGTAAAATATGATACAAGAGAGGGAGCAAAGCCGCCAAAAAAAGAAATGTTAATGGAAGCATTGGATCAAGCCGGAATAAAGTACGGAATAAAAGAAGAAGAAATAGAAAAAAGCCTAAGCACGCTAGAGGCAACGGTAGTAGCAGAGGGCGAAGCCGCCCAAAACGGAGAAAATGCCTACATAGACAGAAAATTTGATTTGGGAGTACAAGGAAGACCGGTAATAGATGAATATGACAAGGTAAATTATAAAGATTTGAATTTATTCGTCTTGGCAAAAGAAAATCAAACGCTGGCAATAAGAATCCCGCAAACCAAAGGAAAAGCGGGAAAAAATGTATTGGGCGAAATAGTTCCAGCGCATTCCGGCAGACCCTGCCCCATGCCCGAAGGAAAAAATACAAAGGTAGTCGGGGAAAATAGGTTAATAGCAACGGTAAACGGGCAAATAGTAGACAAAGGAACAAAAATAAGCGTGGAAGAACGCCTAATAATAAAAGGCTCGGTAGGGGTGTCAACGGGCGATATAGAATTTGACGGCGCAATAACAATAGGAGCAAATGTAGAAGCCGGTTTCAAAGTAAAAGCAACGGGCGATATACAAATAAAAGGCTCAATACAAGGAGCGCAAGTAAGTGGGCGCAATGTGTACATAAATGGAGGAATAACGGGAGCGGAAAAAGTAAAAGTAAATGCCAAAAACGATGTGAGCTGCGCCTTCGCCGAAAATGCGCAAATAGAAGCAAATGGCAATGTATATATATCAGATATAGCGTTCCATTCTCAAATAAGAGCGGGTAAAAGTGTAATAATAGAAGAAAAACACGGACAAATAATAGGAGGACAAGTAATAGCAGGGGAACAAATAAACGCAAAAATAATAGGAAATGAAGCGTCAGTAATAACGCGAGTAGCAGTAGGAATAGATCCAAACTTGCAAAAAGAATATCAAGAACTAAAAAAGAAATACAAAGAATCAAAAATGAGGTTGCGTCAAATAAGGCAAACATTAAACACGCTAAGTAAAATAGACATAAACAAATTACCTGCGGCAAGGGTAGAAATGATAAGCAAATTAACGCGAACGCAATTCCCCCTAGCCGGAGAAATAAAAAGATACGAGAAAAGGATATTGGAAATAGAAGAGAAATTAGAAAACATGAGTAAAGGAAAAATCCGAGTAAGAGAAGTAATCTATCCGGGTGTGCGCCTCACAGTAAACAATATCCAAAAAAATATCCAAACAGAATACAAACGCTGCACAATCTACCTAAATTCAGCCGGCGACGTCGAAGTAGGAGCTTATTAAAGGGGGAAAATGAAATGGAATTGGCACCTGTCAGCGTACAAATGACTTATGCCAATGCAAGCAATGCGGCTCAAGTTCAACAAAATTTAAATCATGCGTCGGCATTGCAACAGGATTTCCAAGCAGTGCGCGAGAAAAATGACGCTGAACTAAAACAAAAGCAAGTGCGCAACAAAGATGACACCGAAGACGGCAAGATTAAAGACGACCCCGAAAGGAATAGGCGCAACGGTGGCTATTATTACAGTAGAAGTCGCAGGGAGCCGCCCGAATTTGAGGACGAGAACGATAATTACGCCGTTGACCCTAGACGTGGACATTTTTTGGATATTTCTTTATAAATGTCGCTGAGCTGGTGACGTAATGATAATTGAGTTAATGTTAATGTTAATTGTGGTGGGCGCGGGGATTGTTTTCGTTGCCTGGTCGAACACGCGCAGACGCAAGCAAGACGCCTTAGATCGTCGCGAAGTTGAAGGTTCGACAGGCAAGCTTAAAAAGGAATTGGAACGCACAGCAACCGAAATTATCGGGCGCATGGAAAAACACGTAACGCACCTTGAAAGTATTTTGGAAGAATCCGAGCGCAACCGAACACAGTTAGAAGGGCGCGTAATTGAACTAAAAAAAATCCTCAAGAAGGCTGAAGGACAATCGGGAGAAATTCGAGATCTTTTAGCTAAATTGGAAGACGCAGGCGCGGAAGTCGATTCAATGCAAAGGAAAATGGAAACTCTTGAGCGGCGTTTAAATGTGGTAATGTCAACACCGCTTCAAATGCAGCAACCGATTCAACAACCCGTCGCAATGCCGCAGATAATAAATCCGATTATGCCGCAACCGATAACGCCGCCGCCAATAACAGCACCTATCACTCCACCGCAAATAACTAAGCCGCTAATGCCGCCGACAGTCACGCAGGTAACAACTGCGCCGCCCGGCAAACCACTGAATCCATTAGGACCAATCACGATGCCGATCATGCGCAAGACCGAAGCCGACAACGAGTTTGATAAAATTTTAGAAGAATCTATATCGACGCCCAAAGTTGAAGAACGTCCACAGGCAAGAGAATCAATCCTTCTTTCGCCGGAAAACAAACAACCCGTAAAAGTCATAGAGGCAGATCCCGTAAAAATCGAAACGACACGGCGAAGATTAAACGAGGCGTCAGCGGAGATGGCGGCGAATCCGCCCGAAGAAATTCCCGACCTTCAAGACTTAAAAAATAAACGGGCAAAGAAAAATAAACGCGACGTAAGACAGGCGGCAATCGATGCAATAAAAGCCGTCGAAAAACAAAACGAGCTTGAATCAAAGCCCGAACCTAAAATTGAACAACGCCGCGACTCAAGATCGGAAACAACTGATTTTGCAATCGTCAAGGAAATGTTGTTGGCGAGAATGTCAATCGAAGACATTTCGCGAGAAACGGGACTTGGCAGAAGCGCGATAGAATTTATTCAGGAAATGATAAGGCGACAACTAAACAGAAGATAAATTTCCGCTCATCGACGAGCGGAAATTTCAGACTGTAGACAAAAAGCACTTTTCAAGTAAAATAAACTTGGGAGGTGTATTTTTATGTACAGGAAAAAGAATCGAGAAAAACAAGTGGAGGAAGTCAAAATCAGCTTGGAAGCTCTGGTGCCGGAAAATCACATATTGCGAACGATTGATAAGGCGATAGATT
>Ga0247609_10006603_pt1 | contig 11145 bp, 9 predicted proteins | sample 172DNAGHGlowgp2_FD_193487 | JGI IMG/M metagenome (GOLD analysis project Ga0247609, IMG submission 193487) | Sheep rumen microbial communities from Palmerston North, Manawatu-Wanganui, New Zealand - 1728 DNA GHGlow gp2 | ecosystem: Host-associated > Mammals > Digestive system > Stomach > Rumen ... | reverse complement strand
CCCGCTACGGAGCCCAACAGGGCACCCGCCAGGTGATGATCCGTCAGCAAAACATACGCCTTCTTTATCAGGACATCGTGGAGATCCACGCCGGCGAGAATACCATCATCGTCTTCAAGGACTGAGCTTTATGATAGACAATAAAGACGACAAAAGACAACTAACTTCTTTATCTAGTAGTTGTCTTTTGTCGTTTTAATGGTTTAGTTTACGGTACGTTGATATCTAGTCGGTTAGAGCGGGTCGAAGACCCGAGCAAGGCCGTAGGCCTTGACTTATCTAAACCCCACGGCGCACAGGCCGATAGGTCTGTGTGGCGTGGGGAGTGCGACAGAGAAAAGAATGGGCCTCGAGGAGGGCCACTTTCTTGCTTGTATGGTTTATCTTCTGTATCTTTGCCCCTCAAAACAATCTACTATGAGTGCAGTTACGGCCATCTATCATATCGTCATCAACACATATCAACGTAAGATGACCCTTCCTTTGGAGTCATGCGATCAATTGTACAACTATATTGCTCGGGTGATTCAGAACCACAATTCCATTTTGTTCGTGGTAAACGGCATCGAGAATCACATTCATTTGCTGATACACCTACATCCGTCAGTGTGCTTGTCTGATCTTGTTCGTGACATTAAGCTTGCCTCCAGCCAATGGATGAAGCAGCATAAGGATTTATTCCCACAGTTTGCAGGCTGGGGGAAAGAGTATGGTGCTTTCACCTACGCATTGAGGGATAAGGAGATGGTGGCGAATTACATTAGCAATCAGCGAGCCCACCATCAACGGGAATCCTTTGAGGATGAGTACCGCAAACATCTGGAGCATGCAGGGTTGGAATGGAATGACTATCGGCTGACGTGAGTGGCCCTCTTCGAGGCCCTTGGCTCTGATGACGTCTGTTCCCCACGCCACGAGGGTCTTCGACCCACGCGCCGTGGGGTTACCTCAAGTCAAGGCCGCTGGCCTTGTCTAGGCCTTCGGCCTATGTCCCGTGCCTGCTGTTCTCTTGGTAAGAGCAAAGGGATACGGCTTTTACCCACACTAGCAAAATCTATGGTTCCTATTGACCGCTACACTAGATGTCCATTAATGGTCTTGTTACTGATTGATAGAATACCTTACCCTCGGAGGATGTTGATGAGGTCGGCGACGCCTTGGGTGGCGGGCTTTGGGATGACGGTCACCCAGTTGGGGACGGCGGCTGGCTTGGGGTCGATGTAGTAGATGGGCACTCCACGCTTGACATACTGGATGAGCGCTGCGGCGGGATAGACGACCAGCGAGGTGCCGATGACGACAAAGATGTCGGCGTCATGGGCGAGCTGGGCGGCGGCTTCCATATTGGGCACGGCCTCGCCAAAGAACACGATGTGGGGACGCACGGGGTCGCCATAGGGGTCGCGGGTGTCCACACTGGTCTCAATGCCCTTGTCGGTCAACTGGTCGCAAGGCAGAGTGTACTCGCGCTCCTCACGACGCAGCGAACGCACCTTCATCAACTCGCCGTGCAGGTGCAGCACGTTGGTGCTGCCGGCGCGCTCGTGCAGGTCATCCACATTCTGGGTGATGACCCTCACGTCAAAGTCCTTCTCCAGCTCAACAAGTCCCAGGTGGGCGGCGTTGGGGCTGGCGTCTAACAGCTTCTTGCGCAGCATGTTGTAGAAGTTATGAATCAGAGCAGGGTCGCGCAGAAAGCCCTCGTGGCTTGCCACGTCCATCACGGGATAATTCTCCCACAATCCATCGGCATCGCGGAAGGTCTTGATGCCGCTCTCGGCGCTGATGCCGGCGCCTGTCGAGATCACTAATTTCTTCTTGCTCATAGTCATTGTCGTTTGGAAAATTGATAGAATGTGAAAGCAAAAATAGTAAAATTTTCCCAAAAACATACACCCCAATCACATAAATCACTATCTTTGCACCGTTTTTTACAAAAAAGAAAGAATATTCAATGGATAAACTGAGTTATGCATTAGGCTTGAGCATGGGTGGAAATCTCATTGGCTCAGGAATCAGTAAACTGGAAATCAACGACTTTGCCGATGGCTTGAGGGCCGTCTATGAGAAAGCCGAGCAAAAGATGACCTTTGACGAGGCCAAGCAAATCGTCACCGACTTTTTCACCGACTTACAGAATCAGATGGCTGGCGATAACGAGCGCCTGGGCCGCGAGTATCTGGAGAAGAACAAGAGCGCCGAGGGTGTCAAGGTAACTGCCAGCGGCTTACAATATCAGGTTGTGAAAGAGGGTGATGGCGCACAGCCTGGTCCCAACGATGTCGTGACCGTTCACTACACCGGCCGCCTGATTGACGGTACCGTGTTTGACAGCAGCGTTGAGCGCGGCGAGCCCGCCACCTTTGCTGTGGGTCAGGTGATTCCCGGTTGGGTCGAGGGTTTGCAGCTCATGCGCGAGGGTGCGGCCTACAGGTTGTTCATCCCCAGCGAGCTGGCCTATGGCCCCCACGGCACTGGTCCCATCCAGCCCAACTCCACGCTCATCTTTGACGTGCAGCTCATCAAGGTAGAGAAGAAGTAATCATTTTATTCAATTCCAACTATAAACACGTTTTTTTATTGACACAATGAAAAAGGTATTGGTAATCGCTATGGCAGCCTTGTCTATCATGGGTATGACCAGCTGCAGTGGCAATAGCACCTCGAGCGAGGAGACCACCGATATGGTCACCAGCGCCGACAGCGTTGAGATTAAGGACAACTTGACCTTGGGTCGCGAATTCCTGGCCGAGAACGCCAAGAACGACAGCGTTGTCCAGACCGAGAGCGGCCTGCAATACATGGTATTGAAAGAGGGCACAGGCATTAAGCCCGCTGCCACCGACACGGTTACGGTTCACTATACCGGCAAGCTGATTGACGGCACGGTGTTTGACAGCAGCGTTGAGCGCGGCGAGCCCGCCACATTCCCTCTGGACAAGGTGATTCCCGGCTGGACCGAGGGTCTGCAGCTCATGAGCGAGGGCTCGGAGTACAGGCTGTTCATCCCCAGCGAGTTGGCCTATGGCTCCAAGGGCGCTGGCGACAAGATTCTGCCTAACGCTACGCTCATCTTTGACGTGCAGCTCATCAAGGTAGATAAGCAGAAGTAAATCAATTTTTAAATAACATTCAATTCAAAAAAAAATTCAGTTTTATTATTATGAAAAAGATTTTAGCATTTGCAATGGCAGGTATGCTCACGATGGGTTTCGTGGGTTGCAACAGCAAGACTGGTGGTACCAGCGACGCCATGGATTCGCTCAGCATCGCTTTTGGTGACCTCTATGGTGCCGGTATGGGCCAGCAGTTACGCAGCATGGACTCTACCATCAACATGGAAGAGGCGCTCAAGGGTATGGAGTACATCGCCAACGCTGACACCAGCAAGGCATTCATGCAGGGCCTCCAGATGGGTATGCAGATCGCTCAGCTCTATGCTGGCATCGAGCAGCAGTGCGGTATGCCCATCAACAAGAGCTTGTTCATGCAGCACCTGCGTGAAGGTCTGACCAAGCCCACCCCCATGGGTCAGGAAGACATGATGGCTCTCCAGAGCAAGATTGAGCCCCTGCTCAACAGGGCTATGGAACAGTCACCCAAGGCTATCGCCAACAAGAAGGCTGGCGATGAGTACATGGCTAAGCTGAAAAGCAACAAGGACTACACCTTTACCAAGAGCGGTATCGCCTACAAGGTGATCGCAGCTGGTGAGGGCAAGAACTTCAGCGACAGCGACGTTGTGAAGGTGAACTACGTTGGCCGTCACTTGAACGACAGCGTGTTTGACAAGAGCGGCGATCAGCCCGTTCCCTTCAACCTGAAGCAAGTCATCCCCGGCTTCGCTGAGATGATCCAGCTCATGAAGCCCGGTAGCAAGGTAACCGTTGTTATCCCCGGTGAGCTCGCTTATGGTCCCCAGGGTAACCGCGGCATCGAGCCCAACGAGACTCTGATTTTTGACATCGAGACCGTTGGTGTACAGGATCCCAGCGAGCAGCCCGCTCGTCCCCAGATCCCCCGTCCCAATAAGAAGTAAGACATAACTGCCCAACACAAGAGCCGCCCGAGCCATCATTTGGCCCGGGCGGCTTTTTATCGTCTAAAATTACATTACAGCCACAGGGTGAAGTCCTCGCGCTGGAGCTTGGGACTGGGGTTGAGGATGGCGGTTTTGCCGTTGGTGTAGGTCTGGCCCGTTGTCATGTAGCTGCAACACGAGTCAAACAGACGCCACATCGCCTCGTCATGATTCAGGCGGCGCAGCACGAGTACCGTTTCCGCGTCAAGCAGTCGATGCAGCAGTGCCTCGTCAATGGGGACGTTGACCAGCGCCAAGCTGGCTCCATCGGCCTGCAGGAATTCGTCCACAGCCACTTGAGCGTCGTCATAGCAGTCCACGCGCTCCAGTTGTGACTGCAGCACTTTCACGGCAAGGGCTTTTTGCTCGATTTGCGGGTCAAACAGGTAAAGCCTGCTCTCACGGCTCACCGCGAGCATGGAGACGCTCTCGACGCCCGTTGCGGCTCCTGCTTGCAGGATGCGGCGCGGGTTGAAGAAGTTGGTCACGCGGAACAGCAGCCTCGCATCACGCTCGCCCAGCAAGTCCATGTCATGGCGCTGGCGGCGCGTGGTGTTTGCCTTGATGGTATTGACCAGTTGACCGATGCCGCTATAGGCATAGTAAGGCTTGGGCTGGCGCAACACCGTCCTCACAAAGTTGAATGCGAAAGGCGAATGGATGCCGAAGCCGCCACTGCGGTGGTGGCGGCTCCAGGCGGTAAGGTATCTTTTCCAGGCTCTCAAGTTTTATTGGCCTTGTTCGGCCGTCTTGTGTCCTTTCTTGCAGAGCTTGTCGCCAAACAGGGCGTAGTTCAACGCCAGCAGCAGCAACAGGTAGATGAGGACCACGGCAATGGTTGCCCAGGTCTGGGTCTTGTTGACCTCGTCGGGGGCATACTTGAAGTCAATCTCATGGTCGCCGGCGGGCAGTTGCAGGGCACGCAGCACATAGTTCACGCGGCCCATCTCCACGGGCTTGCCATCGACGGTGACCTTCCATCCCCAGGGGAAATACACCTCACTGAAGACAGCCAGGCCGCCATTAGCGCTATGGCTCTTGTAGGTCAGGTGGTTGGGGGCATAGCTGGTCTCGTAGATGGTATCGCCAGGTTGAGTGGCCTTAGCGTCGCCCAGTTGCTGCTTGAACTTGGCATCGGCCACGGCAGTGGTGGCGGGATTGAAGTCGTTCAGGAACGCCATCTCCTGGTCGGCGTTGTCGACATAGGTGAGCGTGTCAACAAACCAAGCATTGCCCAGTGCGTCAGGGTTGCGCTGCACCGTTTGGTCATCGACGATGACATAGCGGGTGTTGAGCATGTTGAGCACCTGGATGTTGTTCTTGGCAATCTGGTTGTTGATCAGGTCGTTGTAGCGCGACAGCTTGGCGGCATGGTAACCGCCCACGGTCTTGTGGAAATAGCTGGGCATGGCCTCGCCAAAGTGTTGCACATCCATCACGCGGTAATTCATGTCCTTGTCCTGCAGGATTTGGGTATCGGCGGGACGTGGGGTGAAGTTCTGCTCGGGCAGGTCATAGTGTGACGTGAACGAGTCGCTGTCGATGTAGCGCTTGTTGACTGTGTACATGTCCACCAGTACGATGCCGGCGAGCACGAGCACGGTGGCCAGCTCGTTGAGCTTACCCTTGAGGTAAACGAAGATCACGCCAAAACCAAGAAGGAGCACGATCAGGCTGCGCCAAGCGTCACCACTTACCAGCCAGCCACGCACGGCGGCGATGGCGGCATCCACATTGGGATACTGCTGGATTTGACCAGTAGCGACCAGCTGCTCATGCTCCATGGCTGAGAAGTGGCCGAAGATGTTGGGCACGAGGGCCGTAATCAGGCACATCAGCGCACACGCGCCAAACGATACCATCAGCGCCACCTTGTGCTTGCGCCAGCCGTCGGGTTCCTTGAGCAACTCGCGCAGGCCCAGTACCGCCAGGATGGGCATGGCAATCTCGGCGATGACGAGGATGGATGCTACCGTGCGGAACTTGTTGTACATGGGGAAGTGGTCTATCATCCAGTCGGTGAGCCACATCATGTTGTGGCCCCACGAGAGCAGGATGCTGATGATGGTGACGATGAGCAGCGCCCACTTCACCGGGCCCTTGACGATGAGGCAGCCCAGCAGGAACAGGGCACAGATGAGTGCGCCCACATAGACGGGGCCGTTGGTCATGGGTTGGTCGCCGAAGTATTGCGGGAATTGGCTCAGGATCTGGTAATCCTGCTGGCTCATCTTGCCGGTGTTGGCCATTTTCTCGGCCTTGTCGGTATTGCTCAGCGAGAGCATCGTGTTGTCGCCGTGCTCGGGCTTGATGGTCGCGCCGCCCTTCACGTTGGGGATGAGCAGGGTGAACGTCTCGCCCTTGCCGTAGCTCCACTGGGTGATATAGTCCTTGTCCAGACCGCCCTTGGTGGGCTTGGCGTTGGCTGCCTCCTCGCCCGTGGGCGTGAGCTCGCTGTGGCCGCCACGAATGGTCTCCTGGGTGTATTTATAGGTCAGGTACAGGTTGGGCGAGTTGGCTGCAAGCGCGAGCAGCGCTGCCACGGCCAGGCATGCGGTGGCGATGCACCAGCGGCCCACCTGCTTGTCGATGATGGCCTTGACCAGATAGGCAATGACCAGCGCCACGATGATGAACATCGAGTAATAGGTCATCTGCACGTGGTTGCTGGCCAGTTGCAAGGCGGCAAAGAACGCTGCCACGGCCATACCGCCCAGGTACTTGCCACGATAGCACCACACGATGCCGGCAAGGGTGGGGGGAATGTAGGCGAGCACCATGAGTTTCCAGATGTGGCCAGCGCCCATGAGAATGAAAAAGTAGCTCGAGAACGCGTAGCCGATAGCGCCCAGCACGGCATAGTACCACTTGACCTTAAAGGATAGCATGAGCAGGAAGAAGCCCAGCATGAGGACGAAAATCCAGCTCACAGGCGTCGGGAAATACAGGCGGTAGAGCGCCGAGGCAGGCGTCAGCATCGTCGTGCCCTTGTAGGACGGGGCGATTTGGAACGTGGGCATGCCGCCAAACAGGGCGTCGGTCCACAGTGGCTTCTCGCCGGTCTGAGCTTCATAGGTGTTGATCTCCTGACTGTTGGCGATACCCTGCATGATGTCGTTTTGCTGCAGCACGTCACCGTTCATGTCATTGGGATAGAAATAAATCCACGAGATGGCAGCAAATACCAGCACTGCAATCGCAAAGTGGATCACGTCGGCCAGCGACAGCGACCCGATCAGTTTCTTCTCTAATTTACTTTTCATTATCTAGTAGTTAATTGGTTTTCGATTGTTACAACCTGCAAAGGTAGTGAAAGCCGAGCGGAAATCAAAATTTATTTTGATTTTCCCATGTCGCACCCTACTTTCGCCGCAAGGTAAAGGTAATATTTTTTTAGGTAATAGAAAAAACTACTTGGCTTTAGCCTTTTTGTCATTGACACACCAACAATGGTAACTCACCTGGATTACACAAGGCTTTTGTTGTGTGACCCAGGTGAGAAATGACAATTTTTGACTGATTGTGAGTCTAGCCGTGCTAATCCTGCGGGATGCGTACAGCGCGAACAGTATTCCCGACATTCCGACCGACGCCGTAAGTATAGTACATGCCAAAGTCAATCCCGTTGGCAAACAGATAGTTGGCACAGACAGGGTACCCAGTGCTGACTGTGCGCGTCCAATAGCAGCTATAATATGAGTTCACAATGGGAGACGAATCTCTTGAGCGGTAATCAGCGCCAGGCAAGAACATGGTATTGCCATTAGGACCAATAAACAACCAACCGTTCAAGCCATTCATCGACGACCTCTGTAAAGTGCATTGAGTGACAAGTTCTTCAATCTGAAGTCGTGACGGCATTCGCCAAGCCGGGCCCCAGTTCACGTATGCGGCATCATCCTCAAGATCTAGCTCGGTCTTGTTGTCAACAGTACCATATGTGCTATACGTGCAGTACTTCGTCAGTGTGTCACTGCTGCCATTGCACCACTTGTAGGTGTTCCAGTCATAATAATCTTTGGGCTCAGTCTCACCCCAGGCGAAGTAGTCACCATATTCCTCGGGGCTGCTGGCGCCGATGTTGCACGTCGCCCACAGCGTGCCGCTGGGCAGACCCAGGTCAACCCACTCGTGCTCATCGGGTGAAGGGCCTCCACCGCCCATGATGATGTGAAGAATGGCGTTGAGGTCGGCGATGTTAATCTCGCCATCATCGTTCACATCGGCAGCATGGAAATCACCGTTTCCACCCAGGATGATATCGACGACGGCATTCACGTCGGCGATATTCACCTCGCCGTCATGGTTCACGTCGCCAGTCAAGCCCGTCTCAGGCTCCATCTCCACAATCTGCCCGAAATAGGGATACCAACGACTGTCGGCTTGATAGGCATCAACCGTCCCCTGCGGCACATGAAGCGTGCGGTTGGAATAGTCACAGACTTCCCCATGATACAAAGCCAAACCAAAAGCATATCCAGAGATTGAGACATCAGTAAAGTCTGTTAGATAGGAATAAAAATCCGTTAAACCATAACAACCTGAAAACACTGCGTAGCCTATGGAAGAGAGAGAGTTGGGAATAGTCACACTCGTCAAGCCAGTACAGGAGATAAACGCCCAGTCGCCAATCGTGGTGACCGAGTTGGACATCGACAAATACGTCAAGCCACAACAACCCGAGAATGCATCATTACCTATAGAAGTGATAGAATTGGGGATTACCATGCCCGTCAGGCCGCTACAGCCTTCGAACGCACTATTGCCGATAGCGATGACAGAATTGGGGATGGTCAGAGTCGTTAGTGTGCTACAACCATTAAACGCCATTTCACCGATGGAAGTGACGGTGTTGGGGATAATCGTATTCTGACAGCCAGTGATCAGTGTGTTGCTTGCCTTCTCAATAATAGCATTACAATCGTCCCGGGAATCATACTTCGGATTATTATTTTCTACCGTTATGCTCACCAGAGCATCGCATGCCAAGAATGGATTCTTGCCAATAGTGATGACAGAACTGGGTATAGTCAAAGCGGTTAATCCGCCACATCTAGCAAACGCCCCGTCGGCGATGGAAGTAACAGAGTTGGGAAAGGTCACGCTCGTCAGACTGACACAGTCTGAAAACGCATATCTACCGATGGACTTGACAGAATTGCCAATAGTCAGGCTCGTGAGACTGCTGCAATCACTGAAAGCACCATTACCAATTGAGGTGACAGAGTTGGGAATAGTCACGCTGGTAAGGCCGATACAATCATTAAATACATAGGAGTTTATGGCGGTTACTGAGCTGGAAATAATCACACTCGTCAAAGCATCGCATCCTGAAAACGCCCAAGAGCCAATGGTAGTGACAGAGTTGGGGATAGTCAATGCGACAAGACCACTACAACCGTCAAACGCATTCTTTCCAATGGAGGTGACGGAGTTGGGGATGGTCACCTCAGTCAGACCATCGCAGCCAAAAAACGCGTCATCACCGATGGAAGTGACAGTGTTTGGGACGATTGTATTCTTGCAGCCAACAATCAGAGTATTGCTTGCCGTAACAATGAGAGCATTACAATTGCTTCGGGAATCAAAACTTGGGTTACCATTTTCTACCATTATGCTCTCCAGAGCACTACAGCCTGCAAGTGCTCTCGCTCCAATGACGGCAATTGATTTGGGGATGGTGACGCTCGTCATACCGCTACATTTATAAAACATTCCCTCAGGAATGTCAGTGACGGAATTGGAAATAGTCACGCCAGTCAGACCGCAACAGAAAGCAAAAGCATAGCTTCCGATCGTGGTGACAGAATTGGGGAGGACAACGTTCTTCAGACTATCACATGCATAAAATGCTTTGGAGCCTATGGTTATGACCTTGTTACCAATAGTCAAGTCCGACAAACCTGTGCAGTCCATAAATGCCAGATCACCTATAGAGGTAACGGAACTGCCGATTGTCGCACTCATCAGAGCACTACAGCCTGCAAACGCAGAAGGGCCGATGGTTACAACCTCGTTGCCAATAGTCACGCTCGTCAGACTTTTACACCCAAAAAACGCCGAGCCGCTGATGGCAGTGACCGTATAGGTCACACCATCATAAGTGACAGTCTCAGGAATTGCGACATCACCTGAATAACTTTCGTAACCGTTTCCCTTGGTCACGCTGGCTTCGTTGCCGTTGATGTTGTAGTAGATGCCGTCTACCATAAAGTCAAAGGAGGCTGCACTGGCCGGCAACAGCAATGCCAACAGCAAAAGTGTTGTTTTGATTAAGCTTTTCATTTTCCTTTATAGTTTTCTATTGTTGTTAATATTTGCCGCAAAAATATGTAAAATAATGCTGGTAAACAAGTATTTCAAAAGCATATTTCACATTATATTGTATTGGCGTTACGGTTTGAGATGTTCCGAGTTCGTCTGGAAGCCAAGGTTGCTGCGAGACTTGAGAACCTACAAACAAATCACGCTGACAAAGATAGTGGCAGAACACAGCCCCCAAAAAGGAAAATCAAATTATTTTGCCCAAAGCACTGGATAATCCTGAAAATCGTCTATTTTTTTTACACTTCTCAGAAAAGTCTCCTCTTAAAAACGCTAGAAATAACTGTGACGATAATAGAATCTTATCATTGACAGCCTGAATGGGGCGGGTTACCTTTGTGTCGGGAATGGGGATGGAATTGCTTTTAGGATTTGTTAACAAACGCGCACGCCTATATGTTGTTTATGTGCTGAATGACATGGTATTGATAATGAGGATGTTATAAAAAATGAACCCGCAAACTGTCCGTTGCTTTTCAGCGGAAAGTGTGCGGGCTCGATGAGTCAACGTGATAAGGGTCAGAACTCGGTGAAGGACAGGGGCATGGTGTCCTTGAAGCTGTCGAGGATGTAAATTTTCTCCTTGCCGGCGAGGATGAGCTCGATGGGATGTCCGTTTTTCTCAAACTCGAGGAAGGCCTGGCGGCACACGCCGCAGGGGGCCGTGGGCTCCTCGACAAACTCGCCGCGGGTGAACGAGGTGATGGCGACGGTCTTGACGGGCACGCCCGGGAAATTGG
>Ga0247609_10006602_pt1 | contig 11146 bp, 12 predicted proteins | sample 172DNAGHGlowgp2_FD_193487 | JGI IMG/M metagenome (GOLD analysis project Ga0247609, IMG submission 193487) | Sheep rumen microbial communities from Palmerston North, Manawatu-Wanganui, New Zealand - 1728 DNA GHGlow gp2 | ecosystem: Host-associated > Mammals > Digestive system > Stomach > Rumen ... | reverse complement strand
AGTATCATTTGGAACATTCAATGCAAAATAAGGAATATCTTTATCCATAGCATAATTAACTAATTCTTCTAAAGCTTCAAGATTATTTTGAACGCCACTATCTAATTCTACATAAGTAATACATCCAGCATTACTATAACCAGTTAATTGACTTTCAACATCTATTTTTTCAAATGGTGACATTTTAACCCAAACAGGAACGTGAATTGAATTTGTAAAATAGTCTCTATCTGAAACATTTTCTATTTCTCCATATTGAGCTTTAAACTTTTTCATAGCAGTATAGCAAAGATTTTCAGCAGGAGTATAATAAACACCAATATTTAATTTATATTGCTTTTTAAATTCAGCACATCTATCTTTGAATAATTGTTCAATTCTTTTAGCAAGTTCCATACCTTCAGGTGTTGTATGGTCTTTACCAATTAATATTTGAAGTGTTTCCGCTAAACCAATTTGTCCTAAAGCTAAAGTACCGTGTTTCATTGCACTTTCAACTGTTTTGCCGTCATAACCCAACATTAAGCCATTTTCATACATAAATTTAGCAGATTCAGGAGATTGTGAGCAAATATAATTATATCTTTCAATAAGCATATCTTTTGCCTCTCCAATTTTTTTATCTAATAATTCCATAAATTTATCTACATCTCTATCAGCTTCCATTGCAAGTGTAGGCATTATAATTGTGACTGGGCAAATATTTCCACGACCGTCTTTTGTTTGTGGATTAGTTCCTTCTTCGGCATTAATATCAGCCCCATTATATGTTCTACATCCCATTGTGCTAACATATGTTTTTGGGTCATTTTTATCATATCCAATATTAGTAGACCAGTCTACATTAACATAATTAGGGTATAATCTTTTTGATGTTGATTTTAATGCTAATTGGAATAAATCATAATTAGGGTCTCCAGGTTTTCTATTAACTCCTTTCATACATTGAAAGATTCCACAAGGGAATATAGGAGTTTTTCTTACTTTACCAACTCCTTCAATAGAACCTTCCAATAATGCTTTAATAACCATTCTACCTTCTGGTAAAGTACAAGTTCCATAATTAATTGATGTAAATGGAAGTTGATTACCAGAACGGCTTTGTAATGTATTCAAATTATGATACATACCTTGAACGGCTTGCATTAATTCTTTTTGTGTTTTAGCCATTGCATATTTATAAACTCTAGGGAATTGCTTATAAAAATCATCCTCAATGGATAAGTCGCTTTCACATCTTAAATCACTTTCTTCAATAAACTCCATTCCTTCATTAAAATGTTTTCTAAAAGAAATTTTTACATAAGGAACCATAGTCCAATCTAAATGTGAAGCACTAACACCACCAAATTGTTGCAAACTTTGTAATTGAAATAATACGGCCACTAATTGAAAAGCTGTATTAATTGAACGAGCTGGTCTAACATCTGTTTGTCTAGTATTAAACCCGTTTTCTAATAATTTATCAAAAGGGATTGTTAAACAATTGTGCATACCAACTGCATAAGCATCTAAATCGTGAATATATATTTCATTATTTAGATGATTTTCTCTTGCCATATCAGATAAAATATAATCAAGAGCAAATTTTTTCATAAGGGAATTTTTAGCCTCTCCCATTCTTCCACCAAATGAATATTCGTCAACATTAGCATTTTGATTTTGAACATTGGAAGCGGCAAGTTTTTCCGAAATATCTTTCATAAATTGAGAGTTTCTTTCTCTCACTTTAGTTCTTTCATATCTATAAGTAATAAAATTTCTTGCAATATTTTTATAATTGCTTGCCATTAATTTTTCTTCAACAATATCTTGTATCTGTTCTACTGTCAAATCATCTTCTATATTTGCAATAAAATTAGCTATTTCTCTTGCTTTTAAATGGGCTTTTTCAGATATTTCATTTTCTATATCTTGAAACGATAGCTCGACAGCCCTAACTATCTTTTCTTTGTCAAATAATTCTGTTCTTCCGTCTCTTTTAATAACTTTTTTCATATAAATTCCCCTTTCTTAAATTTTAAACAAATTCGACATTGCATTTTAAAAATCTAAGAACGTGGAACAACATATCATATCCAAATGAGGAAAATGTATATAATGCTCCTTCACATTCCTCGTCTTGAGCATCTACAACAAAAACATCATCATTATCTACAAAAATCTGATATTTATCTGGATGTTCAATACATTTTTTTAACCATTCTTCATCTTCTTTATGCCACATCTAATAACTCCTCGCTTTCTAATACTAATACATTTACTTTATGAGAATAACAAGTCGTAGCATCTAAAGCTATAACTCGTCCATCTTTTCTGGTCAAAATAGACCAAGTCTCATCATTTTTCCCGGTATTATACATTTTTCTTAACGTCTGTGTTCCGAAATGCCCTATAACTACTGTCTTATCCGTATTCTTTATGGTTTTACCAAAAAATGAACCATCATCCCACATTAAAGCATCCCAATCAACAAAGCTATATCTTACACAATGTGGATTATGCCAATCAGGAACTGTAGTATCAATTGCCCCGTGTGTAAATATATAATTCTTTGTTTCATAATAATATGGTCTTGTTTGTAACCATTCAAGAAGTTCAGGATACTCTTCGTTAATTTCTTCTCTAGCCTCTTTTACCCAGGTAGCAAAATCACCATAGGTTGGGTCTTGTATATTTTTATCTATCATACACCAAGATTCAAATGGGTCTGTTCTGTGTAAAAAGTCAGCAAAAGTTTCCTTTTCACCATTTCGATAATAATTAAAAGGGTCTAATGAAGTTCCATCTAAATAATCAATAAACATCGTCGTATGATTACCTTTTAAAATAATAGCTTTTCCTTCATCAGATAATCTTTTTAAATATTCATATACGTCTGCTGAGCGTTCCCCTCTATCAAAAGCATCTCCTAAGCTTATTAATAAATGTTCGGGATTACTTTCATCATATCCGGCTTCTTCTAAGGATGAAATTAAGGCATCAAAATCACCGTGTATATCCGAGACAGCAAATATTTTCTTTTTCATAATATGTTCTCCTTTTATTCTAAAATAAATCCTCTAACCATTATACCAAGTAAATCGTCCCTATCTTCATACATCATACCTATATCTAAATCAAATGCTCCGCCAAATGTACTTGGATATTCTTTTAAATCTTCAGCCGTAATAGACACATCATAAACTTCTAAAAAACTATTTATATCATCTATAGAATCTGCTAAACACTTATATTCTCCTAAATAATATAAATTATTCCACTCATCTTGCATCATAACCATATATCTTTTATTATTGCCTTTGATTTGATTGATAATATTAAATTTAACGCATTCATTCACAATATTTTTTAATTTGTTATAAGTTGCGGAATCGAACTCAAAATCTTTATATTGTTCTAAAACTTGCTCTTTAATTTTTCTTGTATCATCATCATAATCTTTGGCTAAAAAACGAGCCTTTTCTAACTCCCAGCAACCCTTTTTAATATTGATGAAATAATTTTTAACCCTTTCATCATTTATTTCTAAGGCTTCTCCGAAAGGTATATCCCAACAAAAAACTTCATTAATAAGTCTATTAAGTCTAATAATATGATGCAATTGTTTAGGGTCATATCCATATCTTTCAATTTTGTCGATAAGACTAGGATATGGATGTTCTAAAGCAATAACCTTTTCTTTACTCATTCCACTCATACATTTAGCTAATTGTGGGAAGTTCATTTTTACAATATCATTTCCCATTTCAAGTATTCGATTTACAAAAGATTCATATATAGGATTTATTATCTTATATTTTGTAAATAAAATTTCTAAATATGCCGGATTAGATTTTGCCCACATATCTTCCATAACTCTTATATCTTTTACATCTATTTGTTCTCCATCCAATTCATATTTAGTTGAAATCATTTTATTTCCACAAACTAAATTATCTAAAGTCGGTAGTATAATAGCTTTTGTATCAATATCACTATGATAATCTTCATCATTAATAAACAAACCATAATTCATTGAGCCTTGTGCAAATATTACCACAACATTTAGACCCAAAGATTGTAAATAATCATAGTGTTTTTGTACTCTCTCCATTATGTAATCATCATACATAATATAATCACCTCTTATTCTTTAATCTTAAATAACAACCCCCGCAAACGCCTTCATATTGAACGTCAGAAGAGCCATCAATTAAAACTTGATTTCCTTCAAAAATAGGTTCTCCATTAAGCGTCCTTAAATTTTGCGTGGCTTTCTGACCACATCTGCAAATTGTTTTTAATTCTTTAATATCATCGGCTATTTCTAATAACCTCGTAGAACCAGGAAATCCCTTCATTTGGAAGTCGCATCTTAAACCATAACACAAAACTGGTACATCATATTTTTTGGTTATATAATATAATTCATCAACTTGCTCTGGCGTAAGAAATTGAGCTTCATCAACTATAATAGCCGATGGTTTTTCTGGCTTCATACAATCCATTATTTGTTTATCTGACTCTAAGAGAATGTCTACTTCTCTTTCCACACCTAATCTACTGACCACCTTGTTTTGCCCTTTTGTGTCTGTAGCAGGTTTAATTAAAACGATTTTCATTCCTTTTTCTTCGTAATTATGAGCAACTTGTAATAATGCCGTCGTTTTTCCACTACTCATTGCTCCATAATGAAAATATAATTTACTCATCAATTTCACCTCGAACTAATTCTAATAGCCTAGGGAAACGCAATTCATATAGAGTATCAACATATGATTTTAAAAATTCAAAATAATATTCTTCGTCTTTATCCCATATTTGATTATCATATGCCTTAAATAAAACATCCGCATATTTAGATTTTAATACTTGTTGAGCAAAATCTTTTTTATTTAAATCTCTAAATTGTTCAGCGTCAGATATAGCGTTCTTAGAATTTTGAATTAACTTTGATAACCCTCTGCGTATTCTATTAAATTCATCAGTATATTCAGGGAAATATCCAAGAATATCGTCGTCTTGCTCATCAAGAATTAGTTTCAATATCTTCTTTTCACTAAAAATCCCATCACCTTTTATGAAGAATAAATTAGCATAAACCGCTGATTTTAATTTAATTCTATTAAAATGTTTATCACAAATTACAAATCCCTCATAATGTTCATTTTCATCAGTTAAACTATCAACAATATTTTGAACTTCTTTAATATTTGAACAATAAAATGATTTTGGAGTCGTAATTGCACCATTAAATATTTTATCAGCATAGTCTTTTAATAAACTTCTATCTAATTCTTCAAGTGTTAAATTATTTCTAACCGCCAATAAATATAATTTTGTTTCTTTATAAGGGACAATTAATCTAGCATAAGGGCTAATTAATTCAAACATATAGGTGTAATTTTTGTCTAAAATATCAAAACTTAAATTTCCCCAGGCTTCATCAAATAACTTTCTATAACTCTGAAAACCTCCTATACCAAGCGGAGCATCTTCGGCATCAATATTACCAGAAGTCGAAACGTGCCATCCAGTATCTTCATCATACCAAACACCAATAAGAGAACCATCTATTTTTTCCGATACTTCTGCTGGGAATTCTAATTTAGCAGCCTCTGGTTGTCCATAATTAAAAAATTTTGTAAATCTCATAGAAGCTATTTTATATTGATTAAGTTCTTTTTTTAAAATAAGTCCTCTACATTCTTGAACTATTTCGTTAGACATATCACTTTCAAGCTGATTATATTTAAGTAGAGTAAAATTATTCTTGTGTTTAATAATTATATTGTAAGGAGAAGAAGACAAAATCTCCTCCCAATTACTATTCTGGTTTATCAGATTTAGAACTTTTAGTTCTTTTTTTCTTTCCTCCGTCATCATTATTTGTCTCCTTCTTTTCCTTCTTTTTAGCCTTTTCCATAGTTTCTAGCAACTTCCTTTTAAATTCTTCTCTTAATTCAATTTTCATTATTTGTTTCCTCCTCTATTGTCGTTAGTTTATAAGCACTTAGCCACCACTCTTTATCATTTGTTTTTTGCCAAGTATCATTTACTTTTACTTGTTTGTATCTTTCTTCAAATTTTAATGCTTTGATTACTTGTCCTTTTTTTAGAGGATTATTTTTAAACGTCGTTTTGTTAATCTTGCATAAAACAGATTTGCCGTTATTTAAACAATATAAATTGATTCTTGGCGTATACTTAGTATCAACATCAACGACATAGCAAACCTTTTTATCCACATCATAAGTCATACTAATATACCCTAAAACGTCCATTTCAAAAGCAACTTGTTCTTTAATTCCAAATGACTCGTCTGGAATAGTACGTTCTATTAATTTGATTATATCACATATATTTTCGAATTTAAACTGTTTTTCCGTCTCTGTTACACCATCACATTGTAAGGCATATTCTGGTATATTTAATTCCTTAAATTTATCTTTAGAAATTAATTTTCTACCATATAAATTCTTAAATTGTTCATATACTTGAGCCAATTTTTTATTGTGGCCAAATTCTTGAAAATATTGGGCTTGAATTAAAATATCTATTTGTCGTGAATTAATATAAGCCTTATTATTATTGTCTTTAGCCTCAGTAATTTCAGCCAATAAATCTGTGAATGTATCGTATTTATTTTCTCTTAAACTATATAAATATAATGAACATTCCTTATTTAAAAATTTAATAGCACCAGTACCTTTATATATTTTGTTATGTTCCTTATCCATAAAATATTCATCTTTAGAATATCTAAATTTAGGTTTCTCTAAGGTAATACCATAATATTTCAATTCACTAGTAAGTTTACCAGTCCTAGAAGCATCATTACTATAATAATTAAGAGCAACCGTATAATATTCCAATGGATAATGTGATTTTAAATATGCTCCATATAAACTATCATAAGCATAAGATAATGAGTGACTAGCATTAAAAGAATATTTTGCAGCATCTTCAACAACTTTCCAAGTTTCCTCAAACCCTTTTTCTTCACCAACTTGTTTGTGCCATCCTTCTAAAAGTTGTTCTTTAAGGGCTTTTAACTCTGGTTCTTTAAATTTCTTTTTAGCAATTTTTTTAATAACGTCATAAGATTGAGGTTCAGAAATACCTAACCATATTAAATATTTCATTATTGATTCTTGATAAATCAATCTATGTTCACTGTCTTCCAATATGTTATCGAGAGCTTTAACCCCTGTCGTATATGGCTTTCTCTCTATAAAATCATCTAATAAACTAGCACAACCAGGTCTAATAATGGCAACAAAAGAAGACATCTCGGCTAAAGATTTAGGTTTATATCTCATAACTAGCCCCGTAGCATAATCTGAATCGGCTTGATTTATAGAACAAGTTAATCCATTCTGATAAACATCAAAAGTTTTGTCGTCCAGAAGATTATTCAATTCATTAATTGTTGGGATTTCGATATTTGCTAATTTACATACATCTCTAATAATAGCCCAAACAGTTACGGTTAAATAATCATTTTTTAAGTATTTATATTTATCACAATTATAACCATCTAATAAACAGCATATTTTACCATTAGGAGTTTTTATCATACCAATTTCACTACGAACATCTTTATCATAAAGAACCATTGAACAAGGAGATTCAGACACACCTTCAACAACACCAATAAATCTTTTACTTTCTTCAATTATAGGTGCCCATTTTGGGTCATCCCTATATCTATCTAGGTCTTTAGCTATTTCATTATAATCATTAATATCCATATCAATTGACTTACAATAAAGTCTAAACCCAGAAGACTCTTGTAATGGCTTCCAAGAAATCATCCACCCACAATTATTTTCCCCTAGCAAATCTTTACTGGCTTGAATAAATGGTTCTGCATCAGCAGTATTTAAATCAATATCTGGAAGACTACGAGCTCCTAATATTCTTTCAATAGACATAAATCGAGTTGGGAATAAAGTGATTGGAGATTCCAATCTATCTATATTTGTAAGATGCAATAACTTTGTCGTATAAAATGATGGGGCAGAACCCCTACCAGTATTAGTTAAAACTCCGCCATATTTTTCTTTGGCTATTTTAGCAATATTATAGTCAATTAAGAAATAGTTAGCCATATTGGTTTTTTCAATAATATCAAACTCATATCTAATTGCCTCTAAATACTCTTTTCTTCTATCTTGAGGGATTCTATTTTTATCTTGATTCCAAGATTCCGTTATAACCCTCTTTAATTCTTCGTTTGGATTTTCTGCTACTGATGGTAATTTTATCTCGTCGTTAATATAATCATCACAATTAATATTTTCAAAAACATATGTACTATCCATAGCCTCTTTAATTTGGTTTTTATTTAAAACACCTTGAATTTCATATCTTTTAATTATTTCGTCGTAATCTGGATAATCTAATATAAAATTCGTTTCTTGCTCATAAATAATACCTTTTGCTTTTAAGAATAAATCTCTATATTTAGCATCTTCAGGATAAATATAATGGCTATCGTTTGCGTGAATTATTCTAATATTATGTTTTTGTGCTAGTTGTAAAACTCTCCTATTAACCTTCTTTTGTATTTCTTCATTATGGTCTTGAACCTCCAAAAACATATTATTTTTAAAGTGTTTCTTCATTTCAACAATAAGTTCTTCGTCATCCCAAAGTCCAGCAACGCAAGCAGTTGTAATTACTACATTATCTGGATTAAGAGAGAATAGCAACTCTTTATCAATACGAGGTTTATAATACATACCTGTTTCAAATGACTCTGAAATTATCCTATTTAAATCCCTAATGCCGTCGTGATTTAAGGCTATAATAATTATGTGTCGATTACTTCTGTCTTTATGACCATTTTCATCAACTGAAAGTCGGTCTGGAACATAATATAATTCAGCCCCAACAATCATTTTTAAATCATATTGGTGTGCTAATGTGGTTGCTTGAAAAATGTCTCCCTGCAAACCGTGACAAGTTGTGAAAAAAGCGTCGTGTCCCAATTCTTTGGCTCGTTTACAATAATCTTCCATACTAACTATAACGTCCATCGAAATTGGATTGCCATACATATTATGACAGTGATAGTTATAATATTTCATTCTTTCTTGCCCTCCTCTATCTTAAATAAAGAATATCATAAAATAGAGAAAAAGTCAAGATAAAAATCTTGGCTTTTATTTTTCTATCATAACTGTATTAGCCCTAAATTTAGCCAACATTTCTTCAATGTCATTTTTTTTAGGTTCTTCTTTTTCAGCTTTTCTTTTATCTCTACATTCTTTACATCTAACTGGTTTTGCAAAGCCTTTTTCTTCATAAAACTTTTGTTCCCCAACAGTAAATGTAAATTCTTTTCCACAGTTTCTACAAACTATAACTTCATCTCTTTTTTCTTCCATAAATTATTTATTTTCTCCTTTTTCTTTCTTTTGTTCTTCATCTTTTTTTGTTTCTTCAGTTTCACCAGTGTGCATCATCATTTGTTGAGAAACAATTTGTTGATATTGGCTTTGAGCCGTAATTAATATTTTTTGTGCTAAACTTTGCAAATCTGCTGCGTGGCTATGTAAACCAGCAACAACTTCGTCGGCTTCAGCAGGTGTCAATTCAATATTTAATTTAATCTCGTTCATAACTAATCTCCCTTTTCTACTTAATAGATAAATTTTTATTTTCCACTAATTCTATTCCAGGTATTGCCTCTCCTTGCTTTAAAGCATCTCCTAATTCTTTTTTAGCAAATTCTGGTTCTTTATATTTGAAATATTTGGCCTTATTTTCATCACTAGAATTTATCCAATCCTTTAATTTATCTTCATCAAATATATTAGTGGCCTTACTTTTTCTATATGACAATTTTTTATCTCCAACTTCTAATTTATCTTTACCATTGGCTTGCATTAAACTGTCTATATAATCTTTAATTCTTTCAGACTTCTTTTCATAAGACTTAGCTCTATCATTAATTTCCTTAGCTCTATCTTTTAAAGCATCAGCCTTTGAATTATACATTTGATAAATTCCGGCTAAAGATTCAATTTTACTATCTAGGGCTTCTTGTAAAGCATCTAAATCATCAGTAGTAAAAAATACTTCACCGGTTTCTTCATCAAAACTAAATCCATTTTCAACAACTTCTGCTATTTGTTGAGAAATTCCCCAACCGCTTAATTCATTTATATCCATTATTCAGCCACCTTCTTTTCTTTAATATAAGTTCCTTTTTCAGAACTATTCCAGAAGATATTTGGATAATATTTTGCATTAAACTCATAGATTTTTCCTTCTAATTGTCTAACTTTCCAATCTTTTCCATCTTCTTTTGCCTTTTCAAGTTCATCCATATAAGATTTTCTTTTCATCAATCTTCTTTGAATTATATTATTTTCAAACATAACTAATTTTCTCCTTTTATTCCATTAAGACTTTCATTTTCATCAATAAATGTTGCTTTTGTATCAGCAATATGTAATAGCAAAGTCAATTGACTTTTATTAAATATTTCACTAACATTAGCAATATTATCATCAGAACTATAACCCATATGATGAACTATAGCCATATATTCTTCATCAGTAATTGATAAATATTTATTAACCAATCTAGCAGACTTATACCCGTGACCAACAAGAATTCCTTGATTTTCAACGGCATAATATGGAACTTTAATCCATTCACCATATTCATTTTTAACATTTCTTTCAGAAACTGTATAAAAATTTACTTTGCATAAATCGTGAAACAAACCAACAACAGCTAATGTTTCCATTATCTCAGAAGTTTGTTTAGTGGTTGCATAATCAAAAATCCCTTCTGCTTTACATTCATCACATAATCTATTAAAAACATTCATAGAATGTTGGCATAATCCACCTTCACACATTAAATGAAATTTTGTACTTGCTGGAGTAGTATAAAAATCAGTTGTTTCTAACCAAGCCAATAAATTCTCCAAACCATCTCTTTTAATCCATTGTCGGCAGATTTTTTCAAATTTTTCCTTATTTTCTTTTACACTCATTTTTTTCCTCTTTTTCTCATTTCTAATATTCTTTTTGCCTCTTTATCTAAATCTTCACATTCATATAAAACAAAATCGTCGTTAACTTCATTCATCCAAATCAACCATTTTTTTGGATAAATTTTTAAATTTGTTTCGTGCTCAATG
>Ga0247609_10006601_pt1 | contig 11146 bp, 7 predicted proteins | sample 172DNAGHGlowgp2_FD_193487 | JGI IMG/M metagenome (GOLD analysis project Ga0247609, IMG submission 193487) | Sheep rumen microbial communities from Palmerston North, Manawatu-Wanganui, New Zealand - 1728 DNA GHGlow gp2 | ecosystem: Host-associated > Mammals > Digestive system > Stomach > Rumen ... | reverse complement strand
GAATTCTACGATTTCGTGGAATGGAACGTGCGCCAGCTGCCATGGGACGTAATGATCCATCAGGCTCCCAGTGACTACGGGCGCTCGCTCTATGGCCGCGCAGACCAGGGCATCGGCTATTTTTGGTTCCTGGTGCAGCAACCATTGGAAGAGCTCAAGAAGCGCGGTTACTACTATCCGACAGTGGAGTTCGTGGAGCCCTTTGCTACCTGGCTCACGACCTACAGCTCCACCTGGGGCGAGTGGCTCGACACAGAGGCGAGTTGGAATGACACCTATTATAATATGGTGAAAGACGACCCCGACTGGGGCCTCACCGAAGGCTGGTACGGTACGGGCAACCAATGGAAGACCTACAACGAGTTCTTCGCCCGTAAACTGGCTTCACCCGACATGCGCCCGCTGGGCGATGCGGACGTGCTTACCCCCGCTGACTCTTGGCCCAAGAGCGCCTTTCCCGATCAAGTGGGCAGCACATGGCACATCGGCGATGACAACCAACTGCAGTACCCCGCAAAGCTGCAAATCAAAACTGCCAAGCTCTCAAGCATCGCTGACCTCATCGGCGAGGATAGCAACTACGAAGAAGAGTTCGCCGGCGGCACGCTGACTCACACATTCCTCGACGTAAACTGCTACCATCGATTCCATAGCCCGGTGGACGGTGTGTTGCGTGAACTACGCACCATTCCCGGCGTAGCTGCCGGCGGCGGCTACACAGAGTGGGACAACGAATCTAAGCTATACTACTACACCAACAACATTGGCTTTCAGATGGTGGAAACCCGCGCCTGCGCCATCATCGAGACTGAGGACTACGGCCTCGTGGCCATGTTGCCTATTGGTATGTCGCAGATATGCAGTGTCAACTGGATTCCTGAGCTCCACGTGGGACAGACGCTCCACCGAGGCGACGAGATGGGCTACTTCATGTTCGGAGGTTCCGACATCATCATGATCTTCCAGAACGGCATCAATGTCAACTGCGAATTCGGAACCGATGACATCCAACTCATGGGCACCAACTACGCACGCCTGAGCAAGGACGAATAGACATCAAGCACATGAACATTCTCTATAGAATAAGCAACGCACTCAGTCATTCGGTAGCCACCCGAACGACAGCGCTTGTGTTTGCCCTCATCACCCTCATCATGCTCCCCTCCAGCTTATGGCTGATAGAGTCTGTCCGCGCAGTGGTCAAGGAACAGATGATGAGGCAGGCCAACCGCTCTATGGACGGGGCCATCAACTCCATCGACAACCGCATTGCCAACGTGGAGACAGCCGTGCACACCGCCGCCGCTTTCGCCGACCGCACCACCATGCACGAGACACAATGCTATGAGCTACTCTACCGACTGATCGGAAAGAACGACGATATAGCCGCCGTGACACTTCTCTACAGCGAGAACTACTTCCCTCACCTAGGGCGATACTATGCCCCTACCGTCGTCCGCGACCCGCTGACGGGCCAGCTGGAGGCAGATGAAATCAGCGGTCCCGAGAACGACTTCTGCTATCTGGAGACCGACAGCAACTGGATCTACACACATGAGCATCTCGACGGCTACTGGTGCCTGCCCTACGTGGATTCCATGTCCACCAAGCGCGCCATGGTCACCTACTCCGTGCCCCTTTACGACACACGCGACAGCATCTATGCCGTACTCTGTGCCGACGTGGCCCTGGACTGGGTGCGCGACATCGTGGAGGATGTGAAGCCCTACGACTTCTCACGCGTCACCGTTATCAGCCGCGACTCGCAATACGTCTGCCATCCTAACCTCGAATGGGTGCAGACCTACAATGTCTTCCAACAGGCACGCGAACGCTGTGACACAAGCTACCTGAACCTTACCCATAAGATGCTCTCCTGGCAACGCGGTTCCGACACGCTGCAAGAAGACTTCACACTGGCCCTGACGCCCCACGAACGTGCACGTAAAGAATCAACCATTGTCTATTACGCACCCATCGAGCGCATACAATGGTCTGTCAGCTTCACCTTCCCAGAAGCGAAAATCATGGAAGGACCCAACAAGCTACAGGCGAATATGCTCTTCATTCTGACACTGATGCTGGTGCTTATCTCTGCCATCCTCTTTATTGTTATACGAGCACAGGTGTGGCCCCTACGGCAGCTGGCCGACGCGACACGCGACGTGGCCCATGGGCAATTCGACATCAAGCTGCCCAACATCACCACACACGATGAGATTCGCCACCTGCGCGACTCCTTCGAGCAGATGCAGGGCTCTCTGGCCAACTATATCGTAGAACTGCAGGAGACCACAAGCTCCAAAGCCATGATTGAGAATGAACTCCACGTGGCCAGCGCCATACAGATGTCTATGTTGCCTAAGAAGTTCCCGCCCTATCCAGAGCGCAACGACATAGATATTTACGGGTCGCTCGTACCCGCCAAGGCCGTTGGCGGCGACCTCTACGACTTCTATATCCGTGACGAGAAGCTCTTCTTCTGCATCGGAGACGTGTCGGGAAAAGGAGTTCCCGCTTCGCTGGTCATGGCTGTCACCAAGTCGCTGTTCCGCACCATCTCAGCACGTGAGGCACGCCCAGAACTCATTCTATCACAAGTCAACGACACCCTGAGTGACGACAACGACTCACTCATGTTCGTGACACTCTTCATCGGTGTTCTCGACATTCCTAGCGGACGCCTGCGCTACAGCAATGCAGGCCATGACGCACCCCTGCTCATCGGAAGCGGCGTGGGCACACTGCCCTGCGACTCCAACGTTCCCGCCGGCGTCATGCCTGGCTGGAAATATTCTGCTCAGGAAGTGCTCATCTACCCCCAGACGACCATATTCCTCTACACCGACGGTCTCACCGAGGCGGAGAACATCGACCACCAACAGTTCGGCAAAAAACGTGTTGTCAACAGGACAACCGAGCTGCTGGCAGAAAAAGATCACACACCGCATAAGCTCATCGACGGCATCCATGAATCCGTAGTCACCTTCGTCGATGGTGCCGAGCAAAGCGACGATATGACTATGCTGGCAATTCAATACACCAAACAGACCCATGAAGAGCTGATCCGACGCAGCATCACGCTTCCCAACAACATTGAAACCGTACCCGAACTGGCACAGTTTGTGGAAGAGATGTGCGAGGCAGCAGGCTTCGACTCCTCGGAAACGATGATGCTGAATCTTGCCATGGAAGAAGCCGTCGTGAACGTAATGAGCTACGCCTATCCGTTAGGCACCCACGGCGACATCCTCGTGGAAGCAACCATGAACGACTTGCGACTGAAGTTCATCATCACAGACAGTGGCAAGCCCTTCGACCCCACGGCCAAGGCAGACACCGACATCTCACTCCCGGCTGAGGATCGCCCCATCGGTGGACTAGGCATACACCTTGTTCGTCAGATCATGGATTCCATCAACTATGAGCGTCTCAGCGGCAAGAATGTGCTCACACTTCGTAAACAACTGAAAAAGAATAAAAAAAACTGAAGAACTATGAAAACAACTATTCAAGACAACGGCGGCACTCTGACCGCCATCTTCGAAGGACGCCTGGACACCTCTGCGGCTCCACAATGCGAACAGGATCTGAAGCCTCTGAACGACTGCAGTGGCCAGGACATCATCCTCGATTGCACAGCACTCGAGTACATCTCATCCAGCGGTCTGCGCCTCTTCCTGGGCGTGCTCAAGAACGCTAAACCGAAAGGTAGCCACGTCTATATCACAGGCATGAACGATTCACTCCGCAATGTCTTCACCATGACGGGCTTCATCAATCTCTTTGAGCTCAAATAAAAGAAAAGAGCACCCTACCCTTTCCTGACAGGGTCGCAGGTCAGGCCACAGCCTAACTTCTTAAAAATCTTGCGATCCACTTCGCCGAGCATCACGGTGGCATGAACTTGACAACCGTCGAGTTGTGGCAACGTGTCCAATGCTCGGCGACAGTTTTCATCATGTTGTGAAAGCACAGCCAGGGCAATGAGTACTTCGTCGGTATGCAACCGCGGATTGTTGCCATGGAGCAACGATGTCTTCATGTGCTGAATGGGCACAATCATGTCCTGAGGGATTAGCTTCAGCGCATGGTCAATGCCTGCCAGATACTTGGTTGCATTAAGCAGGAGTGCAGCACAGGGGCCTAACAGGTCAGAGGTGTCTGCGGTGATGATGGTACCGTCCTCAAGTTCTATGGCTGCCGAGGGATTACCACTCTGCAGACGACGCTCATAGGCGGCAACTGTTGTCGGACGGTTGGCAGTCGTGAGCTTCAGCTGTTTCATCAGAAGCGCAATCTTATTCACCTCCTCGTTACCCTTCTTTCCATCGAGCATCTCGCCTAAAGCTGCATAGTAGCGGCGTATGATTTCCTGCTTTGATGCCTCGGAACAAGCCTCGTCATCAGAGATGCAGAAGCCAGCCATGTTCACGCCCATGTCCGTAGGCGACTTATAGGGACTCTCGCCGTAAATACCTTCGAAGATGGCATTCAGCACGGGGAAGATTTCTATGTCGCGATTATAGTTCACCGCCGTTTTGCCGTAGGCCTCCAGATGAAAGTGGTCGAGCATATTCACGTCGTTCAGGTCGGCTGTGGCAGCCTCATAAGCCACGTTAACAGGATGCTTCAACGGGATGGACCAGATGGGAAATGTCTCGAACTTGGCATAACCGGCCTTGACACCACGGCGGTTCTCACCCCAAAGCTGACTCAGACAAACGGCCATCTTGCCGCTGCCTGGTCCAGGGGCCGTCACCACAACCAGTGGGCGGCTGGTTTCCACGAAATCGTTCTTGCCGAAGCCTTCCTCTGAGTCTATCAGTTCCACGTTGGTGGGATAGCCCTCAATGAGATAATGATAATATACGCGCACACCTCCCAGGCGTTCGAGGCGCTCTCGGAATGCCACTGCCGAAGACTGACCATTGAAATGAGTGATGACAACGCTTGTGACCAGAAGCCCCCGCTCCGTGAACACATCGCGCAGGCGAAGAACATCCTGATCATAGGTAATTCCGATATCGCCACGCACCTTATTGCGCTCGATGTCCTCAGCAGAAATGACGATGACTATTTCTGCATCATCCTTCAGCTGCATCAGCATCTTCAGCTTACTGTCCGGCTGGAAACCTGGGAGAACACGCGCCGCGTGGTAATCATCAAAGAGTTTGCCGCCAAACTCCATATATAGCTTGTCGCCAAACTGTGCTATGCGCTCCTTGATGCGCTCCGACTGAATGCGGAGATACTTTTCGTTATCGAAACCTATTTTCATACAATCTTTATTTACCTTAAGGCACGCTGCCATCATTTTCGCTGCAAAAGTATTGATTTTCCATCATTTCTCAAAGAAAATGGTTCAAAAACGATACTCTTCCTTTCAAAATAGTTCAGCCATAAAAACAACAAAAGGGTCACTTCACAGCGACCCGATTGCTTCGTCTTTAGGTATTAGTCCGTTTAAGGTAAAAAGATTGTTTTCAGGATAACTGCTGCAAAGATACCCACGAATGAGATAAGTTGCATCATATAGTTTTGTGTTAAATAACACATTTTAGGCAAAATCGAAGAATTTTTGCACATTTATGAGCTTTTCTGCGCAATTCATAAAGGTAATTGAAGAGCACGCAATACCTAAAAACAATGATAAATCACCAATTTATCCATGGGTTCACGCAAAATCAAACCGATCTTGAAATTTTCTTTCTCAGCAGCGATAGCCAGCTCTCTTTCAAAGTAATAGGCTACACTACCAACGAAATTTACAGGTAAGTCCTGACGTTGATAGGCTGCCACGTTGCGGCGGAAGAAGCTACGGAATGCATCTACAAGTAACGTGTGTATGCCCTCCTCTTCCCGATGATCAGCCAGGAACGGAACGAACGATGCCAGGAATCGGTTGGCCAACGGTTTGCGATAGACAGCCTCGATGATGCCGGACGGTGTGAGCTGATAGCGCTGTAGGAAATCGTTGCACAAGGCAGCAGGCAACTGCCCCTTCAGCAGATCGCCGAGAAGCGTGCGACCCAATACGGCGCCACTGCCCTCATCGCCCAATATCCAGCCCAGCGGCGAGACATTCTTAATAATATTAGCACCATCATAGAAGCATGAGTTTGAGCCCGTTCCAAGAATACATGCAATTCCTTCTTTAAGTCCACAGAGTGCACGCGCTGCGCCCAGCATATCGCTGTTGACTGACACTTGAGCTTCTGGAAACGTTTGCTCCAAGACACGCTGTAGGGCAACGGAATAGGGAGAAATGCAACCTGCGCCATAGAAGAACAACTGTTCAATGTCGTCGTCAGCAAAAGAGGAAGCACGCCCCTGTATTCGTTCTGCATCGATAGCCTCTTTGGCGTTATGGACAACAGTGCGTATGGCATCCTCTCCATCGCGTACGGGATTGATTCCGAGCGTGCGAACTGTAAAAGAAACGGCACCTTCGATGACCACACACCAGGTAGTCTTCGTGGAACCACTGTCTGCAATCAATATCATCTTGTTGTATGCTTGAGTTCAATGCTGCAAAAGTACGAAAAACCACAGGATTTCACCAAACATTTCCATAAAATCCTTTATCTTCAGAACTTATTTATCGGCTCTATTACGTGATTTCCTTGAGATTTATTTCACAAGTTAACTTTTTTATATATCTTTGCAACAGCGTTGATTGTCATCATCACGCTTCCAGTTAGATAAACAAGCATAAGACGAATGAGAATAAGAGATTTTAATGTTATCCTATGGATGGTCGTTGCCTCCCTGCTACCAACAGGGGTGTTCGCTGACTCGAGAGGTGACGTCCTGATGGAACGCGCCGATAGTTTGTACGGCGTGCAACAATACAAGGAGGCTTTGACAACAGCCCTTGAGGCACTGCCGCTGACGAAAGGCACTGAGACGGAGGCTGACTGTCTGAATCTATTGGCTATTATTAACATCCGCCTGTCAGACTACGAGGCTGCTGCACGCTATGCAAAAGAATGCTTTACGCTGGACGAACAAACGGGTGATCCCGATGTGATGTCATCAAGTTTGAATACGCTGGCGGCCATTTATATGGGTGCCAACCAACCCAAGGAAGCGGAACAATATGTGCTGAAGGGGATTGAAATGGCAGAGAAGGCCAACAACCCCAGCCGCATGGCCGTGTTGCAGGCCATGGCATCGGAAGTCTATCATGCCCAGGGAGACGACGAGAAAGCATTACCATATATAGAACGGGCCTATGAGATAGACAAGCAACTTGGCAACGAGCCAAGGGCAATGGTGCGTCTTGCACAAAAAGCGTCTGTGCTCATCGGGCAACATAAGTACGCGGAAGCCGAGGCTACTCTACGGCTGGTCATTCCATATCTTCGGCAGACACCCGACCGCCATTCGCTCGGCATCGCACTCAACAAGATGGGCATGGCCGTACTCTCGCAAGACCGCGAGAAAGAGGCTACCCCCTACTATCAGGAAGCAGCCGCTATTTTCCGGGAAATGGGCGACCCCTACAACGAGGTGCAGGCTCATCGGGGACTCTACGAGTGCCTCTGGAAACACGATCCGGCCGAGGCAAGACGTAGCCTCAAGCGCTTTAGCGACCTGAAAGACTCCTTATATAATAATATGTCAGCCGAGGCTTTGGCCAAGTACAATGCCGAATTCGGCAACGACTGGCTTCAGATTGAGAACCATGAACAGCGCCGCGCCAAGATGTGGGCCATTGTTTTAGCAGTGGCCGTGACACTGGTTGCCATCGGCATCTGGTGGTTGATGCGGCGTCGCCATCAGCGCCAGGCACGCATCAATGCTGAGCTGAGCGCCCACATCAAGGAACTGAACGAGAAATACGACGTGCTCAGCGAACACTATGAACACGCCATCACGACATCTGCCAAACGCGATGACAGCACAGAACTGACCACCAGCGACCGCGACTTCCTGGAGCGCGTTGTCAGGGCTACCAACCAGCTCATACGTGAAGGACAACCCGATGCTGTTCATCTGGCCGAACAGATGGGTTTGAGCCTCTATCAGTTGCGTCAGCGACTGAGCAGCATCACCGGCGAGAAGCCACAGGACTTCATCGCCACCATACGTATGCAAAGGGCACGACATCTGCTGGACATCCATCAGGAGTTGAACATCTCAGAGATTGCTACTCTTTGTGCCTACAACGACACCCCCAATTTCACCAGAGCGTTCAAGAAAACATTCGGCCTCACCCCTACCCAGTACCTCGAGCGACAGAAAGAATAGGAACAAGCGAACCTGTAAGTAAAGTATGTGACATCATCACCCATATTTTGCATAGCTTTTTGCACTAAGCCCCTGAGATAGCAATCTCGGGGGCTTTTATTGTATCAGATTATACAAAATGATAAGACTATTTGATAAAATGATAACGCGACAACTGCCATTCCACCGTACCTTTGCAGCATATTAATTTGCGTGAAAAGCAACGTTCAGATAATGGCAAAGACGAAATACCAGGAGGCGGCTACCGACTATGCTCGAAAGTACTTGGACCACCTGCTCAAGAAGGAGGACACCAAGAGGCATGACATGAATAGTAGTTTAGACCAGACCTCAAAGTAGCCGAAAGAAGATAAACATTAAATTAACGAAGAGCGAATAAAACTATTTTTTACCCAATAAATTATGGAGATTATGGAAACAAGACATTTACCTTTCAGACGATTGGCAATTTGTTTGCTTTCGTTTATGGCCATTCTTGCGCAGAATGTCCGTGCACAGGGTTTCACGCCCGATATGTTCCCTGGACAGTTACCCGATCGGACACAGTATGAGGTGTCGGCAACGGTGAAAGTGGGTGAATACGCCAAAAGCCCCAACAAGAACAGTTATGTGACGGACCTCACCTCAACGGATCAGTCGGTGGTACAGACTTTCACCGGTAGTGGTGTGAGTGTCGTACTCATCGTTGGCACAGGCACAGCCGATGTGACCTACACGGAGCAAATGTACACATTGGGCACTGAGGGTATGGTCATTCCCGTAGGTGATCCTACCACCCACACCATCCACTATACGGTGGTGAAAGGCCAATCCGAAGCCAAATATGTGGACCGAACCGGAGAAGTCAGCAAAGCCCGCCTCATCTGGGACGGCAAGGATCCCAATGTTTTCACGTTTACCCCTCCTGCCCTCGAAGTCAACATCAAGGATGTGTACACCATCAAGGGCGTGCCGGAAATGCTGAACAAGTACATTAGCGCTTCGGAATGCGTGTTTGAGTCCAGCAATCCGGCTGTGGCAACGGTAACTGCCAGAAGCGTAACCCCCGTTTCCTATGGAAAAACCATCATCCGAGCCACCTGGCCAGGTAATGTGAATTGGTACGGCACCATCGCTGAGTACGAGCTCACCGTGGAAGAACCCAAGGAAAATGTTTACATCAACTTCTACCAGCCATCCATCACCGGTTTCGCTGGAGAGTACATGACTGCGCCCTTGAACGTACAGATGCTGACCATCGACCGTTGGTCATCGGAGAATCCTAAGATTGCATCTGTGGATGAGACAACGGGCAAAGTTCAATTCCTGACGCCTGGAACAACGCGTATCTTTGCCTATATCGATGAGACTGACACCCACTATGCCGCTCAAGGCTTCTACTCTGTCACCGTGAAGAAGCGTAATGCGGAACTGTCATTCAGCGAAGCCGAAGCTTTTGGCGAGCTGAACGTCCCGTTTACACCACCCACACTCATCAACCCGCATGAAGTGGCTATCGATAAATGGTACAGCAGCGACACCAAAGTGGCATCCGTTGACGAAGCCACTGGTGAAGTGACCATCAACGGATTGGGTGATTCCTATATCGTCTGTGAGTTCACGGGCAACGATTACTACGAAGCAGCAACAGCAAATTATCTGCTTCACGTCTCCACCTCGGGCGTCAGAGTGATGGGCATCACCGTCACCAGCCTCAATGCCGACGACGTCTTGGGCGACGGATCAAAGAAGGTAACCTACGATACAAATACAAACACATTGAACCTTAACAATTGGATTGTTGACGCTTCAGCATTAGATCCCGCCATTAAGAGTGGCGTCATCGTCAACAGCTCCAATAAAGCTCTGACAATCAATCCAACAGGCGAGTGCGCTATTCTCAACGCCGACTTATGCATTCTCTCCATGAAGAGTGCCGTAATATTCAAGAGCGAAAGCAAGACGGGCAAGCTGAGGCTGACGACCGATGAAGCCACACAGTCGATAGCCATAGAGGCTTTTTCCATCAAGATTCATGAGTGCGACTTGAAGGCTACTGGCACGGTCGTTGCCATGAAACTGGGACATGAACTGACAATCTCCAAATCTGCCCATGTTTATGCTGAATCAACAGGCAGCAGCGGATTTGCCATTCAATGCAGCAACCTCTTATTGGCCGACGAAAGCGCAGGCATCCTCACCCCCGGCGTTCACTATTATGAACCTTACATGGCATTCTTCGACGACGAAGAAAACAAAGTGAGGTCCAAGGTCGTTGAAATTGGTAAGGTACCCGTGACGGCTCCCGATGACGAGGTGACAGTCATCCAGTTCAATGTCACCGACCCCGAAGACAACGAGACCGTGGTGTTCAGCGCTTCAGCCAACGACAGCTTCAACGAGGAGACAGGCCAGCTGGAGATTTCCACGTCGCTGACCGATCAGCAAGTGGCCGAGGCCTTGGAGTCTTTCATTCCGGGTTCCAGCGCATGGATAGACTTTTTGCCTGGTTCTTTGGTGTTCGACATACCTGCCGGCAAGGGCGAGATTCTCGTCAACTGCATGACGTTCCCCGGTTTCTCCTTGAATGTCATGATTGAAGGTCAGGGTGCAGTCAGCATCACGCAGGCCGAACCTGGCTGGGCTAAGGTCAGCTACGATGTCGCCGTTCCCACCCATGTCGTCGTCTATCTCCATGCCTCATCGTCGTCTGCACCCAAGGCAGCCCCGAAGAAGACTCAGGCATCCCCCAGTGCCTACATCAAAGCCATCAAGATTGTTCCTGAGAGCTGTCTGACTGCCGTTGAAGCTATCAAGGCTGACAAGCCCGTCAGCGACGGCAAGTACTTGAAGAACGGCCGACTCTACATCATTCGTGACGGTCGCATCTTCGACGTGACAGGTATCGAAG
>Ga0247609_10006600_pt1 | contig 11146 bp, 5 predicted proteins | sample 172DNAGHGlowgp2_FD_193487 | JGI IMG/M metagenome (GOLD analysis project Ga0247609, IMG submission 193487) | Sheep rumen microbial communities from Palmerston North, Manawatu-Wanganui, New Zealand - 1728 DNA GHGlow gp2 | ecosystem: Host-associated > Mammals > Digestive system > Stomach > Rumen ... | reverse complement strand
TAGTTATACTCAACAAAATGATAAGTGATCTATGACATGAGTGCAAGATTTTATATGAAGCATATGAAGTATATGTTGATCTTTAATTTTTTGAACATTATCAGCTATAATATGATTACAAAAATGATTTATAATAACTTGATTATGCACATTTGGATTATGAGGATATTTATTAATAAAAAAACTTATTTCTTATAAAAGCAAAAATAATAAATACGAAAGAATAAAATCTGATGAAGTTTGTGAATTGTTAGTGCCTGCATCTATAGATATGATTCAATGAAATATAGTTGATAAGAAAAACTAACAAGTGTGAAATATTAAATTAACGGATAAAATCGTATGCACAAAACACGTCACAGTCGTGGAAGGTTATAAACGTATTATTTCTGAGTCCATACAACTCTTTTTTCTCCATCTATATCTTTAAATTCCTTTGCGATAACAGATATTTTATCTCAAATGTTATAATATTTCTTCCATTCTATTCAATCTCAAATTGGGGCAATCCAATTCTTGTGTAATAATCATTCAACTCATTTAACAGTTACAAACATTCCATAATTATACATCAATTTTACATATCATTCGTATTTCTGTCAAATTTTAATATCATCCACTGAAAAATCTCATGAAAACGTTGGTAATAAATTTGCAGATTTTCATCATCAATTTCATTTCGAATCTGTTTTTCTTGATGTTGTTGTTTTTTTTCATAACTTTTTTTGTAATTTTTCCACATTAGGAATAAATATTAAAGGAGAATCAATAGTTTCACTTACCCCAGATGCAGTTTTCATATCTTTAATTAATTGTTTGATTTCTTCTTTGTTTCATATCCATATAAACACAGGCTTTTCTAATTTTTTAGATACATAAGAATCAACTCAAAGTTTTATCTTCTTTCATGTTGGGAATGTTAAAGTTTTTCATTTAGAAAATTGAAGTTTTGCGTTTTCTTTAAGTTGTGATGGTTCAGAATACCAAACGTATTTAAATGTTTTAGCCTCTTTATCCATTACCATAGCATCAGCTTGTTCTCCATTAATAACAAAAGAATCAAATTCTCCCAATGATTGTTCGACTATAAAATCTTGTAAATTCTTTATATCATTTTGATCTAAACCTAGAGCTTCCATCCTAGCCTTTTCCGCTATTTTTTCTTGTTGGGAAAACTTTTTTTTACCTCGAGCATTCAAAAGTGACTCGAGTTGATCACGTTCCATGGCATATCTCTGACGTGATTGACGTCTAATTTTTTCTATATGTTCTTCAACATTATCAATATTATCAAGAGATAATGGCGCTAATGTTTTTGTACTAAACGGATCTGAAGAGATTCAATCAATCATTAGCCTAGTATAAGTTGTATATTTAGGTAAGGAAATTAAATCATTAACTGAAACCATTTCTTTAAATTGAGATGTCATAACAGCAGCATCATCATATCAAAGTGTAAATGATACTATACTTCATACATTTCCAAAAATTGCGTTTTTAATATCTTCATCTAATTGAGAAATATACTGATTGGCTAATATTAAAGAAAGTTTATATTTTCTAGCTTCAGATAAAATTGTAGCAAATGACTTAGTAGCAAAGTTTTGAAATTCATCTATATATAGGTAAAAAGGACGACGTTTACTAGCGGCTATATCTGCTCTAGACATAGCATCAATCTGAATTTTTGTTACAAGTAGAGATCAAATCATATTGGCATTATCTTCTCATATTTTTCCTTTAGATAGATTTACTAATATAATTTTTCCCTCATCCATAGCTTTTCTCATATTTAACTTAGAACGAGGTTGACCAAAAACATTTCTAACTAAGCGAGATGACAAGAATTGTCCAACTTTATTTGTAATAGGAGCAATAGCCTCATCTCTTTGTCTATCTTGCCATTTATTAAACTCAGAATTCCAAAATTTTAATAATATTGAATCACTTATATGAGAAATTACTTCATCACGAAAATCTTTATCTGTTAAAATACGTAATATATGCATCAATGTGGCATTTGGATAGTCTATAACAGAAAGTACAACATTACGTAAAATATACTCTAATCTTGGTCATCGCGAATTATCAAATAGTTTTTGAAAAGTAGAAACAACTCATGATGCAATTCTATTTTTTTCATCTTCGTTGTCAGCTTGCAGTAAATTAAATCAAATTGGATATTCAGTGTCAGCTAAATCAAATAAAATAACGTCATTTATTCTATTCGATGGAATTGATTCGATAATTGTATCAACAAGCTCTCCATGAGGATCTAATAAACATAGTCAATTTCATGCATTAATATCAGAAATAATCATGTTAGAAATAAATGTTGATTTTCATGTTCAAGTTTTTCATACGATATATACATGACGAAATTTATCTTCTTCTTTTATTCAAAAACGAATTTTATCTCATCTATAATCAGTATCTCAAATTAATGTTAGTTTTTTAGGATCAGGAGATGTTTTCAAGGCAGGTATCGTTGTAGGATATGGTAGTTTACGATATAATGTATAATCTAATCATTTTACAAAATTTACTTTTGTTGGGATATGAAACAAATTTACAACTTCAGAGAATTTACAATAATGCCATATTCTTCTTGGTTTAAATTCGCATGATCATTTTGTAATAAAAGGAGCCAAAACAGAAATTAAATTTCATTCTATAGCGCTTATAGTTGATGAACTATCAGTAATCAAAGAATAAGAGACAGAAAAAAATATTTGATTTTCTATTTCCTCTTTTTTATCATCAGTCTTTTTTTCTTTTTTTTCATCGTTTGATGATCGTGCTCGCTTTACTACTTTTGAGAAAGTGTTTCGAGCTTGTTTCCATGCGGATTCTTCTAATTTAAAAGTATAATCAAAGAATAAAGTCAATATAGAATCACTTGGAACATTTTGGAAAAGCGACAGTAGATCATTCATCGGATCCAGATAACTTCATTCTTTTTGAAAAGATGAAATATCTCTAAAACGAGCCTCATTTTCTATGCTAACCCAGTTACGAGATTTAGATACTTTTGGATATTCAGATTCAATTAAATCAGAAGTTGGAAATGAACTATAAAAAGTATTACAAAAATAAGCCTTAAATTTTAAGGGAAGTTTTACATAAAATTTAATTCATTGGCTATTTCCACTTATAAAAAATGATATTGTCTTAGATTTCAACGAAATCAAGTTTTCTACAACTTTTTGCCAGTGAAAGACAGTTCTATCGTTATCTTTAAATGGCTTGATTTGGAAAGTAATTGTCGTTGGCACTTTTTTTGATGTGGCTGATACAGCCTTTTCTACCGAATCTCACATTAATTTTGTATTTATTCGTAAGTAAAACCTTACTTCAACTCTAGTATAGACATTTTTTAGAAAAATGCAAATATTATTGTTTTAAAAATCTAATTTTTTACCAGCTACTTCATCAACCACCTCAACCTCATCATCAACTGGAGAAACTGCTTCATCATCAGCTAAATGATGAACCACTACTGAATCAGCCACTTGAACTATATGATGAGTTGTTATATGAAGGGTTATGATTTAGATTGGAAGAAATTATGGATGCTGTATAAGGAATTTTACTTATATCTCAATCATATCGAGTTGGTTCAATGTCTAATTCTTGCATTATCTTTTTCATTTTTTTTATTAATTTAGTTTCTATTCAAAATACTATAGCATAAGGTAAAATTTTATCAAAATAAAGTGGGTCTTCTTGTAAAGAAGTTCTCAATTTATTTTCATCACATGTTTTCAAAAATTCTTTATATCATAAAATGTGAGAAATTAATTTTGCTCATTTATCAGTTTCAAAACAATCTCATTTGTTTGAAAGTATCACATAAATAATTGCTAATACAAAATATATAACAGCAAATGCAGGTATAATAAATACAGTTAGAAGACTTAAAAAGAATAATAATAGATTGAAACATCATGTATTTGTTTTATGATTTGAATCATTAATTTCAGAAAACCATCATATACTAATTCAATATTCTTCTAAACTTTTAGATACAGATTTTATAACTCTATATAAAGAATTAGAAGGTTTGTTAACATTAATTTTATTTTTTACAAATAATTTATTAAATAATTTATTTTCATAATTTTGGGAATCTCAAGGTAATTCCTTTATTTTTACTAAAAAAAGATCAGAATTAGAATTATCAATTTTAATATATCAATCAGCAGCCCATTTATAGATTAGACTCAGCAAATCTTTCGTCCATACCTTATGTTTTAATAGTAATCAAACTTCAGCAGAATTTAATCATTTAGGAGGATTGTATTGTATAATCACTGGATATTTTTTTGAGTATTCTTTTCTTATTTTACGTTTTTCTGAAACTCATTTTCGCTGTTTTAAAATATTTCTAATAATTTTAATTGTTGTAACAATAAAAGCTAAAAATGGAGTTAATATAAGTAATCAAATAAATATAAGAGGTATTATTGACCCTTTTCATTCATATCCAAGGAGTTTTTCTTGTCTATTATGGTCGAATTTAAAATAATTATTAGGGAATTTTATAGCTAAAGTAATTCCATGATAAGCCTGTAATCATTTATTATAAGTAATAATAATTTTATCTCAACTACTCCAATCTACAGTTCAATCAAATCAACTGATAGTTTTAGAATTTCAGTCAGTAGTAATTAAAAAATCATCAGAAGTTAATCACGTATATGGTTTAGATAAAATAATTTCAGCTCTAACATTATTAATATTAGTATCGAATTCATCTCAAACTAAATTCCAATATAATTCTGAATATCACATTCATGAGAAATTTCTAATTAATCAGTAAGTAGAATAGGAAATTGGATAAACATGTTCTCAAATAACAGTTCTATCGGCATCTCAAATTTTTATATGTCGTTCTCAATCAGATTTACTTGTAGTAAAATTTTCTCATAAAACATTAATATCAGAAATTTCAATATGAAATTTTTCTCATCATACAGAATAGTTAAGAGGGATATCTCTAATAATTCAATGTTTATTCTCAAAAAAGTTAGCAGTAAAATTTTCTTTTATATTAATAGTTCAATCATCTAGTATATTGGCAGTAATGTTTAAGTCTTTATATTCATAGTCTTTTGCTTGAGTAAAACTTCAAACAAAGAATATGGTATATAGTCCTATGATAAACAATCAGATTTTTTTCATTTTTTATTTTGTAAATTAAAGTAAAACTACCAACTACTTCATCTACCAACTACTTCATCATCCTCAACCTCAACCTCATCCACTTGAGAAACTACTTCATCAAGAATCAAAAGAGGATCAACCACTAAATCAGCCGCTTGAAAGATATGTAGTTTCTCATCAAGAGTGATCTGCTGAGGAAGATATAGTTGAAATAGATTCTGATAGTAGAGAAAGATTTCAAATATATTGAGCTGGTTTGACATTCATTTCCTTCATGATAGGAGTTATTTTATCAATCAACTCAGTTTCTAATCAGAAAACTATTGCATAAGGCAAAGTTTTATCAAAATAAAGAGGATCTTTCTTTAAGAATAATCTTAATTTATTTTCATCACATTTTGCTAGAAAGTTTCTATATCATAATATATGAGAAATTAATTTAGCTCATTTTTCAGTTTCTTCCATTTTTTGAGACATATCTCAAATTATTGAAAGTATAATAAAAGAAGAACAAAAAATAAGTGCATAAATAAATATACCGATTCATCCAAATAATGGGAAAAATAAAAATAATAGGGATAAAAACATAAACCAAAGACATCAGATAATCCGCACGTCATTTTTTTTAAGCCATCATTTGTCTATTCAATAATTATTTAAATTTTGTAAATTTAAATCTTTATATAAATTTGTATATCTATCAATTTTGACTTCCCCATTTTTTAATAGATTATTAAAAAAAACTTTTTCATATGAAGGATTTTTATTAGATATATCTTTTATTTTTAAAATCTTTACATCTGTTGATGTATTCTTTTCTTTATATAAGTTAATTCCAATGTTTTCAATGTGTATAATTCCTTCATATGCTCGTTTATAAATAAGACTTAATATATCTTGAGCCCTTGCTTGATGATGTAGTAAAAGTCAAACATCAGCAGAATTTAATCATTTTGGTGGATTATATTGTATTATCACGGGAAAATCTTTGGCAAATTTTCATTTTAATTTTCATTCATTTAAATTAATTTTATTACCAATTTTTATGCCAGGAATTAGTTTAGAAAGTTTCACAAACAACCAAGTACAAATTAATATGCATATACATCGACTAAAATATTTATAATCTCATTTATTTTTTGTTATTGAACTATATCAAACATGTCAAACTAAATTAGCTTGTCTATCATGGTCAAATTTAAAATAATCATTAGGAAACTTTATTGCTAAAGTAATTCAATGATATGCTGATAGTCATTTATCATAAGTAATAATAATTCTATCTCAACTACTCCAGTCTACAGTTCATTCAAATCAATCAATAGTTTTAGAGTTTCAATCAGTAGTAATCAAAAAATCATCTTTAGTAAATCAAGTATAGTTTTTAGGTAGAATTAATTCAGCTCTAACATTATTAATATTAGTATCAAAACCATATCAAACTAAATTCCAATATAATTCAGCATATCACATTCATGAAAAGTTTTTAATTAATCAATATGTTGTATAAGAAATAGGATAATTTTGTTTTCAAAATACAGTTTTATTACCGTCTCAAATTTTTATATGTTGCTCTCAATTAGATTTGCTTGTAGTAAAATTTTTTCATTCTACATTAACATTAGATACCTCGATATGAAAATTTTTTCATCAAACTGTATAATTTAAAGGGATATCTCTAATAATTCAGTGCTTATTTACAAAAAAATTGGCAGTAAAATCTTCTTTCACATTAATAGTTCAATCATTTAAAATATTTGCAGTAATATTTAAATTAGTATATTCATAATCTTTTGCTTGAGTAAAATTTCAAACAATGAATATAGTAAATAGACTTAAAATAAATAATCAAATTTTTTTCATTTGTTTTGAAAAACTATAAATGATATATGATTAATTATATCTAAAAATTCTACAAAATCAAAAAGTGACTATATTTAATAAAATTTTTTGCTTTGATTTTTGTGCTTTTATTTATAATAATAAGTGCATAAAGATTTAAATGTTTATATAATGAAATATGTTTTTCATTTATATTGTTTCAATGATGTCTCAATATACACTACAAATTAATAAACAGTTGTTATTAAGTGATCAACCAACAGAGAATACAGAAATTATCAATACAAACATACCCCCAAAGATGTCTACTAAAAACAATGTATCTAATCGTAAAAAAACTATAAGATCAGAAGAAACAAAAAACCAAGATATTGATAACCAAGATAATATCTTACAATGAAAGAACGATGAGGATTATTCAAATAAAGAAATATATGAAGAAATTGTTTTTCAGGATGATTTTGATAAAGAGTATTGGAATGATGTAGATAGTAATTATCAAGATGAATAAATCTTATTTATCATCGTCTTCATCATCTTCATCTTCCTCTTCTTTTTCGAACAAATCTTCAAAATATCTAGCTCTTTTATTTATTGGATTGTCTGGAGCAGCCCCATGATCATTATCTCAGCTACTACCATCAGTATTATATAAATACCGATAAGCAAAGCTTTCAGCATAATCTTCTTCTTGTGATTTTTTAGCATAATTGCTTACAAACTCTTGAGGAAGACAATTCATTTTACCATTATCCCAACAAATTTCTGAGAATTTGGAAGGATTTTTATCTTTAAAGAAATAAATATAATGTCATAGTTCATGCGCTAATATTTGTTGAACATGTCTTTTTTGTCTTTCAGGGGTATTATTTTTATCACAATATGAAATAATTAATCAAATTTCTTTAAATGTATATTTTCATGTTTGTTTATTTCTTATTACACGGAAAGCTCATTCTGTAATTTCACAATTTTGTTGATAATTTACTTTAATTTTATTATTCATAACTTTGAGATCATTTTCATCTAAGATATTAATATTTACTAAGTCTGCCATAATTTCTTGTAAATATTTTTCAGTTTTTTCTTTAAAGGAAATTTTATCATCATTCGGCAATCAGCTGACATCGTGGGCAAAATTGAAATTAATTCTTGATTGTGCTGTTCAATGTATAGAAGTTGAAGTATTGGATTTTTCTTGTTTAGCAGAAGTCTGAACATTTTGAGTTATTTCTACTTTATTTTGATTTGTAATTATTTTTTTTGCCTTTCAGTCTTTTTCTCAGGTATATAAATCTTGAGTAGTTTTAAGAATAGAGAAAAACAGGTAACTATCCTTACAAAATTTATATTCACTATTTTGTTTTTGTTCAGAGATTAATCATTTAACTAAATTAAATCTATCAGAAAGTGACTGATTAATACCAGGCTTATCTAGAAAAGATGACCATACTTCATTTAAAGGTACAATTTCCTTTTTAGCTTGATCTACAGCAGCCTTTGGACAAAATTTCTGGATAGCATTTTGTACTTCAGTATAAGGGACTGTAGATTTGATAGTTATATTATCAAAGTTAATAGTCGTTTTTATATAATCAACGGCTTGAAAAATATTTCTAATATCAGGAATGCCTTCACCAAATACAATTATTGGAGATAAGAATAATAATCACAATAGTAGAGTAAATTTGGAATTTTTCATGTATCATTTTTGTTTATAAACTTGTATCTATTTTACATAAAAAATTTAAAAATGTCAAATTTTATCATACTTTTTTAAATATCAAGTCTTGAGATATTTTTTTAATAAAATCTTGATTTTCTTATATATATTGATATATAAATAATGATGTCATTTTTTCAGAAGTCAATAAATTTATAATTTTATGTTGTTTATTTATTGAATGAAGTAGAAAAATATTGACGGTAATTATATCCTTTCATTTTTTTATTCTTATATTCAAAGAAACATGAAAAGATTTTTATCAATGTTAGCTTTGGCTGTATTAGTATTGCAGAGCGTGGTAACGTCAGCAGTATATGCAGTTAATGAAGGTGAGGAAGTTGTACCTGAGATGACAGTGGAGACTGTAGTATCAGATCCTGTTTCTGATGAAAGTAATAACAATGAAGTTGTTACAAATTTAACTAATTCTGAAGTTACAACTACTACAGAAGTTGGAGAAACTACGTCAGCTTTAGATATGCCAGTAGTTACTAGAGCACTAAGTGATATTGCGGATCCAGAATTTCTATCAGAGATAGAAGACTTAGAAGATGAAGAAGTTGTTGACGAAATAGATGATGATTCCAGTATGAGCTTTTCTGATTTCGTAAGTGTACGGGAAAAGCCAATCGAGTGTGGTAGTGAAAGAAATCCATGATGTGTAAGTGGAGCTAGACAATCGACAACAAACAAAAATCCAGGTGATAAATTGGATGAATGAGAGGTTTGAATGTGGAAATTAGTACAACCAACTGATAATCCATGAGAATATGAAATTAGTATCGCGGTGAAAGGGCAACCTAAAGAAGAAGTTGTCAACAATAAAGTATGTGCGGCTGTAGTGTTTGATAAATCAAATAGTATGATAGATGTTGAATGAAAATGGGAAAAAGCTGTAAATTGAGCTATTACATTTTCTCAGACATTAAGAGATGCAAATAGTCAATCTTACATTTGATTAGTAATTTTTTGAACTACTGCAAATCAAGCTAGAAACTTATCAAAAGAAGTATTTGCTGAAGGTGATTTTTGATGAAAACCGGATGGATCCAATAATTGGTGAACTAATTTACATGCTTGATTAATTGAAGCAAATAGTATGTTGAAAAGTGAAACTTGTAATGATGCAACTAAGTATATTGTTGTTATGTCTGATGGAGTACCAACATTTTTTGAGTATAATGGAAAAATAATGTGAGATTGACAAGATGATGATAGTGTGTGTGTTGAATGGGAATGATGGTGGCCTTGTAAAAAATCCATGAAACCATCAGAAGCAGCCATAGAATATGCAAATTCTATAAGAAATGGTATAGAAATATTCGCTGTTTGATATGAAATTGAAAACAATCAAAATGCTCAAAGGACATTAAAAAAGATAGCAGATGATAGTGATCACTTTTTTTTATGAAAGGCTGAAACGGTTGCTAGTAATTTTCAAAATATAGCAGAGACAATAAGTAAGCCTGCATGAACAAATGCTCATGTTACAGATAATTTGTGAGAAAATTTTGAAACATCTTACAAAGAAGATGTGTATGAATTTGGAAAAATAACAGCAGAATGAAAAGTTTACACATTTAAGGTCAGAATAAAAGATCCTAGTAAAGAAAAAGAACGAGCAACTAACGCATGAGTTGTGTTGACTTATACGGATGTAGATTGAAATCCAGAAACCCTAGAAATCAAAGATTCGGCATTTGTTAATTGGGTACTACCAACTTGTGATAGTGATAAGAAACCCGAACAAGCAGAGTGAGTGTTATTATCAGATGTTGAAAAGTTCATTCAATCTTGGGATGATGGGAAATTAATTCCTGAAACTAAGAGCTGGGAGTATACAGAATCTACAACGCTTTGAGCTTGTGAGCGGACATGTGATAGCACTAATTGATATGTAAGAGATTGAAATAAAAACGCCTGTAAGAAGCAGACATATACAGTAACATTTAACAGTGATTGAGGAACAGAAGTTGCTCCACAAACAGTAGAATACAATGGAAAAGCGACGCAACCTGAAAATCCAACAAGAGGGTCAACAGAAGAGTTTGATAAATGGATGTTAAATGGAAGTGAATATAATTTCGATACACCAGTAGTTTCAAATATAACATTACTGGCAACATATAAATGTATAGCGTGATATAAAAGAGTATGAGGAGAATGTAAGAAAGATACAACGACAGTGGATGTAACAGATGAGAATTGTAAAGAAAATGCAAAACCAGCAAATTCTCATTATAAATATGAAACAGAGGTTGTAGTAATACAAGAAGATTGAACATATGCTGCACCAGTATGTGAATGGGAGTGTAATGTAAATGAGCATTACATATTAAATGAAGAGAAGAATGGATGTGAATTAGAGAAACACACAGTAACATTTAACAGTAATTGAGGAACTCCTGTTGA
>Ga0247609_10006598_pt1 | contig 11147 bp, 8 predicted proteins | sample 172DNAGHGlowgp2_FD_193487 | JGI IMG/M metagenome (GOLD analysis project Ga0247609, IMG submission 193487) | Sheep rumen microbial communities from Palmerston North, Manawatu-Wanganui, New Zealand - 1728 DNA GHGlow gp2 | ecosystem: Host-associated > Mammals > Digestive system > Stomach > Rumen ... | reverse complement strand
ACACCCCTGAACACTCCCTTTCGGCGGCGGCATATTTCACCAATCCCATAGTGGATTTCGGTTACAACCTGATTTATGTCGGCGACCGCTATCAGTTGGCCGAAAACAAGCCGGATTATCTTTTGGAAGGCTATGTGGACCAGAGTGTTACGCTGGCCAAGAAGATACCTCTCCGCTACGGTGCGCTGAAACTGCAGGCACAGATTCTTAACATTTTAGACGTTCAGTATGAGGTGGTTAGCAATTATCCGATGATGGGACGCAATTACAAGATAAAAATGATATACGAATTTTAAAACATACTGACAATGAGAAAAATAGCTTTGCTTATCGGCTTCGCCGCTCTGATGTGTGCAGTGGCGGTGTCGTGCAAAAAGGACAACAACGAAGGCACTGAACAGAACTCGCTTGCCAAGGACATAGTGGCGGCCGAAGAAGGCACCGACGCCCGTTATATCTACATTTTGAACGAAGGCGTGTGGGGTGGCAACAACGCCTCGCTCGACCGTATAACTCTTGCCACAGGCGAGTATCAAAGCGATGTGTTTGCCAACAACAACGGCCGTGGTCTTGGCGACGTGGCCAACGACATGCAGATTTATGGCAGCAAGATGTACATTGTGGTGAACAACTCTAACATAGTGGAGGTGTTGGACCCCGAAACCGCCCGTTCCGTACGGCAGATACAGCTTGCCGGCAAACAGCCGCGCTACATTGTGGGGCACGAGGGATACGTATATGTGAGCTGCTACAGCGACGAAGTACTTAAAATAGATACTGCAACTTTCAGTGTGGTAGGCAGTTGCGCCGTGGGGCGCGACCCCGAAATGCTGGCCGTGGCAGGCAGCAATCTGTACGTGGTCAATTCCGGCGGACTGGACAACCCCAACTACGACACCACGCTCTCCGTTGTGGATTTGAGCACTTTTGCCGAAACACGCAAAGTGGCCGTTGGCATAAATCCCACCAAATTGGCCAAAATAGACGACAACCGTCTTTTGATGGTGTGCAACGGCAACTACGGCTCCGTGCCTTCTTCGCTGGCGGTTATCGACCTCGGCGTGGAAAGGGTAACCCGTCTGCCGTTCACCTGCACTAATCTTACCGTTGCCGGCAACTACGCCTATTGCTACGATTTCGACTGGTCGGCCAATACGGCGGTGTTTTACCGCGTTAATCTCGGCACCTTGGCCAAAGAGAGCTTCACCCTCAACGGCAGCGATGGCATTGTGTGTCCCTACGGCATAGCCGTGAACAAGGACAACGGCAATATCTACCTTACTGATTCGCAGAACTTTATCAGCAGCGGCGATTTCTACTGCTTCTCAGCCACCGGAGCCAAGCTCTACAAATGCGGTTGCGGCATGGGACCCTCCAAGGTTGTGATGTGGTGAATAATATGGAAATAACAAAAAAAAGACAGCTAAAAATTTTTTATTCAAACCCCAAATCAACATTTTTTCGGGGATATGTCAAATACTTTTTTCTCGTTTTCGGCGTTATGCCATAAACTAAAAAGTTCATTTTATGAAACTCGAAATCATCGTCAGCAACCAAACCAATCCCTTTGTGAATATTGCTGTGGAGCAGCATCTTGTGGCGGAGAATCCGTCGGACACCGTGGTTATGTACCTCTGGAAAAACCACCGCACTGTGGTTGTCGGTCTTAACCAAAACCCATACTCCGAATGTGATGTGGATGCACTTCTTGCCGAAGGCGGACACGTGATGCGCCGTTTGACTGGCGGCGGTGCCGTGTATCACGACACGGGCAACCTCAACTTTTCGTTTGTCGTTCCCAAAGCCTATTACGATGTCGCACGTCAGTTTTCGGTGATACAAAAGGCTGTGGAAAGTTTCGGTCTCAGCACCGAAGTCTCGGGCCGCAACGACCTGCTTTGCGAAGGCCGCAAGTTTTCGGGCAACGCTTTCTCCAAAGGTCGCGACAACAACCTGCACCACGGCACCATTTTGATAAAGACCAATACCGCCGACATACAACGTTTCCTCAAGGTGAAACCCACCAAGTTGCAGAAACACGGCGTGGCGTCGGTTAAGAGCCGTGTTGTGAATCTTTCCGAGCTCGCCGACATCACCTCCGAAAATATTGTAACTCCTTTGGTTGAAGCTTTTTGCAGCGTTTACGGCGGCAAAGCCGAAGAGGTGCCTTTTGAGGCCGTTTGCACCGAGGAAGTTATGGCACACAGCCGCAGTCTTGCTTCCGACGATTTCTTGTTCGCCAAATGGCGCAATTTCCGCACTCGGTGCAACGGCTCTTTCCCTTGGGGCGAGGTGGAGATTGCTCTGGAGACCGACGAAACCACCCACACCATAATTCGCGTGGACATAGCCACCGACTGTCTGAACCTTGCCGCCATAGAGCAGACACGGCACCTGCTGCAAGGGGCGTCGCTGAGCCAACCGCCGCAAATTCCTGCTTCCGACAACGACGGCGATACCATAATAAAAGATATAATTGCGTTGGTATATGGATAAATGCCATTTATTTTCATTTCTACAAAATAAAATCGACACTCTTACGTTTTAAACAACGTCAAACAAAAACACAACCGTCCTATGCAGATAAAATTTATGGGTGCCGCCAAGGAGGTAACCGGCAGCAAACACCTGATAATCACCAAAAGCGGACTTAAAATACTCCTCGACTGCGGTATGTACCAAGGCAAGGGCCTCGAAACCGACAGCATGAACCGTAACCTCGGTTTCGACCCGCAGGAGATTGATTATCTGATACTTTCGCACGCACATATCGACCATTCAGGACTGATACCTTATATATATAAGATGGGATTCACTGGCACTGTGCTCTGTTCGCCGGCCACCCGCGACCTGTGTTCCATACTCCTTGCCGATGCGGGACGTATACAAGAGGCTGATACACACACTTTTAACAAAAAGATGCGTGAGCAGGGCAAAGAGGAGGTCGAACCGATCTACACCCTCGCCGACGCGCAGGCATGTATGCAGTGCTTTATCAGCGTGCCGTACCACAAGAAATTCAACATCGAGGGCGAGGTGACGGTGGAATTCTACGACACCGGACATATTCTCGGCAGTTCCGCCATTCTCCTCGAAGTGAAAGAGGGACGCAAGAAGATTCGTATCTGTTTTACCGGCGACATAGGCCGTTACAACACCCAGATTCTCCGCGACCCGGAGCCTTTCCCCCAAGTGGACTACTTGATTATGGAATCCACCTACGGCGACCGTAAGCACAAAAGTTTCGACAACGCTGAGCAGGACCTTCTGCAAGCGGTTTTGGACACCTGCACCAAAAAACGCGGCAAACTGATTATCCCCTCTTTTGCAATAGGCAGGGCGCAGGAGATTATCTACACTCTCAACCAGCTGAAAGGCAAGGGATTACTACCGGATATCGATGTGTTTGTCGATAGTCCTCTCAGCGTTTCGGCTACAAATATAATGCGTCTGCACACCGAGTGTTTCAACGATGTCATCATCGAACGCATGAAAAAAGACCCCGACCCCTTCGGTTTCGACAAACTGCAGTACATACAGTCGGTAGAGGCGTCCAAAGCGCTGAATGTCAGAAATAAGACTTGCGTCATAATCTCGGCATCGGGCATGATGGAGGCAGGACGAGTGAAACACCATCTGGCCAACAACATAGAAAATCCCCGCACAACGATACTCTGTGTGGGCTATTGCTCACCCACAACTCTGGGCGCACGCATTATGCGCGGCGACGAGCATGTGTCAATCTTCGGTCATCAGTACACCGTTCGCGCCGACCTGCGCCGCATCGACGCCTATTCGGCACATGCCGACTACGAGGAGATGATTCGTTATATCAGTTGTCAGAACAAGAAAAAACTGAAAAAGATATTCCTTGTGCACGGTGAGGAACAAACTCAGGAAAATTTCCGCAATACGTTGCATGAAAACGGCTTCGAAAACGTAGAAATACCATCATTCCGCGAAGCATATACATTTTGATAAATTGCTGAAATATAACTAGATGCAAAATTATTGAAAAATAATCAAAAAAAATCGCATTTTTTACAATTAAAAATAGTAATTTTGCAGGCTGATTTGTTACAAATAAGAACGATAATAAAAAAATAAATCACATAAATCATGAAAAAGATATTTTTAGCAAGTCTGCTGACTATATTTACATTAGGAATAGCCAGCGCACAGAACACTACAAACAATGACAAAGCACAGGCCGAAAATCAAAATGGCCCGAAGATTGAATTTGCCAACACCACCCACGACTACGGCGACATTAAAAAAGGCGGCGACGGCAACTGCGAGTTCACATTCACCAACACCGGCAACGAACCGCTGATTCTCTCCAACGTTAGAGCATCGTGCGGATGCACCACTCCCAGCTGGACCAAAGCCCCCGTTATGCCCGGCAAAACTGGCGTCATCAAAGTTAGGTACAACACCAACAATATCGGTGGTTTCAGCAAACGAGTTACTGTAAACTCCAACTCTGTAACTACTCCTACAGTTACACTTACCATCAAAGGAACTGTAAAACAGTAAACGTTTTGGAAACATCATTTTAAAGGTTTATAATATGGGAAGTATTTTCGCAAATGCGAAAATACTTTCTTCATTTATTTAAAACAAACAAACATGCCAAAGATTTCAAACAAAGGAATGGAACTGCCGCAGTCGGCCATACGCAAGCTCGTTCCCTTTGCCGACGCAGCAAAAGAAAGAGGTGTGAAGATATATCACCTCAACATCGGTCAGCCCGACATCGAGACTCCGCAGGGAGCTCTGCAGGCTTTGGCCAACACCAAAATCAAAGTGCTGGAATACAGCCACTCGGCTGGTATCATGTCGTACCGCAAAAAACTGTGCGAATACTACCACCGCCACAACATAGAGATCACCCCCAACCAGATTATCGTCACCACCGGCGGTAGCGAAGCCCTGCAGATGGCTTTCACCGTTTGTCTGAATCCGGGCGACGAAATCATCATCCCCGAACCTTACTACACCAACTACAACACTTTCGCCAAACTGTGCGACGCCAAGATAGTCACCATCCCCAGCGACATCAAGACTGGTTTTGCACTGCCTCCAATCGAGGATTTCGAAAAAGCCATCACACCGCGCACCAAGGCCATTATGATATGCAACCCCAACAACCCCACAGGTTATCTCTACACCCGCGAGGAATTGTTGAAAGTTGCCGGTTTGGTTAAGAAATACGACCTTTATCTCTTTGCCGACGAGGTTTATCGCGAATTCTGCTACGACGGTCACGAACATTTCAGCGTGATGCAGCTCGAAGGTCTGGAACGCAACACCATCCTGTTCGACTCCGTTTCGAAACGCTACAGCGCATGCGGTGCACGTGTGGGATGTATGATCACCCGCAACAGCGAAGTGTACGCCATAGCAATGCGTCTGGCACAGGCACGTCTGAGCCCCCCGAGTTTCGGTCAGATTTTCGGCGAAGCCGCCATCGACACACCTCAGGAATATTTCGACAAAGTTCAGGCCGAATACATCGCCCGTCGTAACGTGGTGGTGGAAGGTATCAACAAGATACCTGGATGTTTCTGCCCGATGCCCAAAGGCGCTTTCTACACGGTTATCGACCTGCCTATCGACGACAGCGACCGTTTCTGCCAGTGGCTGCTCACCGATTTCAACTACAACGGCGAAACAGTGATGCTCGCTCCTGCAACAGGTTTCTATGTGGATCCAGAACGTGGTCGCCACCAGGCTCGTATCACTTACTGCATTTGCATCGAAGACCTTAAGAAAGCTATCAAATGCCTTGAGGAAGCTCTGAAAGTTTATCCCGGCAGATTGAAATAACTTTCTATAAGTTAAATATTTACAAGGTTGGGGTGTTTTGCGATGCCCCACCTTGTTTTTTATGAAAAAATAGTTTATGACACGGGAAACACTTCGACAGACGGTTATCGCCGACTGCATAGCGCACCAGCGGCATGTGGCCGACACTGCCAAAGCCGAGATGGACGCCGCCCAGCAGCAGGCCAACGACTACGGCCCCAACAAAGACCGCTACGACTCGTTCCGCACAAAAATTATGCGTTCGCGCGACATGTTTGCCAAACAATACTCCAACGCCATGGAAAGCATAGTGCACCTGCAGGAGCTGCTGGATTCGAAACCACAAGCTGTGGTGGACTACGGCTCCATTGTGGTTACCGACAAGCAACGGATGTTTGTTTCCGTCGGCATGGGCAAGTTTACATCGGGCGGGGACGTTTATTTTGGCATTTCGGCCAATGTGCCTGTATTTCAGGCGATAAAGGGTAGGAGAGAGGGCGACACTTTTTCGTTCAACGGGGTGAAGCAAACAATTGTCGAGGTGTTCTGACAAAGTTTTTTTCTCGTTGCAACAGGCAGCATGGCGGAAGGGGCAAGGCTTTTCCGCCGTTTTTTTTCTTGCTAAATAGAAATAAAAATCGTATCTTTGACGTTTTGAAAAAAACGGCAAACGGTCGTTTTGAAATTATACAACAAATTGAATAATAGGTAAATACAAGTAATATGATAGTATCGTACAAATGGTTGAAGGATTACGTAAAATCCGACCTCACTCCCGAACAGATTGACAATGTTCTTACATTCAGCGGCCTCGAAATAGAAGGCATAGAAAAAGTGGAGACCATCAAAGGCGGTCTCGAACACGTGGTTATCGGTCAGGTGATGACCTGCGAGCCGCACCCCGACAGCGACCATCTGCACGTAACCACCGTGGATGTGGGCGGCGACCGTTTGCTCGACATCGTTTGCGGAGCTCCCAATGTGGCTGCCGGACAGAAAGTGGTTGTGGCCACCATCGGAACCAAGATTTACACCTCCGACACTGAATTTTTCGAGATAAAGAAATCCAAAATCCGCGGATGCGTGTCGGAAGGCATGCTCTGCGCCGAGGACGAGCTTGGACTCGGAACCTCGCACGACGGCATTATGGTGCTGCCCGCCGACGCCCCCGTTGGCATGCCCGCCAAACAGTATTTCCATGTGGAAGAGGACTACGCCATAGAAGTGGCCATCACCGCCAACCGCTCCGACGCCACCTCGCACATCGGCGTAGGCCGCGACCTTGTGGCTGCATACAACACCCAGCACGGCGGCAACCTGAAACTCGAAATTCCCAGCGTTGATGCCTACAAGCAGGACAACAACGACCGAAAGACCGAAATCACCGTGGAGGACACCGAGAACTGTCCTCGCTACACCGGCCTCACTATCACCGGCGTTAAGGTGGCCGAATCGCCCGAATGGCTGAAAAACAAACTGGTGGCCGTAGGACTGCGTCCGATAAACAACGTGGTGGACATTACCAACTTTGTGCTGATGGAGGTAGGACAGCCCCTGCACGCTTTCGATGCCGACAAAATTGAGGGCAACCACGTGATAGTGAAGAAATTGCCAGCAGGCACCATGTTTACTACCCTCGACGGCATTGAGCGCAAACTGAACGGCAACGAGCTGATGATTTGCAACGAAAAAGAGGGCATGTGCATTGCCGGTGTGTTCGGCGGCGAAAAATCGGGCGTAACCATGGACACCACCAACGTGTTTCTCGAAAGCGCTTATTTCAATCCCGTGAGCATACGCAAAACCTCTAAATATCATGGACTTAAGACCGACGCCTCGTTCCGCTACGAGCGTGGTTGCGACCCCAATATCACCATCTACGCTATCAAACGGGCCGCACTGTTGATAAAAGAGCTGGCCGGCGGTACCATAAGTTCCGACATTACAGACATTTACCCCAAACCCATAGAGCCGTGCAAGGTGGAGATAAACTATCGTCGCATTTTTGCGCTGATGGGTAAGGAAATACCTGTAGATACCATCAAATCGATACTTACAATGCTCGACATAAAGGTGCTTGCCGACGATGCCGAGGGTATGACCGTGAGCGTGCCCACCAACAAGGTGGATGTAACCCGCGAATGCGATGTAGTTGAGGAGATTATGCGTATATACGGCTACAACAATATCGCTTTCGGCGAAAGCCTGAACAGCTGCCTGTCGTACGCTCCCAAGCCCAATCCCCACAAGGTGCAGAACGTTGTGGGTAACTACTTGGCCGACAACGGTTTCAGCGAGATAATGAACAACTCCCTCACCAAATCGGAATACTACGACAACAACGAGGATTTCGACCCGAAGAACAACGTGGTGATTCTCAACCCGTTGAGCAAGGAGCTGAACGTTATGCGCCAGACTTTGCTGTACAGTGGATTGGAGTGCGTGGTTTACAACCTAAACCATAAAATATTGAACCAGAAGCTGTTCGAGTTCGGAAAGATTTATCGTTACAATCCCGACCAAGTGGAGAACGACGACGTAACCAAACGTTATTTCGAAGAACGTCACCTGTCGCTGTTCGAAACCGGTGCCGAGACTCCCGAAAACTGGAAGATAAAATCGGAGAAGACCGATTTCTACTACCTTAAAGCACGTGTGATGAGCGTTTTGCAGCGTCTGCGCATCAACCTTTCGCGTGTGGTGGTGGAACCTGCTTCGGAGAAATATTACAGTCAGGGTATAGCGCTGATTTTCAAGGATAACCGCAAGGTGATAGCCACCGTTGGCGAGCTGTCGAAAGCCACTTTGAAACGAATGGACTGCAAACAGCCTGTGTTCTACGCCGACATCAATTGGGATTTGGTGCTGAAGAGCCTTCCCGCCAAGGATGTGGTTTATGCCGAGGTGGCCAAGTTCCCCGAGGTGCGCCGCGACCTTGCTCTGGTTATCGACAAGGCTGTTACTTTCGACGAGATCGAACGTGCCGCCTACGAAACGGAACGCAAACTGCTGAAAAAAGTGGGTCTGTTCGACGTTTACGAAGGCGACCGTATTGAACAAGGCAAGAAATCCTACGCAGTAAGTTTTGTGTTGCAGGATAAGGACAAAACCCTGTCCGACAAACAGATAGAGGCTGTTATGGCCAAACTGCAGAAAACCTTCGAAACCAAGCTCGGAGCCAAGATAAGAAGCTAGTACCGAGTTAGGAATTAGGAGTTATTTATCTTGCTCAGCTTCGCTTCGCAAGATTTTGTAAATTATGTATATAGTCTTGAATGGGCGTAAGAAATATCCCTTGCGCCAGACTTGAATAGCATCCACGTAAAAAGTGGCTGCAAAAAATGTACTTTTTCCGAAAAAGTCGCTATAAAAAATGTACTTTTTTTTCAAAAGTGGCTATAAAAAATGTAGTTCACGTAATTTAAAGTGTTGATTGTGTGCAAATTGACTATATTGATTTCTTTTTAGAAAAATAATCCTTTGCAACTTTGGCAAAATAATAAAGAAACGACGTGATTTAACCCCGTCTTATAGCCCCGTAGGGGCGATATAATATAGATGTATATGCACAATCCATTTGAGCCCTGAAGGGGCGGCAGAGAATAAAAATATCGGCGGATTGAAAATCCGCCGCCATTTTATTATGAATTGTTTGTGGGTGTTTAATGAGTTTTCTGAAATTCTCTCGTAGTGCCGTCAATCTCAAGCCATAAGTAATTATCACCAAAATAAAATTGATGGCTCTGTCCTCCGAATGTCATAATTCCGTGTCTTTCCTCTTTTGTATATGAGAAGTTGTCTCCATTTATCGTGCCTGTTGATGCATCGTTGAAAGTGAGATTGTAATTTTGATTGTATGAAACATATTCACATCCTGCTAAATTAGGAGAACCTTGCTCTTTTCCCCAATTATCTTGATATACGACAGTGGCTCCAATTATTTCTCCAAGGGTGTTGGTTATCAAACATTTCACATAAATACGTACGTAAGTGTAGTTAAAGCCATTGCCTCTATAGCGAACTACATATCCGCTGCCAGGATTGACAGCTATTGTATTCACCCAACCAGAAGATGGCATGGATGTGATTGCTGAGATGCTGGTAACATTCCCGAACTTTGATATTGAACGTTCAGCATAATCATTACCTGATTCGAAATAAAAATTGTTGTCTCCATCTATTTTCAACGAAAAATGACTTGATTCAAGGGTGATATGGATACGAAGTGCTAACCCTGAATAGTAATTGTATTCGAAACCTATACCTGAAGACCCGGAATTGCTCAGATTCAGCTCTATTCCTGCATCGTCTTGTGTTACAATTCCTCCCCCAGGATTGCCGTTGATGCTCCCGTTTTCTTTTTCGCAGCCTATAAATAGGATGGCAAATGATACTAATAGTATCCAAAATTCACTTTTTTTCATTGTTGTGGTGATTTATAAAATTTTGTGCATTATTGCCTTAAAACGATAAAGGTACAAGTTTAATCCATCTGCCTTGCTGGTTCACCACAAACCATCTATCATAACGGACACTTGTACCTTTAAAAGTACAATAGTCCCAATATGATAGAACAAGGCTCGAATTACTTCAAGGTGGTGAATTGCAAGGCAATTGAGTTCCTATACCATCACTGCATATCTCTCGCAATGATTTTGCAAAGTTACGATTTATTTTTGAAATACACAATTTTTTTTTGTCCAAATGCCGGAAAAAACATATTTTTGCAACCACAAAAAAACATTGTCGTTATGCCGAAACATATTGGAGCACACGTAAGTGCGTCGGGTGGTGTGGGCAACGCCATCCTCAACGCTGAGGCCATCGGTGCCGACGCTTTCGCCCTTTTCACCCGCAATCAGCGTGCATGGGTAAGCAAACCTTTGCCTGAGCTGGAGATTGTCGGTTTCAAAGCCTTGCTTGCCGACCGCGGTTTCAGTCCCGATTACGTGCTGCCGCACGACAGCTACCTTATCAACCTCGGCTCGCCCGACGAGGAGACTCTTGCCAAGTCGCGCACCGCTTTCCTCGACGAGATGCGCCGTGCCGAGCAGCTCGGACTGCGTATGCTCAACTTCCACCCGGGCAGCCACCTCAACCGCATGAGCGAGGAGGCCTGTCTCGACCAGATTGCCCGCGAGGTGAACGCCGCACTGGCTCAGACCCACGGAGTTGCGGCAGTGATAGAGAACACCGCCGGACAGGGCACCAACCTCGGTTGGCGTTTCGAACACATAGCCCGTATAATCGAAGGCATCGACGACAAAAGCAGAGTGGGAGTGTGCATCGACACCTGCCACACCCTCGCCGCCGGCTACGACCTCACCACCGAGATGGGT
>Ga0247609_10006597_pt1 | contig 11149 bp, 10 predicted proteins | sample 172DNAGHGlowgp2_FD_193487 | JGI IMG/M metagenome (GOLD analysis project Ga0247609, IMG submission 193487) | Sheep rumen microbial communities from Palmerston North, Manawatu-Wanganui, New Zealand - 1728 DNA GHGlow gp2 | ecosystem: Host-associated > Mammals > Digestive system > Stomach > Rumen ... | reverse complement strand
CCGACTACATCATCGATATGGGACCGGCAGCCGGACGCAAAGGAGGCGAAGTGGTGTTCCAGGGGACGTATGAGGAGCTGGTAAGCCCGCTACCCAACAGGCCCACCCCCAGCCCCTCGGGGGGGCTGGGCGACTCCCTTACCCGCCTCTACCTCACCGGCCAGCGTTCCATTGAGATTCCGGTTACGCGGCGCGAGGGCAATGGCAAGGCTTTGGTGCTCAAGGGAGCGCATGGAAACAACCTCAAGAACGTCGATGTCCGTTTCCCCTTAGGCACTTTCATCTGCGTGACCGGCGTCTCGGGTTCAGGCAAATCAACCCTCATCAACGACACGCTGCAGCCCATCCTCTCGCAGCATTTCTACCGCTCGCTGCGCGATCCCCTGCCCTACGACAGCATCGAAGGTCTCGAGCATATCGACAAGGTCGTCAACGTCGATCAGAGTCCTATCGGCCGCACGCCACGCTCCAATCCCGCCACCTACACGGGTGTCTTCTCCGACATCCGCGACCTGTTCGTCTCGCTGCCCGAGGCCCGCATCCGCGGCTACAAGCCCGGTCGCTTCTCGTTCAACGTGAAGGGCGGTCGTTGCGAGACATGCGGCGGCAACGGCTACAAGACCATCGAGATGAACTTCCTGCCCGACGTGATGGTGCCCTGCGAGGAGTGTCACGGCAAGCGCTACAACCGCGAGACGCTCGAGGTGCGCTTCAAGGGCAAGAGCATCGCCGACGTGCTCGACATGACCATCAACCGTGCCGTGGAGTTCTTCGAGAACCAGCCCGCCATACTCCAGAAGATCAAGACGCTGCAGGACGTAGGTCTCGGCTACATCAAGCTCGGCCAGTCCTCCACTACCCTCTCCGGCGGCGAGAGCCAGCGTGTGAAACTCGCCACCGAGCTCGCCAAGCGCGACACCGGCCGCACGCTCTACATCCTCGACGAGCCCACCACGGGCCTGCACTTCGAGGACATCCGCGTCCTTCTCGGCGTGTTGCAGCGCCTGGTCGATAAGGGCAACACCGTCATCGTCATCGAGCACAACCTCGACGTTATCAAGAGCGCCGACTACCTCATCGACCTCGGTCCCGACGGCGGCCGCGGCGGCGGACTCATCCTTGCCACAGGCACCCCCGAGCAGGTAGCGAAGTCGAAGAAAGGCTACACCCCCCAGTTCCTCAGAGAACTCTTTAACAAGCGCTGAGCCCAGTTTTCCATAGGACATGTTTTTTATGTTTTGTCCTCCGATGATGTCTGCGCTTTTCGTTTACACCGAACTTTACACCGAACTCCTTCCCGAACTTTGCACCGAACTCTTCATCCATATCTTTAGCGTTCATGCTTCGTCGTTTGTTTCAGCTTGTTCATCAGAATTCGGCAACAGATAATCACTGGCCTTATCAGAGGATATCACGCTGCGTCCCAGTTTACCTTCCAACTGCTTACGGGCAGCCATTGCTACGCTGCCACCATCCTTGGCCACACGCTTCTGAGCCCTATAGCCCCGTGGGTCGCGTTGCTTGGAAAGTTCTGCCGCAGAAGCTTCGGCTAAGGTGTTCAAAGCAATCTCAACATTTGTCATGTTGTCACGCAGATTTTCCTTCCTCAACCCTTTGTAACGCTTATATTGCTGGGTGGTAAAGCTGCTCTGTATCAGCGACATCCGTCAAGCGCATCTTACCGTCTGCTGCACGAAGTTTCAACCGGTTACAATTTGTAACCGTTTCATTTCCTTCTTTTCTCAGTCGGTGTTTCAGCACCTTCCAATAATTCCTGACATGTTCGGTGTCGGGCTGTTCTGTTAGAATCTCGCATACATCCACTATCGAGAAGTACCACTTCTCCTGCTCATCGTCCCACACAGTCCGAACTTTCTTTGCTTCAAACAGTTGAATTGTGAGTTTCTTGGTCATATCTGCTTTTTTTGCGTGAATCAAATCATCTGTAATTCTAATTGTTTTTGTATTTCAGCCAGCGTCTGCATATCGCGTCCTCTAATTCGCCACAAAGGTACATTTCTTCCACGTTCCCTCCAATTTTTTCGGATAGAAAATGAAAGGTCAGCACCCATTGACAGCGAAAGAGCCTTGTTAGGCAACGGCAAGAAAGAGCACGGTGAGAGTTGTGAGGCTCTCTGCTACCATTGTGTCCTAAGAGTCGTGGTCATCACTCAGCTTGTGCTCGATAACATAGTCACGCAACCGGTGGCGCATGGCATAGTGTTGAAGCAGAACCCAGAGGTCATGGTCAAAATACCCAAATTGCACATAATCCTTTAGCCATCGACTTGATGGCGTATTCGTCATGGGCTGTTGTTTAACGAGATAATGAAGATGCCAGAACCCATCGTTCTGCAAGTGCCAAAATGGTTTATCTATCCCCGTTATTGCACCAGAAACAGAATCACTTGAATATAAACGAGTCAATATCTCATACCGTTTTTCCAACCAATCATTCAATAAGAACCTATTGTTAGAGAAAACACCTTCATCAATACCTTCTATGAACGCCAATAACAAGACAGGCTTGGCAATATTCACCTTGCCATTAATCTTTGATTGCCGTATATTCATGATCTGACGACAATATTTCTCGAAAATGAGATCGTCTGCAAAAACCCCTTGATAAGATTTCTTTTTCTCAACTGTCCGTTCTTCACTTTTCTCTTTTTTCAGCAAATCTACGATCTTGAACCAAATGTCAAGCGTAAATTGGGTGAATCGAGATGACTCTCGAGTTAGACTATGCTTCTCTATCATTCCTTTCACATCACCGATGGTTCTCAGCCCTTTATGATGACAATGCTTACATTCCTTTTTCGTCAATATCTTCAATTCGACCAATTGATGTAATGGTGTGGAAAGTCTAAAGGGTGACGGAGCATCTTGTGAGGTAGCTTTTCCTTTAGAGCCAATCGGCTGTGCTGACGCTAGTCGTTTCTCCTCTTGCCGTTTTTGTGGTTCCTTTTTGCGTGCGCCTCTCAATTCATATGTTCCCTTAATAAATACCACATTAAGCATTCCACGTAGCACATGTGCCACTAATTCTGGTCTGGCATTCACTTTTGTGGAGATCTCGAAATTCGTCATCGGATGTGGATTCAGCTGCATGACTTGAAGAATCCGACTTTTTAGCTCGGATTCATTTTCAGTTCCAGATGGGAAAGAGGATGTCGGTTGAGGAACAGCACCATTCTTCTTTCGTAAAACATACCTTCTACCTTGTAGTATTTCTACGTCTTTCATCGAAAACAATAATGATTCTACTTCTGATGAGGTAAATAGAACATCAGAAGGTAAATAAGTCCTTACGACTATTGCTATTTCATTGGGAGTTGCTGGCGCATTGAATTCGTTTAAAGCCCTTCTTATAGACTTCTCCAATTTTAATCGTCCTATTTTTCTTGATTCTACTACAATTACGTTTGTCTGTTCTTCTTCTCCTTTTTGCGTAACTTGTAGTTTTGGCTTTGTTTCCTGCCTATTAACCTGTAATGGATGATATAAATCTTTAAGAAAGAAACTGCCATCGGTTAAGCGACCGACATCCGTCATCTTCGTTAACAAATCCTCAATTCTTTCTTGCGGAACTATTTCATTTGGAGTATATTGTCGGATTTGACTGGCAATACTCTTCGCGGTCATAGCGTACCAATTCGTTTTCATAACTCGATGGATGAGTGTTTTAAGCTCATCTTGTGAGATGATTCGAATAGGTTTAGACTGTGATCGTTCAGTAATTACCCTTGAACCAAGTTGAACATTACCTTTGAGTTTAATCTCTATATTAGAATTGAAAGCATTGAATTGATTTCCATGCATTCTACTCAACACGCCACTGTGCACTATCAATGTGCGATCTTCTTTAGCCATGACGGCATGTGCTAATTTCTTAAGATTCCGCTTTGCACTCTCTATAATCTGTCTAGCTCTTTCGCGTGTTAAGTTATGCTTTTCGGCAATTGCCCCTAACGTTTGTTCAGGACTCCCATCTAATCCATAATACTCAATTACAAAAGTACTCATTTTCACGGGTAAGGCATTTACGAGTCTCCGCAAATCATATATCTCCGAATCGAGAATCAACTGTTTGTCTGCAAGGCACGAAGGGTCCTCCACATCATCCCAATCATTCTTCTGCACCATGATGTTGTGCAAATCAGGAGGCAAATTGTAGATCGGCTTAAGGTAACCAGGCGACATCTCTTCCTTTATCTCAACAAACTCAAAAGGAGGCTCCATTTCCTCTCTCTGTACGTAATTATCACAGAACTTTCGAATGAGACGATGATAACAAATATGAGACGATGGAATCACAACAGCACATTGAATATCATTGAAAACTTGTTTTATGGAACGATAAATGCCCATTTTTACGTATGGTAGAAAGTCCCTATTGTAATATGGATTGAATCTCTTTATAGCTGTTATTAATCCTATCGTTCCCTCTTGAATAAGATCTTCGAGAGGGACTCCTCTATTCATAAAGGATCGTGCAATAGGAACAATGATTCTCAAATTACTCTTAACAAGCAAATCTAAGGCCTTTTTATTTCCCTTCCGATAACGTTTAAGTAACGATAATGTCTGCTCAACTGAAAACACTTGGTATTGTGAAATCTCAGCAAAATAGATTCTTAGAATGCAGTTTCCTTCAATGTTAAAATCGTCAATCTTAAGTGGTTCCGTAGGTAAAGAAGATTCTAATAGGTCGGTGTCGTCATCTTCTTCTAGATCCTCCTCCTCTTCGTGTATTTCGCCATTATCTTCAACCATTTCATTATCTGGTTGCGGCTCTGCCGCTTTTGTGGAAATGGTATGAAATAAGTCATATATTACCGGCTTATGCGTTTCACTATCATCACTTCGAATGAGTTTGTGCATTCTGATCCCTTCCATTCGACACTCATTCAAACAAATGTCAATAAGGCGGCAGACGCTACCTTCACGACGTAATTGCGTTGCTCTCGAAAGCGCACTCATGTATCTGGTTGCCTCTATGTTCTTATTGCAGAGATCAACCATCATTCTATAGTACAGTGGGGTTCTAATAATTGTTCTTGCAAGTAACTTTGCTCTTTCGTCCTCCGAAAGACGAGGGTAGATATACCCCAGACAAGAAAGATACCAATATTTATAATATTCATAGACCAATCCTAAATGGGCGGAAGTTTTGATTTGGTTTTCTCCGTATTTACGGAGAGCCGCATCATTTGGATGTGCAACGTATTGTGGAAACAACTGTCCAATTTCCAGATAGTTGAGGCCTGGATTATCCACCGAAAGCAAAGCATTACACATCTCTATCTCGCACGCAGCAAAAGAGCTACTTTGAGTAACATCTTTAGTCTCGATGTTATCCTTTAGCGGGTGGGAGCATATATAGTTGACAAACTCGATATAAGGAATGGAGATAATGTTATTGACATAATTCTGCAGCTTCTCAAACGGAATGACGTAATCCCGATCATCCCGTATGAGCTTATCAATGTCTTTTTCGTATGACTTTGAAAAAAACAAATCTATGTACTCTTCAGCCTGCATTTAGATTAATATTTCACCAAGTCTGATAATGAGTTCTGAATCTGTTTTAGACTTAAACTAAGGTCAGAATCGGCCTTCATCAACTGCTTGATAAAATCGAAATCCTCATTAAGGGTCTTCTTAAAAGTATTAATAGTCTTTTTTATCGAAGCCTCTTTGTTAAGGTCGCTTGTCAATTCTACGGCATCTTCCAATGGAATGTCACCATCAAGATATTCTGTTAGTATTTCTAATGCATCATCATGTTGAGATTTAACGACTTTAGAGATGTTTCTGATATCCTGATGGGCGTCTTCGAGTTCATCATTCTTTATCTTCTCTACGATTTGTTCTATGATTGCTAACTCCGGATTGACCTTGTCTGCTTTTTTGATGGCCGGATCCTTGTAGAGTTCATAATAAAAGCTCCATTTTGTGGGTCTTATATCTTCCGCGTCTATCATTGCCTGGTAAACGTTAATCAATAATTGCACTTCACTAACCTTCATGCCAAGCTCACCAGCAATCACTTCTACACGTTTACGTGAACGTTCTTTCGTTCTATACAACTGACCTGCTTTTTCAAATGGACTCCAAGGTGTCTGACCAATAATATGATAGTTACAAAGGAGGTAATCGGTCATCTCCTGACTGAAATCATCAGGAAGGATAGAGCAGCGAATTTTGACCCATTTCTGAGGGTCTTCTCTCGCTAGTCGTCGATAAGCAGCCAAACGACTATTGCCTTCAATAACTACATTACCTTTGACAATAATTGGCACCATAAGTCCCCCATGCGCCTTGATGCTTGCTTGCAACGTTTTGACATGATCGCGACTCATCATAATCTCCTGGATTTTTTCTTGAGTTCGAGTGTGCTCGTCTAAAGACTGAATTGCGGTAAAGACTCTGGGATTCTCGGGATAGAACTCCAGGTCTCTTTGGTCGCGCTCTGTTTCAATGACCGTTATGTTTCTTTTGCCGATGGTCATGATTCTTTTGTTTTCTTCCATAATTCTATGTATTTAATATTTTATGAACAATTTCAGCAAAGCTATAATCTGCCGTTTCTTTATACGCAGAGAGGCTTATATCTCCTTGGGCTAAGAATGCAGCCCTCTGCTTGGCTTTCAGAAGCACATCTATCCATTCGTCTATACTATTCTCAATCATTAGATTATAAATGTTACATTCTTTCTTTTGAGATATACGATGGATTCTGTCCTGCGCCTGAAGGTAATCATCGAGATTGAAACCCCGATCATAGAAGACCGCATTTCTGGCTACAGTCAACGTTAAGCCTTCTTTTGCAGATTGAGGTGTAGCAAACAACAGTTGGGCGTTACCATTCTTAAACGCGTCTACTGACTTCTGCCTATCCTCTACACACATCTTCCCTGTTATTTTGACTGCTTGATATGCCTTATATTTACGAGTAAAATAATCTATATTGTCTGTAAAGATACTCCATACAATAACCTTTTCTCCTTTGGAAAATAACGGCGACAAGACATAGTCAAGAAGAGCTTCTTTGCCAGATGTGCCACTATATGAATCATCAAGCAGCTTGGGATTTGAGGTTATCTGAACTAACCTCAATAAACGCTTGATAACATCTTGTGATTCGTCTAAGATTGTCTGTTCGCCGCGCTTTAGCATCAATTGCATTTCCGTTCGGACTTGTTCGTACATCTCTTTCTGCTTATACTCAAATCCTACTTTTACATCATGATATATTTTTTCTGGCAATGAAATTATTCCGCTATTCTTAGTCTCGCGAACACTAAAATCGCGTATCTTGTCAAACAAGAGCGACAAATGACTCTCAAACGCTTCTTGATGACTAATATTATTGGCCAATTCGTTGGAAAGGTCATAATCCTGCTTAAATGAAGAGAAGTCTGTACCAAGACTGTTACCTTGATCTAAGAAATATATTTGTGACCAGATATCGTATGGTCGATTCGCAATGGGCGTTCCCGTCATTATCACCCTGATTTTAAACAATTCAGACAGCTCAAAGAAGTCCATACTAAGCTTAGATTCTGGGTTCTTTATCTTTGTGGATTCGTCTATGATAATTGCTACGTTACGAGTTTTCAGGAAGAGCTTCATACGCTCCTTTTCTCCTGAAACCGTTTCAAAATTCGTAATGATAACTCTCGAGGGACTATTTAAAACATAAAAATTGTTCCCATGATGACTATCCAATGTTTTGGGGTGAATATTTGTATGTACTGCAAATTCTGAGCACCAGTTCCTTACCAGCGTCTTCTTCGTAACAATGAGAACTGTATCTATATCTTTCTTTTGAAGCCAATAAAGCAATAAGTCAATAGCTATCTTCGTTTTACCAAGGCCTTGTTCATGGAAAATGGCCGCATAGGGTTTATCCTTAATCGCCATGAATGCTTCGTGCTGATATGGGAAAGCATCCAGTTTGGCGGTTAAGTCGATTAGTGTATGGTACTTAATATTGCTCATAATGTAGCCACTCGATTGAAGTTGTCTATGATGTGGAAATGGATTTCTGTCAGAGATTTATGTTGTTTAAGACGTTTGATTTTGTTTTTAACTTTAATAAACGACAAGAATGGAACACAATAGACGATATGCTTTTGATACTGGTATGTGTTGATTTCTTCTATGTATGCTTCAAGTTGCGATTCCGTGTGCTCATTATCTATATCATATTGTGTCTTGGCTTCTCCTATGACCATTACCTCACGATCCATATAACGGACATCTGGGTAATAGCCATGAATGACCCGTGGGGTTCTTCCATACTCAGGCAGATCTGCGTCAAGCAATTGTGCAGAAAACGAAGGAGTGATTGTCGCTATATAATTAACAATCGTCCTTACCAAGTCCATATGAAGCAATGACTCTGCCATTATAAGTTCTGTTCGCGATTAATAATCTCTTTGATGACAAAATCTAATTTGTTCTTAAGGCTTTCAAGGCTTTCTCTCTTGTCAATGAAAACATCAGTTGTATCTAATGCCAAACTTACGATTTCTTCATGAGCCAGTTCGCCTAATTTCTTTCTTAATGCATTAGCAAGAGTTTGATATGGATATTTACTTAAATCTTCATTCTCAACCTTTTTCGAATCGACAATCCGTTTTGCTGCTTTCAAGTTCTCTTTCAGGAATACTTTAAGAGCTTCGTCATCTGCAAAAATAGCAGGAATATCACGAACTCCTTGAGCTGTGTCTATATTGCCATCTACTACCCATTTGGCAAACGAATTGGCTTCAAATCCTTTTCGTGCTATGACAGTTTTAATTCTAGCATTTTCATGTTCCCTAAACTTAGAATAATCTTGAACATCAAAATCATAGTCTTTCGATTCTGCGTATGGAGCATAATACAAACGCATATATTTGTACGCTTCTATCGATTTCTCGATTTCCGTTTTCCCGCCGCCACACATAGATATTATTGTATTCATCGGAAGGGATTCTTCCTCACTAAGATGATAAAGGTACTTAGCTTTTGAATACGGATCCCACTCGCGAGGGCCTACAAGGTGAGATTGCAAACGAATTTCATGCTTCTCGTTTTCAGATAATTGTTCATAAACTAGGGCTATTATGGAAGTCCAATTGCCTTGTGTCCCCTGCTGTTCGAAGTCTCTATATATTTGAAGGCGAGTATTACCTTCAATGACTACATACGACCCATCACCTTCATGATTAACAATGATAGGGTGGATTATACCTCCACTTGTTTTTATTGAATCCCGCAAGGCTCGGAATGTTGTACTAGAATCACTATTACTACTATCAGAAAGAGCCATTGCAATGACCTCTGCAGTCACTTCCTGATAATATTCAATGTATTGTTTGATACGTGGATTCTCTTGATCTAACCGAATTTGTGCAGTTGGGAGTATTTTCAGAACGGCTTGCTTCATCGTTTACCAAGTTTATAAGGATTAATATTTTCAAATCTTAAATCGAAGTATCGTTGTGCGATGGATGGATATTCTGATTCAAAGTCAAGCATCGCTCGATAACAGGCACAGAAGGTTTCTTTGGGTTTGAATTTCTTTGGGAACTTTATTCTTGTTGAATAACGTCCATTCTTTATTGCCTTCTGAATACCCTGATGATATTCCTCATTTCGAACACAGTACTGTCGGAAGCTCATTTTCTTAAAAAAGCTTGGTTGGTTGCACCAACGTGCTAATTGGGTGTATAATATTCTAAAACGAGACTGTTTGTAATCTTCAAAGCGCATGATGTATGGCAGACAGCCAAATTCCATCAGCTTATGAATACGATAAAAAGCACCTTCTATATCATCAACATCTAAGCCGTCATAAGCCACCAAAACATAAAGTTTCGTTGATTTCTTGCAATGCCTGCGCCAGATTTCCAAACCACGAAGAGTTTGTTCAACTTGTTTGCGCTCATGCGGAATGTCCATTCGATAATGGTCAAAAGCGAAAATATAATCACCATGATATTTTACTTTTGCAAGTAACTCTGCTTTCGCATCGGTCATCAAACGAATGTCCATTCCTTGGCGGAACTGAAATGGCAGACCGGTGGCTTGTAGCGCTTCCATAACTTTTTTGAAAACGCGAGGAGGTGCAGCCATGATATTGTCATCCCAAAGGTAAATGCCCCTTCGGCTTTCATCTAAGAATTCCTGAACTGGCGACCAAGGAATAACTCGATTTAGCAACCGATTCACGCAGAAACCGCAATGACGAATGCAACCTCTTGTTGTAAAACCTATAGAATAGCTTAAATAGTCATCCCATTTAGCTTTCTTCTTTTGGGCATCTCCATTAGTTCGCTGCTCAATAAGTTCATCATAAAGATGATAATCAGGCATATGATGCTCCACTTCATCTGGAAGTGTAGGCCCATTTATCTCATCAAATCCAGTACCGCCCCAATAGATATAGCCAGCTGCTATCATTTCTCTGATAGAGAGTGGCAATTGGGTAAATTTGAACACGCGGGACAGAACGAGGACATCATAATCTTGTTCATTCAAGAAATAAGGAGGATCAAGATTTAGCTCTGAATAACTGCAAATAAGCCTTACTTCATGTCCTAGTTCCTTGCAGAAGCCTGATATCTTCAATAATGCAAGATTAGGATGACGAGTACCATTATCAAGTAAGTCAGCATCTATGATACCTACCTTTAGACGCTCTCCCTGTATAAGGAGATCCGTCTTGAAACCATGACTATCATCTAATAATCTTAACATTCGAGCTAACGTTAAGCGACGGCCATATATCTGTTCATCAAATTATCAGATAAACAAATAAGCAACCCATTATCTGAAAGGAATAGATGATCACCTTCTATTGACCATTCCGCCAAATCGGTGAAGCGACTATCAAGAATTTCATCACGCCGGACTAAAGTGAAAGCTGTTGACTTCTGTATCTTGTCAATAAGGGGCTCTTTGTCTATTGAAGAAGAACTAAGGAGTCCATCAGCAAGCTGATATGCAATCTCTTCTTTTTGAATGAATGAAATAAGCCATTGCTGTCCGGAGAAAAAATCTCCTTAAGCGTTTAAAATGTTTAAATTAAGTTACTTATACGGCATAAATTATTTTTTTGATTAGAATTCTTGTTATATTGCGGATAGTTACT
>Ga0247609_10006593_pt1 | contig 11153 bp, 9 predicted proteins | sample 172DNAGHGlowgp2_FD_193487 | JGI IMG/M metagenome (GOLD analysis project Ga0247609, IMG submission 193487) | Sheep rumen microbial communities from Palmerston North, Manawatu-Wanganui, New Zealand - 1728 DNA GHGlow gp2 | ecosystem: Host-associated > Mammals > Digestive system > Stomach > Rumen ... | reverse complement strand
TCACTACCCTCAATCTTATATTTTAAATGATAAAAAGCACTTTTTTCTTCTCCATAAATAACTTCTTCATTACTTAAAGCTGTTTGAGCTGCCGGATCCCAGTTAATAATCTTTTCTCCACGATAGATTAAACCTTCATTATAAAAATCAACAAATACTTTCTTAACAGCAGTAGATAAACCTTCATCTAAAGTAAATCTTTCTTTACTATAATCTAAACTTACTCCTAAAGTAGCCCATTGTTCTCTAATAATATCTCCATGTTCATGAGTCCAATCCCAACAAGCTTCTAAGAATTTTTCTCTTCCATATTCATATTTATCAATACCTTGATCTTTTAATCTCTTAACAACTTTAGCTTCTGTAGCTATTGCTGCATGATCCATACCAGGTAACCATAAAGTGTCATAACCTTCCATTTTTTTATAACGAATAATAATATCTTGTAAGGTAACATCCCAGGCATGTCCTAAATGTAATACTCCTGTAACATTTGGTGGCGGAAGTACTATTGCATAAGGTTTCTTCTCACTTTCAGGATCACATTTAAAATAATCTTTTTCTAACCATTTCTTATATTTATCTTTTTCAACTTCTTCATGATTATATTTTTTATCTAATTCCTTCATTTTTTAATCTCTCCTTTATATACTTTATAGCTACATTATAAGCTTCTACTAATTCTTTATTATCTTTTTGAACCTCAACATAAGCTTTATAATTTTTAGCTAATTCTTTTAAACAAATTGAATAATTAATATCATATGCAAAAGCATAACGAACGACTGAATAATCATTTTTTGTTTTTCTCCACTTTTTATCAATCCTTTTACGTTCAATAAATGCTTTCCACACTTCTTCACTTATCGGTTCATTATCAGGAGTAATATCAATCTCACCTAATGTTCCAATAAAGAAAATAATATCAATTTTATCTGTATCTCTAATTAATTTTGCGTGTTTCATCATTCGTTCATCATCGACTTCTTCCAAGACTCGTTTATTATGATTTCGAACTGCAAATTCAATTATAGGATACCATTCTTCATTAGCAACAAATCTCTTGATTTCGCCTTTTTCAAACAATTGAACACAACTATAATCAGCATGATCTATAGTTTTAACATCGTTATCAGAACCAAAGACTCGCATTTGCTCAAATCTTCCTATATCATGTAACAGACCAATAGTTTTTGCTAACTCAATATCTTCTTTAGAGAATCCTAGTTTTTTAGCATATTTTTCTTGTAATTTCATAACACGATAAGAATGATTATATTTTAATTTTATGTAATCATGTTCAATATCATAATTACTTACATACTCATCAAAAGCCTTTTCTAACATAGATATTCTCCTTTCAATAAAAAAATAGTTATAATCTAAGGACGAGTAAAACCCGCGGTACCACCTTAGTTTATAACTATTGTTATACAACTTTAATATTTAACGCATATTAACGACGATACTCCAAAGCAACCTTCATCTTTTCTTAATGTTCTTTTTCACCAAGCAAGAACTCTCTACAATCAGGGGAAAGACTACTCCTCTTTTTCAACATATCTAAGATGTATTATAAAACAATAAATTATAAAAATCAAATAAATCATTCTTGTGATATGATAAATATTATTATATAATTATAAATGTAGAATAATAAAGGGAGTGTTTCTTATGGCAATACGTGAATTCGATTTTGAAAGAGAACCAACTGTAAGCATTGTTAAAAAAATACTAACTGATGCAATCAAAATGAAAGTAACTGATATTCATTTTGATCCTCATCCAGATAAACTAGTAATAAGATTTAGAAATAATGGAGAATTAACAGAATATACAAATACACCAGATAACGTTAAGTTAAATATCATAACTAGAGTTAAAATAATTGCTGGTATGAATATCACCGATTCAATTCTTCCTCAAACTGGAGTAATAAATTTAGAGTTAGATGGTAAATCACATAGTATGCAAGTATCTACTCTACCAGTATTAGATGGTGAGAAAATCGTTGTTCATATTTCAAATTATGCACGTAATTTAAAAAATATCGATCGAATCGGCATGGAACAAGAAGATATTGATAAAATCAAAAATCTTATTAAAGAAAAACAAGGTGTTATATTAGTTACTGGAACTAATGGTTCAGGTAAAACAACTACTACATATGCATTACTAAAAGAATTAAATAAAGCTGATACAAATATTATTAGTATCGAAGATCCAATAAAAATGCCATTAGAAGGTGTAAATCAAGTTCAAATAGCACCCGATAAAGGTGTTACATATAAAACAATCTTAAGAAATATTGAGTCACAAGATTTAAATGTCTTAGCAATAAATGAATTAGTTGACGATGAAACTACTAGATCTGCTTTAAGACTTTCAACAACTGGCCGTTTAGTAATTTCAACTCTAAATACTAAAACAGTTTTTCAAACAGTTGATACTTTATTAAATATGAACGTCGAGAATTATCTATTAGGAGATAATTTAATTGGAATTATCTCTCAAAGATTAGTTAAAAAATTATGTCCAAACTGTCGTTCAAAAAAAGAAGCAACAGATTACGAAAAAACCGTAATAAAAAAAATAACTGGTCAAGATATTAAAGAAATTTATTATCCAGAAGGCTGTGAAGAATGTAAAGAAGGTTTCCTAGGACAATCTCCAATTAGTGAAGTAATTCAAGTTACTCCTGAACTAAGAGATGCTATTTCCAATAATCGTGATCGTAATTTAATTAGAAAGATTCTTTATCAAGATAACGACACTATCCTAAAAGATGGTTTCAAAAAAGTAATATCTGGTGATACTTCATTTTCTGAAATAATTAGAATAACTGATATTAAAACAGACTTCTCACCAGAAGAAGAAAGTATTAAACAATATATTTTAGGTAATGGTGAAAAGGAGTTCGAAGAACAACCTAAAGAAGATATTAAATTAGAAAATGAACAACTTCGCAAAATGAATGAAGATCTAACAAAAGTTAAATCATCTGAACATAAAGAAGACCAAAAAGTAGAAGAAAAAAAGGTTGAAGAAATAAAAAAAGAGGAAACTCCTAAAAAAGAAGAAGCACCTAAAGCAGAAACTCCTGTAAAAGAAGAAGTTACTCAAGTTACTGAAGAACCTAAAGAAGAAGTTGCTGTTCCTCCAACACCAGAAAAAGAAACTCCTAAAGAAGAAATTAAACCTGTAGTTGTTGAAGAACCAAAAACGACTCCTACTGAAGAACCTAAGGAAGAAGAAGACTTATTTGCTAAACTAAACTTAGATAGTGATGACGACGATGACTTCTCTTATGGTGATTCCTATTCAATCATTTAAAAAAAACTTAAGAAAATCTCTTAAGTTTTTTTATTTAAATATTATTAATAAAAATTTATCAATATATTTCATAAATATAAAAGTAAAATCTAGTCCCAATATCAAGAAAGGACCAAAAGGAATTTCTTTATCCTTTCCTTTTATCGTATAGTAAACAGCATACGGAAAAGCTAAAAACGCTCCTAATATTAATGATATAATACTTAGTCTTAATCCCATTATAAAGCCAAATAGCATTGATAACTTAACATCGCCACCACCTAAAGCTTCTTGTTTAAAAAATTTAGTACCTCCATATCTAATAACAAACATAAAAATAAATACTAATGCTCCACTTGCTATAGATAACAAAAATACTTTTAAACCAAAGAACAAATATTTCAATAATAAAACTAAAATTCCCAAAACAACTAAAGGTCCATCTAATATAATAAAATGTTTAAAGTCGCTTACAAATATATTTATGCTTAGAAATATTAAAAAACACATTATTATTAATTCATAACTAAAACCATAAATAATATAAGATATAGAAAATAAAACCCCACTCATTAATTCTAATACCGGAAACCAAATACTCAATTTCTTATGGCAATAAGGACATGCCCCTTTATTAAAAAAGAAAGATACAATAGGTATTAATTGATACCATTCATATTGTTCATTACAGTTAAGACAATAACTACCTATTCTTTTTAATCTTAATGGTCTTTTTAAACCAATTAATATAGCCAAAGTTCCAAATAATAAACCGGTTAAGAATAAAAGAATTATTACATAAATATCAAAAGCCATAGTATCTCCTTTCCACCCCTATTATCAATACTAGTATACCATATCTAACTAACCCATTAAAAATAAAAAAAGAACTATTTACAAATAGTTCTTTTTAATTCCTCTATTTCTTTAATTAATAGCTCTCTTGCTTCAATTGAAGAAAATGGTATTTTATCAAGAATAGCTTCTTTACTATCTATCATATATTGATTATATTCCTTATTATTTAACAATCCATATTTAATAATACTTTTACTATTCTTTTTATTACTTTTAACAAAACTACTAGTTACATACCATTTTCCTTTATCAAGTACATATAATTCATTATCCAAAAAATAACCTATTTTATTCATAAATTCTCTTAACATTTCATGATCATTATTAGATTGAGTGATAATTTTATCTATATTTTTTAATCTATCCCCATCTGAAAGAATATGTCTTATTGTACTGGCACCCATACCTGCAATAACTAGCGTATTAATACCATTTAAATCAACGTCTCTAATTCCATCACTTAGAACAGTTTCTATATCTAAATTAGCTTTAGATATATTATTAATAGCTGATGATAAAGCATTTGCATTAACATCACTTGCGATAACTTTTTTTACTAAATTATTCTCTATTAAATAAATAGAAAGTAGGCCATGGTCACAGCCTACATCTACTAAACTATCATCTTTATTTAAAAACTCAGTAATTGTTTTTAATCTTTTAGATAAACTACTCACTTAAGAAATCCTTTAATTTTTTAGCACGTGATGGATGTCTTAGTTTTCTTAAAGCTTTAGCTTCAATTTGACGAATACGTTCACGAGTAACGTTGAATTTCTTACCAACTTCTTCAAGAGTATGACTAGTACCATCTACTAAACCAAATCTTAGTTCAAGTACTTCTCTTTCTCTTTCTTGAAGTGTCATTAAAACATTTTGAATTTCTTCTTTTAAAATTTCATTTGTTGCATATTCTTCAGGACTCATACTTCTTTCATCTTTGATGAAATCTCCTAAATGTGAATCATCTTCTTCACCAATTGGTGTATCTAAAGAAACTGGATCCTGACTAATTTTCATTACTTCTCTAACTTTTTCTACACTGATACCCATCTTTTCAGCTAATTCTTCATCACTTGGTTCTCTATTTAATTCTAGAGTCATTTGTCTTTGTACTCTAGCCATCTTATTAATTGTTTCAACCATATGAACTGGAACACGAATAGTTCTAGCTTGATCAGCTAAAGCTCTAGTAATAGCTTGTCTAATCCACCAAGTAGCATATGTAGAAAACTTATAACCTTTACCATAATCGAATTTTTCAACAGCTTTCATAAGACCTATATTACCTTCTTGAATTAAATCTAAGAATAATAATCCACGTCCTACATATCTTTTTGCAATAGAAACAACTAAACGTAAATTAGATTCTGCTAATACATTTTTAGCAGCTTCATCACCATTAGCGATTCTAACACTTAAATCCATTTCTTCTTCACTACTTAAAAGACTAATACGACCTATTTCTTTTAAATACATACGAACTGGATCATTAATATTAATATCTTTCGTTATTTCTTCATCTGTTAGAACTAAATTTTCTTCTTCTTCAACTTTCTCACCGCCACCTTGAGCAGCACTATCTTCAGAAACAACTTCAATACCATTTTCCATTAAAGCATTATATAACTCGTCTAATGAATCATTATCGATTTCTAAGCCTTTTAATGCTTCTGCTAATTGCTCAAATGTTAAAATATTATCATTCTTTTTACCTAAAGCAATTAAATCCTTTTTTCTTTCTTCAAAACTCTTAATTTCTACCATTTTCTACACATCCTCTTTTTTCAACTCTGCTATTTGCATAGCTATCTTCATTTTTTTGTCTATATCCATTTCATTTTTCATTAACAATTTTAATCTTTTTATTTCATTTCTTTTCATTACTTTTGTAATAGCTTGAATATAATCATCCATTATTTCAATAGATACTTCATCATTAGCTGAAGCATTAACTATTTCCATAACCCTATCACGAATTGAATCTTTATCACTAACATAAGAGATAAAATCAGCAACGCTTATGTCATTATTAGCTTCTGTATAATAAACAATTTCATTAGCTATCTCGCGACAAATACCATCAGCAAAATAACCTAATTTATTTTTATACTCCTCAACATATTCTAGACCATTCATCATAAAATATAATATTTTTTCCACTGTTTTCATATAAGCATCTTTTTTTACAACTTCTAAAACAGGTTCTTCTCTTACTACTTTCGTCTGAACTGGCTTAATACTATCTAACTGAGTTTTCAGAACACTAATATCGACATTATATTCTTTACTTAAATTATTAAGTGTAACTTCTCTAAGAATTAAATCATCCTTAGCAGCCAAATTAGATAAAACTTCCTTAATATAATCTGATTGATCCTCAACCTTGCTTAAATCTTTATTCTGTTTTAAATAATTCATTTTAAATTCAAAATAAGTCAAAGCATGATTCAAATTATCAATGAAAGCTTCCTTGCCATTAGCAACAATATACTCATCAGGATCTTTCTCACCACTAAGTCTAATAACACTTATCGGAACATTATTTTTTTCTAATTCTTCTCCATTATTCAAAGTAGCAATCAAACCAGCGTTATCATTATCCAAACATAATACAACTTCAACTCTTAGTTTTTTTAGAAGTTCTATTTGTTCTTTAGTCATTGCTGTTCCTTGCAAAGCAACAACATTTTTAATCCCAGAACAAGATAGTCTAATAGCATCCATAAATCCTTCAACAAGAATTATTTTCTTTTCTCTTTTGGCTACATCTTTTGCATTATGATAATTATATAATGTCTCTCCTTTTTTAAATATCTTCGTTTCTCTACTATTCATGTATTTAGATACATCTTTTTCTCCTCTATACACTCTAGCACTAAAGCCAACGATATTACCATCTTTATCCCATAAAGGGAAAGTAATTCGACGAGTAAACATATCATAAAACTTACCGCCCATATTATTAACTAAACCAATATCAATTAATAATTTTTCATCGTATCCTTTTTTAGTTAATAACTTAAGTAAAGAATCATTACTATCTAAACTCAAACCAATTCCAAATTCACTAATTATTTTTTCATCCATACCTCTATCTAGTAAATACTTCATTGCTTCTTTACCAGCATCAGTTCTTAGATTATTTTGGAAAAACTTTTGTGTTAGATTCATAATTTCATATTCGGTCTTAAAAAAAGTATTTTCTTGTTTAACACTACGTTTAAATTCCATTCCACATTTCTCAGCAACAATGCCAACAGCATCAATAAAAGAAACATCTTCATATTCGGAAACAAACGTAAAAACATTTCCTGTTTTTCCACAAGCAAAACACTTATAAATTTGCTTTTCCGGTGATACACTCATACTTGGTGAATGATCATCATGAAAAGGACAAACACAAACATAATTCTTTCCTCTTTGACTTAGAGGGATATAACTACTGATAATAGCAACAATATCAGCTTTACTTCTTATAGCATTAATATCATTATTACTAGATAAGGCCATAAAAAATCACCCCTCAATTATAATTATTATACCCATACCCCTTATTTCCTTTTTTTTTATTTAATTTTTTGCAAAAAAAAGGATTTTTTACTGTTTTTTCTTCAAAAAACAAAAAAAAGAAGTAAAACTATTTACTTCTTCGATATACCTTTAAATAAGCAAGCATATTTTCATAATAAATAATTGCTGCCCTACACCTACTATATTCATCTTTTAAAGTAATAATATCTTTTTTATAATGTTCATTTCCCTTAAATGAAAATGAAGGTTTCGTAATAATATCGAGAATATTTTGGTAGGCTTTAATCTTTTCGTTATAAACTCTTTCTAGTTTGTGAAGAAATTCTTCAATCACCTCTGCTAATTCAACTTTTCTTTCAGAAGACATTGCTTGCAAAGTCACCATTATTTGGTTATTAATGCGAAAAGCTTCTTTCCTTTTTTCAAATAATTCAATATGTTCTTTTTTCTTTAAACCAAACTCTTCCACATCCCGACCATTTTCAGCACCTGTTATAAAAGAAAGATTAGCCTCGTTAGCCTCAACATCTTGCATTAATTGATTAACATCATAATTAAGAGCTACGACTTTAGCCATTAAATCTAACACTTGATCCATAAACTCTTCACCTAACCCAAATCATTATAACAAATCTAAAAAGTATTTTCTATTTTATTTAAAGTTTCCACAATTATTTGCATTATTTTATAAAAAAGACGACCAATAAAACTTTCTTTAATCCCTGTATCTGGAACTTCTTCTTCTTTTTCACTGATTTCTTCTTCCTTATTTTCTACAACTTCATTTTTTACTTCTTTAACAATTGGTTTCTCAACTTCTTTTTTAGTTTTTTCTTCTTTTGGTTCTTCGATTTGTTCTTCTGTTTCTTTTTCTTTATAATAATTAAATAACTCTTTAAAATGTGAAGTTTTTTCATCTGTTATTTTTTCCTTATACTGATCAACAATAGAATAACTAAATAACCCGCTAATTTGTTTAATATCATAACTACCATACCCCAATTCAATTTTAGCATAACCATTTTTATCAGTAACAATATTATTAATTAAATTACCTTTAATATCATAAATACTAAATTTAGCATCACTTTCTGGATTACATACTTGTTCTTTGCAAGCATATTTTTTAATTGCAATATTATTTCTAATCAACAAATTATATAGATTAACAACTGGATTAGTATTATTAGCATTAATAATTACTTTATAACTACTCTCATCCTTTCGATATCCTAATCCATTACTTTTCTGTTTTATTTCATACTCTCCATAAGCTAAATCTATAGTTTTATATACTAGTTCTTGATTTTTTGTACAAACACTATCAACTATTGTATTATCTTTTAAAACATCATAACAAGTATTATTAAAATCACTTTCTACAGTATACACACTATCATCTTTTTTTATATCCAAAGTAATATTACCTTTTTTAACATTTATTCTAATATCATAAACTATATTATTTACATTCCCAGGTCTTATTAAATCTTGACTTTGAGTACTATCAAATATTGCTACTTTATTCTTATAATAGTTACTAGCTTTACTTACACTAATACTACCATTATTTAAAACATTTTTTAAAACTAATCCATTAGTTAATTGATAATTATAACTACTCTTAACAACCTCATAATCACCAATATCTCCTATAACTAAATCTTTACCATAATCACTTTCATAATTCTTAACAAATGAAGGTTTAACATCATGATTATTAACATCCTTTAAAACTTCATTGATTTCACTAACATATTTACTAATCTTATTTCCATTTAAAGTATCAGTAAAATAAATTGAACCATCACTATTCACAACAGTATCCCAAATCAAAAACTGTGTTACTGCATACCATTTACTTTGTGTTCTCCCACTATATCCATAACCATAATAAACAATTAAAGATATTTTTCTTTTTTGATTTTCAGATAAATCATTATATCCGTTAAGATCTCCTTCATATGAAGTATAACTTTTACCAGATACAAACTTAGTATATGGTTCTAAACAATAAACAATATCTCCATTACTATCTTTTAAATACTGCAATGTTAAATAATGAATAGCTCCATCCTTTCTTTTACTAATATATTCTCCACTCAAATATTTACCTTCTACAAACGTTTCAGCATAGACAACTTTAATACATAAAAAACATATAATAAATAATAATAAATACTTTATTCTTTTCATTTTTTTCCTTTCTAACAAACATCACCCTTCACCCTATATATACTCCATCAACTCCCGATTTCCTTTTTTTTTCACAAAAAAAATGAACTTTTTTGTTCATTTTTTATTTAAGTCTCTCAATTGATACAAAGCGATAACTACTATCTCCTTTTTCGAAAGTAACTTTATATTTAGAAAAATCTTTATAATTACTTTCATTTATTTCAAAACCAGTAGTTACTTTTCCCGAATATTTATTCTTTCGTTCAAAATCAGTATATAAATCAAAATCAGGTTCATCTATTGGTTCTCCAGCATCATCATAGAATTCAGATTCTAAACAACCCTCACATTCAGGAATAACACCAAATGCAACATAGGCATATGCTTTATTACCATCTAATTCGTAATCATAAACATAATGTAATTCTTCATCATAGCCAGTACCGCCACAAGGATAAGCTAAATAATAACCATTTATTTCTTTATCAAATACCATTACAGGGCAATATTGAATCGTATCCTTATGAGGGAAATCTTTACCAAATAATTCCTTATGCAAATCAGATAAATCCTTAGAAAGTACATATGAATCTATTTCATCCCAAGCATTCTCAGTTAATTCATCTACTTTCTTATGTTGTACGTAATCATAATATATTTCTTCTTCAAGGTCTTGTCTTTTAACACCATATAAAACCACACTAACTAAATCAATTTCACTAAAATCTGCTAATTTTCTATCTTTTGCAAAGAAAACACCAAGACCAGGATAATTCATATTGGATAACAAATCTACTTTATCACTTAATTCTTTATAAACTGGATCACTATCTTTATTTTTGCTTTCCGTTTCTTTTTTTTCTTCAGGAAGATCTTCTTTCTTATTCATTTCTTCCTTTACCTCATTTTTATTATCTTGTTTATCACCCTCACGATGTTTGACAAAATACCATCCAGCAACACCACCTATAATCAATAATAGGACAATAAATATAATTAAACCACCCTTAGATTTCTTTTTAACTTCAACGTTAGTATTATTAAGATTTTGATTATTAAAATCTTGATTATTAAAGCCCTGATTATTTAAATTCATATTTCCGTCCATTTCTATTCTCCTCTACTATAGATAGTATACCATAATTTAAAAAAACTGTACTATTTTAGTACAGCTTTTATTCTTCTAACACCAGCACTTGAAGCTTCTTCTTTTTTTATTGTAAAATGTCCTAACTCAGAAGTATTTTTAACATGCGGTCCTCCACATAATT